>Ga0256829_1000421_pt1 | contig 43683 bp, 35 predicted proteins | sample 131447metaG_FD_185979 | JGI IMG/M metagenome (GOLD analysis project Ga0256829, IMG submission 185979) | Hydrothermal vent microbial communities from Lau Basin, Pacific Ocean - 131-447 | ecosystem: Environmental > Aquatic > Marine > Hydrothermal vents | place: Pacific Ocean: Lau Basin | collected... | reverse complement strand
CGAGCGTCGCCTTCGGCAGTGGCAAATGGCATTCCTGGAATTTTAATAGCGCCAACCTTGGGGAGTTGGGTAATCGCTTCGTAAAGGTTATCACTAAAGGTGAATTGGGTGACTCGAGGGTTCTCGTAAACACATAAGGGAACAGATAGTTCATGAGTGACTTTTTCGTATAAAGAGAAGACTTCCTGATCATTTAACGGATGATATGACACAGGGGCAAGCAACACGGCACTCACGCCAGCCTTTTGAGCCGTTTCAACATTCTTCAGTACATCTACAGTACGAAGTGCTCCTACTCCCGCCATTACGGGGATCCCATTGGCAAGATCGACTGTTTTCTTAGCAACTTGAAATATCTCGTCGGGTTTCAAGTAAGGATATAAACCGGTAGAGCCCATGGCACAGATGGAATCTACCTTTGCATCAACTAGATTATCTACAATTTTTTCAAACGCATCGAAGTCGATAGCTTCATTTTTGAAAGGAGTAATAGGAAATGCTGAAAGTCCCTTAAACATGGTGAGTCCTTGTTGAATAAGTAGATATGTGAGATGAACTCTAACTTAACCCAAAAAGGCCGACTCATGAAGACAAACAAGACATTATCGCATGACATATCGTCCGATATAGCTGTTGAAGCTGGCAAATTTGAACGATGTCATTTAGTTATGTAATGTCAGTTAAGGCTGGCTAGGTTAAAAGCTATTTCCACTGGTTTGCGAACACCACTCTTGATACACTCGTTTCGCGTTGAGGTTTGCCTTTGTGTTTTTAAAGGCAATTAAATGGGAATTTGGTGAAAAACCAAAACTGTACCCGCAACTGTAAGCCACTATTTGTTGGCAAGTCAGATACCAGCCTAACCACCCAATTTGTATTCTCGTGCGGGAAAACACGATAGAAACATAGATTCTCCTTTAGGCAGCTCGCTAGCAAAGCAGTTGCTGGTTTCTGTGCGCGTTGTATTCCTCACTTTTTTTAGAGTGATTGTATTTCATGGTGTTAAAGCCAGCGCTACGCGTTGAAAACGTTAATTATCATATAGAAAAACACCATATTCTCAGTGGCGTGTCTTTTGACGTTCCCCAAGGGCAAATTTTTGGATTGCTTGGCCCCAATGGGGCGGGGAAGTCTAGTTTGCTCAACGCGATTTCTGGGCTGACAGATTTCGACGGTGATGTCTTTTGGCGTGATGAGTCACTGCGACGGCTATCAGCGCAGCAGCGTGCAAAGCAGCTTGCCGTAGTGCATCAAACCAATACGCCAATATTCGCTTTAACGACAGAACAAGTAGTGGCAATGGGGTTGCTGCCTCATAAATCGCTGCTGTCTCGCCATTCGCGACATGATAAAAAAAGTGTATCTCAAGCCCTTGATTATGTGGGGTTGCAACACAAAAGAACGCAGGCTTTTAGCGCGTTATCAGGTGGCGAGCAGCAACGTTGCTTGATAGCTCGTGCGTTGGTTCAGCAAGCTTCACTGCTCGTACTTGACGAGCCTGTTAATCATCTAGATGTATATTATCAGCATCAAATATTGGGGTTGCTAAAAACACTCGCTAAAACCCAGGGCAAAACCATTGTCATTAGTCTTCACGATTTGAATTTAGCGAGTAAGTATTGCGATACCATAGGCGTGTTGCAGCGGGGACAGCTCAGAGCAATAGGTGCGCCAGAAACTGAAATTACCCATGAACTCATCCAGCATGTGTTTAGTGTAGATAGCGATATTAGAACCAGTACCAAAGACGGTCGAATCAAAGTTGATTTGTACCCAAATTTAGAGGGGCACTCTTCATCGCGCTCAGAGGATGTTTTGCTGTGAAGTTCAAATGGATCCTATTAGTGGTATTGGCCATAGCGGCTCCAATAGGCAGCTTATTTTTTGGTGCTGCCAGTCTCTCAGTACAAGACATTACCGTTTGCTTGGTCGAACAATGCAGTAGTGTGGTGAGCGAAAGCATATTTTGGGACATTCGGTTTCCAAGAGTCATGGTGGGGTTCCTAGTCGGTAGTGCTCTGGCCATATCGGGTGCCACACTTCAAAACGTGACGCGAAACAGTTTAGCTGATCCTTATCTCTTTGGTGTGGTATCAGGCGCAGGGTTTGGTGCCAGTATCGCAAGTTTACTTTTTGCTAATGAGACCTTTTTAGCTGCCCCAATACCGCCAGAAGTAAAGCCGTTTTTGCTCCCTATGTTTGCGTTTACTGGGTCTTTGCTTGCGGTGCTTCTAGTCAGAAGCATTGCTAGTTCCTCACTGGGTGGAAGAATAGAACATATGCTACTGGCAGGGATTGCGGTGTCTTTTATGCTCAGCGCCTTAACTCACTTTTTACTTTTTATTGGCGACCCCTATGCAACTAACCAAGTGATTTTTTGGTTAATGGGAAGCTTGTCGCGAGTGGATACGGCGTATATGTGGGGGTTATTGGGCATCGTGATGATTTGCACAGTCGTGCTGATACTGCTTGGCCCCAGATTAGACGCATTGTTACTCGGTGACGAAAGCGCTCAGACGTTGGGTGTTAATGTGCAACAACTCAGAATGCTGTGTCTCATTGTGTGTGCCTTGCTTACCGCCGTGGTGGTTGCCTACTGTGGTGGCATCGGTTTTGTTGGGTTAATGATCCCCCATATTGTGCGTCGTTGGTTTGGAGTCACGAGCAGAAGGCTTATGCTTGGCTGTGTGTTGTTGGGGGGTATTTTTATGGTATGGGTTGATGTCATTGCTCGCGCTGCGGTTCCAAATCAAGAAATTCCTATTGGTATTATTACGTCTGCCATTGGTAGCGTGTTTTTTCTGCTTGCTATGCGCAAAACTTAAATGAGTTTATTCATGTCTACGCTTTCTTCTATTTTCGACGCTGTTACTCCTTTGTCTTATGGTTTTGACAAGGATATTCGTTTAAAGATAGATAACAAAACCAAACCACCCGGAGCGCTCGGGCAATTAGAAACTCTAGCTCGACAAATGGCAAATGTGCAGTGTGAATTGAAAGGTGAGTTTGTTGAACTTGAGGTGATATCGCCAACTATTATGGTGTTTGCCGCTGATCATGGCGTTGCTGTTCATGGAGTAAGTATTGCCCCACAAGCAGTTACCGAGCAAATGGTTCATAACTTTTTAGCCGGTGGAGCGGCTATCAACTGCTTTTGTTTTGCAAACGATGTTCGTTTGAAAGTCGTAGATTGTGGTGTTATTGAACCAATAACGTCCGACAACGACAACTTTGTCGTTTCAAGAATGGGGGCGGGCACTAAAGACTTCTCTGTTGAACCAGCTATGTCTCGTGGTCAAGTTGAAGCGGCTATATCTCAGGGGGCCGCGTTGGCTTTTGCAGAGCTTTCACAGGGTACTAATGTGATGGGCTTTGGCGAGATGGGGATCGGCAATACAAGCAGTGCATCAGCCATACTCGCCGCACTTACTGACATGCCTGTTAACGAAGCCGTAGGTTTAGGTACTGGGATAAATCATGATCAACTATTTGTTAAACAACAGCTTGTTCAACAAGCACTGTCTCGCATAGAAGGTGCTACTGAATCGCCATTGGTTGTTTTACAACAATTGGGCGGTTTTGAAATTGCCCATATGGTGGGCGCTATGTTGGCCTGTGCAAGTGAAAAAAAGCTGATACTTGTTGATGGTTTTATTTCCTCTGTGGCAGCACTTGTCGCAGTTAAGTTGAAGCCACAAGTGCGAGACTACATGGTGTTCTGTCATGCCAGCGCAGAGAAAGCACATGAAAAGGTCATGCAGATACTAGAAGCTCAGCCTTTGTTGAAGTTAGAAATGCGATTGGGAGAAGGTACAGGTTGCGCCCTCGCTATACCATTGTTACGAGCGGCGGCAGCGTTCTATAACGACATGGCCACCTTTGAAAGTGCGCAGGTTTTACTTTAAACAATGTCAGGGCTCATGAGAAAACACATTAATTTAATTTTGCTCAATTTGGGTTTCTTTACCCGTATTCCTGTATTCCAATGGGCCAAGTATAGCGATGAGGAAATGGCCCAGTCTCGACGCTACTTTGCGTTGACAGGGTTGTTGCTCGCTGGCCTGTTAATCGGCCTGTACACGTTTCTTTCTCCCTTCTTACCCAGCAGTGTTGTCGTAGTTTTGCTGATGACAGCAAGCGTGCTGCTCACCGGCGCTCTCCATGAGGATGGCCTTGCAGACGTTGCTGATGCTTTTGGCGGCGGACAGGACAAAGCGCATAAGTTAGCCATCATGAAAGACAGCCGTTTAGGTACTTACGGGACCTTGGCGATAGGGTTAGTATTGCTGACAAAGTTTGCGGCCTTTGAAGCGCTTATCGAAGCACAGCGTTTGCCCATTGCACTACTAACTGCATATGCCGTGTCTAGAGCTTTTGCGCTGCTTCACATTGGGACATTACCTTATGTGTCTAGTTCACAAAGTAGCAAAAGTGGTCCCGTTGCTTGGCCAATGCAATCTCAAGATTGGCTGGTGCTTTTTGCTACCGCGGGTATCTGTATTGTTTGGTTGTCATGGTGGGATTTCATTGCTATTGCCTTAGTGTGTGGTGTGCTTTTTTTTGTTTTGAACAGCTTTATGAAGCGTCATATCGAGGGATTTACCGGAGATACCCTAGGCGCTGCGCAGCAAGTGCAGGAAGTAGCTATTTATGTCGTTTTACTAGCTAATAGTTGATTAGGCTTGAGCATGATTCATTTTGTTATTGGTGGTGCACGGTCGGGTAAATCTGCTTACGCACAGCAAATAGTTGAGCAATTAAGTAAAGGCAAAACATCTCCCGTGATTTACATTGCTACCGCCGAGAGCACAGACGAGGAAATGGATAAGCGCATCGCCCATCACAAGAATAACCGTCCCGAAGGTTGGTGTGTGAAAGAGGTGCCTCTCGATCTGGTTTCACAGCTCGCTTCATGCAGTGACTCCCAAGTTATCCTGGTGGATTGTCTTACTCTGTGGCTCAACAATCAGCTGCATTACTACCCTGAACAAAATTTTGATGTGCTTTTCGAACAGCTTTGTAATGCACTGAATAATTGCAAAGGCGATGTGGTGTTAGTCGCAAATGAGGTAGGGCTTGGTGTTATTCCTATGGGAAACATCAGTCGTCGCTTTGTTGATTTAGCGGGATGGTTAAATCAGGCAGTGGCACAGGTATCGACTCGGGTGACTTTTATGGCAGCTGGTTTACCTTTGACCATGAAACCTCAAGAGACAGCGTAAAATGCTCACTGATTCATCCAATGTCACTACTTTCGACTTAGTTCGTCACGGTGCGGTAGATGGTCCGGCGGCGTTGTACGGACTAACAGATATCGAGCTAAGTGAAGCGGGTGATAGTGCGGTAAGCAATCTGCTGTCTTGGCTTCCTGCTATCACTCATGTTGTTTCCTCACCGCTAAAACGTTGTAGCAATAGCGCTTTCGAGCTGGGTAAAGAAAGAGGCATTGCCGTAGAACAACTTGAAGATATAAAGGAATGTCACTTTGGAGTGTGGGATGGCGTACCCTTTGAGAGTATGGGTGCTGAGTGGAAAGTAGTTGAGCAGTTTTTCTATTCACCTTTTGAAAACCCGCCACCACAAGGGGAAACCGTAGATGCTCTTTATGAACGTGTTACCCGAGGGTGGGATCACATTACCGCAACCCACACCTCTGGACACATCGCTGTGATTTGTCATGGTGGCGTCATTCGCCAGATCCTCGCCTATATTCTTGGGCTAGATTGGCGTAGTCAAAAGCTTTATCGGCAGCTAGATATTCGTTATGCCAGCGTTACTCGTATACAAATTGCTCGCTTTGCTGGTGCTGTTCCGCAAATAAAATTTATTGGCCTTACCGCAAGCGAACTACAACATCAGTCGATGGGGAATTGAAGTGACTAAACTCATGGTGCAGGGCACTACCTCGGATGCGGGAAAAAGTACCCTTGTCGCAGGCTTGTGTCGATGCCTATTGCAACAAGGAGTGAAAGTCGCTCCATTCAAACCGCAAAATATGGCGCTGAACAGTGCAGTGACTGCTGAAGGTGGAGAGATAGGTCGTGCCCAAGCAGTACAAGCACAGGCAGCGGGTATAGAGCCCCATGTCGATATGAACCCCATATTGCTCAAGCCCAGTTCAGATACAGGGGCACAAGTCATTGTTCATGGTAAGTCTATTGGCGATATGCAAGCCAAGCCTTATCACGAATACAAAACCCAAGCGATGTCTGCGGTAATGTCATCTTTTACTCGATTGCAATCGGCATACGATGTTGTGTTAGTTGAGGGGGCGGGAAGCCCTGCTGAAATCAATCTACGAGATAGAGATATTGCTAATATGGGCTTTGCTGAAGCCGCTGATTGCCCAGTCATTATCATTGCAGATATAGACAAGGGAGGTGTGTTTGCCCATTTGGTGGGTACACTCGCGCTACTATCACAGAGTGAACAAGACCGTGTGGTAGGTTTTGTGATTAATCGCTTTCGCGGTGATATCAGCTTATTACAATCTGGGCTCGACTGGTTGGAAGAGAAAACGGGAAAGCCGGTAATAGGGGTTTTACCCTACCTCCACAACCTTCAGCTTGCCGCAGAAGACGCCATTAATGTAGAGCAAATCGATGGCACTGAACCTGCCAGAATAACCGTAGCTGTGCCCGTGTTCAGTCGCATAAGTAATCATACTGATTTTGATATGCTTCGGGTTCACCCCCAAATAAACCTAGTGCTAGTACCACCAGAAAGTGACATACCGCCTGCTGATCTTATTATATTGCCGGGCAGTAAAAATGTGCGCGCAGATGTTGCCATGCTTCGCGTAAACCAATGGGACCGTCAAATAAAACGCCATCTAAGATACGGCGGAAAAGTATTGGGTATCTGTGGTGGATATCAAATGTTGGGAGAGTGGATAGACGATCCCAATGGGGTTGAAGGCGTTCCTGGAAAGAGTGATGGATTGGGTTTACTACCCATACAAACTACCCTTGAACAAGAGAAACAACTTACCCGAGATAGTGGTAAATTGTTGCTCAGTAGCGGTAGTGACTCAACGGCAGACTGTTCAGTATCGGGCTACCAAATTCACGTTGGACAGTCGCGTATTACCGATAATGCAGAACCCTTTGCCAAGTTAAATAGTGGTGAAAACGACGGATGCATATCCATTGATAATCAAGTGGCGGGTACATACCTTCATGGTGTGTTCGACAATCCTCAAACCTTGGTTGAAATCATCGCATGGGCGGGCGCTGATATTGCTCTAACCCAAACCTACAACGCGCTTCAGGAGCAAGAAATTAATCGCATGGCTGACGCGTGTAGTACCCATTTGAATTGGGACATTCTATCGAAAATTATGCATTTACAAGGGTAATCCAATGACCACTGACAATAATGATAAAAGTCGCCATAAGGCGCGAATGCAGGAACACAAAGCTAAAGTAGACGAGCGCATTGCGCAAGCTCAGGAAGAGAAAGGCATTTTGATTGTTATTACCGGCAATGGTAAAGGCAAGTCTACCTCTGGGTTTGGTACAGTGACTCGAGCGGTGGGGCACGGTATGTCAACTGCGGTAGTGCAATATGTAAAAGGTACTTGGCCTTGTGGAGAGCGCGATCTATTGATGAAATGCGGCGTACCGTTTCATGTGATGGGCACGGGATTTACTTGGGAAACCCAAGATAAAGAAAAGGACATAGCTGCTGCCCAGAAGGCGTGGGAGCAAACCAAGGTGTGGTTGAAGGATGACTCCATTGACCTTGTTCTGCTGGATGAAATTACCTATATGCTCACCTATAAATATCTCGATGTAGACGAGGTGGTTGCTGCGTTAAGTGAACGTCCAAAGCATCAAAATGTGGTGATTACTGGCAGAGCCTGTCATCGCAAAGTCATGGACATAGCTGATACCGTTAGTGAAGTTAAATCAATAAAGCATGCGTTTGATAGTGGTATCAAAGCACAGCAAGGAATCGATTGGTAATGAAAAAGGCAGCGATGTTTGTGCGTAAGCTAGTGGCTGTTTTAACAGTGTTGCTGGTATCTGGGGCGATATTTGCCGACGATTCCGATCCTAAGCAAAGTCATCGCTTTGTTGTATTGGCGCCCCATATTGTGGAGTCTATGTACGCCATAGGTGCTGGTCACCAAATTGTGGGCACCACAGACTATGCGGATTATCCTGTTGAAGCTCAGCAAATTCCTCGCATCGGCAATTATGCTCGCATTCAAATAGAGCGAGTTATAGAACTCCAACCCGACGTTATCATTGCGTGGAAAACAGGAAACCCTCCCGATGATCTCGCCAGATTACAGCAGCTTGGTTTTGAGGTGGTGTATTCACACCCACAGCAACTGGAAGATGTGGCCAGCGAGCTAAAAATGCTTGGACAGTTAACCGGCAGGTCGCAAACCGCAGAGCAACTCGCAACAGACTACCTCAATGAGCTCAACACACTAAAACGTACATATGCCAATGCTGCCCCTGTATCGGTATTCTATGAGTTATGGTCTAGACCACTCCGTACAGTGGCTGGGAATGCATGGCCTCAGCAACAAGTGGCTTTGTGTGGTGGAGTGAATCCCTTCCTTGATGCTGCTGAAGACTACCCGCAAATTGGTTTAGAAAGCGTGTTAGAACAACAGCCCCAAGTAATTATACAACCGACTCAGCATGGAGAACCTGCTGTCGACGGAATCGCTTGGCAAGACTATGACTATCTGCCGGCGGTAGCTAACGGTTTTATCTTTCACCCAAACTCCGACAAGGTTCATCGCATGACCACCCGTATGCTTGATGAACTCACGTTGTTGTGTACCCATTTGCAAACCGCAAGAGACTTCTACGCCCAGCAAGATAAGTAATACCAACTGTGTCTAACAGGCGTTTGACATTGCCCTTAACTATTTGTAATGTTGCCGCGCTTTTAGGTGCCTGTCGGCCAGACGCTATTTAATTGTTTTTGAATAGGATTCACCAAGCTGGTCTGGATAGGTTAAACGGGAAGTGTGGTAATTCGTCACTACGTGGTGTGTGACGTTAAGCCTCCGCTGCCCCCGCAACGGTATCTCTTGTTTTAAGAGGAGCCCGACACCGGCCTGAAGTACATTATTTTTGCGAATGGAGCGGAGGGCTTCATTGGAATGCATGAACTTGGCCTTTGGCTTTGATGTGGCACTACCTTCTTATAAAAGTGCTATTGCATACCTTTCCCCTCCCTCAATCGTTATTGTAAAACGCATTGAGGCACACATGAAAACGAATAAACTTACGCTAGCAATTGCACTCTCTTTGAGCTCAGGTGCAGTACTTGCGGAATCACAACCTACCGATACCAGTGACATTGAACACGTTGTGGTGTCTAGCCGTGTTGCAGAGCCACTTCGAGAACTTGCAACGTCAGTCACACTTATTACCCAAGAAGAAATTGAGCTTCGCGGAGTGGTTAATTTAGCCGATTTACTGCGTGTTCAGCCAGGTATTGCCGTTTCTAATTCTGGTGGTGCAGGCGCAGTAACCAGTGCACGTATTCGCGGCGAAGAAGCGTTTAGAACCTTGGTGCGTATTGATGGTGTTGATATTTCTGACCCCAGCGGTACACAGGTGCAACCTCAGCTAGCCCATTTGCTCACCAATAACCTAGCTCGAGTAGAAATTCTTCGCGGGGTGCAAGGTATGGTTTATGGCGCTGACGCTGGTGGTGTAATCAATATACAAAACCAAACTACAGACAAAGCGTTTGCCGCCAATGTAGCGGCTGAAGCGGGTACCTTCGACACCTATAATTTAAGTGCGAATGTGGGCGGTAACACTGACGATGTGAACTACTTCTTCTCTGCGGCGGACTTTGCCAGCGATGGGTTTAATCGCAGAACCGCCGACAGTGACCTTCAGGATGATGATGGATACGACAACTCTACTTTCCATGGAAAACTAGGCTACAGCTTTAACGACAATTGGTCAGTGCAAGTTGTAGGTAGGCATACTGATGGCAGCACAGAATACGACGGTTGTGGATTTGGCGACAGCTACAGCCATGACTGTATTAGTGATTTTGAACAGCAGAATGTTCGCGGTGAGCTTAATTACCAAGGTGATGCGGGGCAGCATCAGTTAGCTTATGCGAAAACACTGGTTGAGCGCGAATCCTTCAACACCGGTGTTACGGATTACTTTGCTAAAGGTAATGTAGAGCGCATCGAGTACTTAGGGCAAAATGCCATTTCTGATACAGGACAATTGGTTTATGGCGTCGACTGGGAGCAGGAAACGGTTACCTCTAGCGATTTGACTCGGGTTCAAAAAGGTTACTATGTGGAGTATCAAGATGAACTTACCAATGGCTGGTTTGTCACTGCTGGTGTTCGTCACGATGACAATGAAGACTTTGGAGAGCATACCAGCTATCGCGTGTCATCTGCTTATTTATTACCGCTAGGTGACAATACGGTTAAGTTACGAGGCGCCTACGGCACTGGTTTCCGTGCGCCAAGCTTGTTTGAGATTAACTACAACAACAGCTTTGGTTTCTCTCCAGCAACAGATACGCCATTGAAAGAAGAAAAGACATCGGGTGTGGAATTTGGTGCTGAGTTATACACAGAAGACGGTTCTACTTTCCAAGCAATCTACTTTAACCAAAAAGTGGAAGACGGTATTAGCTTTGACTTAGTGTCTTATTCTGGATATGTGCAAACTCTTGGCGTTGCCCGTTCAGAAGGTATTGAGCTTATTGCCGATTGGCAAGTGATGGATACCATTAGTGTTATCGCAAACTACACTTACAACGATGCAAAAGATATTGATGACGTTGCCCGCCTGCGCCGTCCAAGACATCTTGCTAACCTTGGTGTGCAGTACGTAGAAGGTAAACTTAGCGCATTAGCTAATGTTCGCGTATCTAAGGATGCTATCGATGTTGGTGGTATAGCGTTGGACGATTATGAAGTTCTAGATCTGAGTGCGACATACTCCTTGTCTGACCGACTAGTGCTAAACGCGCGCATCGAAAACCTAACTGACGCTGATTATCAAGAAGTGACAGGCTTTAATGTTGCAGGGCGTACGTTTAACGCAGGTGTGCGTTATTCATTCTAATGGAGTGATCACGGAGCCTTATTGGCTCCGTGGGTTTACGCACAAATGACTTTGTTTCTACCACTAGCTTTTGCTTGATAAAGTGCAACGTCAGCGCGCTCAATCATGGTTTTTGCAGTGTCATTTTGCTGGATAGACGCTACGCCTATACTTGCAGTCAGTTGTATTTCAGGGTGTATAACACTGAATCTTGAATAATTTTTCTGAGTTTGTTGGCTGTTCGAGTTGCATATTGTGTACTGGTTTCTGGTAATAGAATAAGAAACTTTTCACCACCATATCGCAATACTGAGTCTTGCATTCTAAGGTTAGAAGTTAGTAACCTCCCCAACTCTCTAAGTACATAATCGCCAATTTGATGGCCATAATTGTCATTCACTTCTTTGAAGTAGTCTAAGTCGAGCATAAGCAAAGAGAACGGTGCACTGTATCTTAAGCTTCTGTCTATTTCTTTGTTGAGAACTTCATCCATTGCACGTCGATTATACGCACCAGTGAGTTCGTCCTTAATACTGATTAATCGAAGTTTTGTTTCTAGGTCGCTGGTAATCATTAAGATCATGCTGAACGTGGTAAATACGATAAAGAAAATAAAAATGACAAATGACAGCTGTTGAATGGTGCCGGTTAGCATAAAATTTTCTATTTCAGGTGTTCTTATTGTGACCACTATTCGCACGTAAAAATATACGAGCATGACTGTCATAGGGAAGGCGGTAATAACGTCGACTTTTCTATCTGGCTTATCCACTCTAAAAGCAAGGCCGAATAAAAATAGTGAGAAAATAACGATAAAGAAGCCTGTGATAACAAAGATACGCCCGTTTACTGAGGGTGAGTTGTAGGTGAAAAAGGCGAATAACAGAATACTTACCGTTAGCAGCACAGTGCTTATTTTTAAAAAGTGACAGCGGATCCCTCTAAATTTAATCATCCCCCAGCAAAGTAGTTGTCCACCAAGACAAATCAAACCGTTTGCTGTTACTTTTGACAGAAATTCTGGAATATCACCCCGCATCCCTAATAGCAGAAAGCCAAGGGCAAAGCATAAAAATGATAGAGAAAAGGGCCTGAGCCCCTGTGTATTGGTATATAAAAATGGAACCACAGACAGCACAAAAAAGCAGCTGAAGGCGAAAACAACTGTCAGAAAAGCTAATGTTGGTATGTGTAGGTCAGGCATAAATAGCTAGATTACCGCGCTCCAAAAAACTGCCGCATACGCGGCCAAAACAACTCACGTACGGAACGGATATACAATCTGTTTAACTATAGTCCATGATTCCAATAGCAGTATAAAACTTAAGTCTTAGTGGTGGGATTACCTTGAATTTGGCGCGTAATAAAAAGGGACGCTCCAGTTGTATTCTAATTCGTCGCCCAAGGTTTTTATCACATTCAACTCGTGGCCACCGGGTTGTGTATTAGACAGATCTATGTAAGTCAGAAATCCAAGTTGATTAGTTGTTGGATGATAAGCGTATTGAAGTTCAGCATTTGTTTCTTGGTCATTGATGAAGATTGAGTAGAAACTTTGGAAACAGGCAATTTCATGAGTATTGCGCAGTGTTCTGACTTCTCTTTCGGTCTTACCTTCAGGCGTTTCAAATTCGCCGCATTGGCCTTTGAATATGGTTTTTTCATGGCGCATTCTAGGAATAAACACTCGTAACACTGTGTCGTTGATTACATCAGAGGAAATTTCAGGCCCAATCAAAAAGTCAACAGCGCTGTTGTCACTACGATACATATCAGGACGATGGGTATGTTGTGACAAATATGCTTCGTTATTGATTAATACCATGAGGTCTGATCTAGCAAACTTTACACCCGCGACTATGCATCCAAAAAACATAAAACCCATTACCATGAATGCAATGTGCTTTTTGCGTTTGAAGTTAGAGCCGAAAGTCATAATGATCTGTAATGCACTTTTGTAGATTGGCCCAAGCATTATCATGTTGGTCAGCTTTACGATTCTGAACAGAAATAACTGAATAGTATCGTTGTCTTTGATTTTCTTTATATTTGAAAGAAGGGTAAGAAGCCCCTGTACACCAGTGAGCAAAATCAGTGTAAATATGGGGAGTAATAACAGCCAAGTGGGTAGCAAGTCATTGAGCATATTAAATAGCATTAAATAGAGCGCACTTAATACACCGAAATATGCATAAACCACTACGCTCACAAAGGCCGCTGAGAATATCACGCTGCACAGCTCGTCGACTTGGTCGATGGTGTGTGTGAGCTTGGGGAGCATCTCCCTAAATTTATTAGTGTAAAGCTCAGAATAGGCGCTGTCTTCCAAGCCATAATCGGGGAAAACGGAATTAAGCCCTACTAATCCTATCCAGTAAGACCTGAGCATGAAATGAATGACAAACATGGTTACGAGTACGCTTACGGCTATCATGCCCATAAATACAATGGTGTAAGCATAGAAATATTGGTCTGGATGAAGAATGTCTACCGCGCGGTAAATGGTCCAGTCGGTAAGTTGGAACAGTTGGAATGCAGCGAATGTGGCAACAGCAGATACCAATAACTCAGCTTCCCAACTTTCATCTTTGAGTCGTTGAAGCCAACTCTTAGAGCCAGTAGTTTCTTCCATAAATTTCGCCGTTGCAGTGTGTGGTGTGTTATTTAAACCACAAATTAGCAAGAAACATGGTGAAAACCCAGTGTGTTGGCGCAACTTTGCCAACACACTGATAAAAAGAAATTAAACTTCTTTTACGCTGTAAATTAATGAGGTTTGCGGAAAGAGTACTGGTAACTGCATACCAAAACGCATCAGTGCTTCACCGGTAAATACTTGGCCGTCAGTTTTTTGCAAAATAGACGGTGAATATTCTTTCAGCGTATTGGGCCAAATGCGGCTTACCGTGTATGACTTGTTAGGATCTAACCCTATAAACTGATATTTATTCGGTGTAGTGCGAGTCGTTTCCTTCACACTGTTATAAGCAAATAAAGCCTCAGATTTGTCTTTAGCTACATAGCCAAAGTTCACGTTAAGCCCATCGTCGTCCATACGGAATAAGTCTCCGCTATGGGTAATGTGGCGGTGTGCTTTGTACAAAGCAATGGCATCTTTTAGCGTGTCTTGCTCGTGGTCAGTGAGCTCTCGTGGGTCCATTTCAATCCCCATATGACCAAACATAGCTACGGCTGCACGAAGCTCGATGGGAAGGTTTCTGCCTGTGATATGACAGTCTCTTGGCCCTACGTGAGCGCCCATGACCTCCGATGGGAAGAAAAGTGAGAAGCCCCGTTGAATGTATAAGCGGTCCAGTGCATCGTTAGAGTCGGAGGTCCAGAAACGATCAGTGTGAGGCAAAATACCTAAGTCTACACGGCCACCCCCTGAGCAACAGCTCTCGATTTCAATGCCCGGACGCGCTGCTTTAACGCGGTCGATTAGCCCATATAGCGCTTGCATCTGTCCATGCATGGCTGGCTGACCGTTAAGGTTGCCCGGATGGTTAACGTCGCGGTTCATATCCCACTTGATATAGCTGATTTTGGGGTATGCAGTGAGTATGTCGGTAATGACTTTATACAAATACTCAACCACTTCAGGGTTGGTCAGATCCAACACGTACTGATGTCTGAATGGCACATGAGGATTGTTATTGGTTTGCAACGCCCACTCTGGATGTGCGCGGAATAGGTCGCTGTCTGGGTTGACCATTTCCGGCTCAAACCAAATACCAAACTCCATACCTAACCCTGTGACGTGGTCGATCAGTGGATCTAAGCCTTCTGGATAAATCGCCTCATCAACAAACCAATCACCCAATCCTGCATGGTCATGACGGCGGCCTTTAAACCAACCATCGTCCAAAACAAAACGTTCGATACCTAACGGGGCGACTTTGTTGGCAAGGGTTTTCAGCGTATCTACATCATGGTCGAAATAAATACCTTCCCATGTATTGTAGTGCACCGGACGGGGCTTAGACTCCGCCGAGTGGGTAAGTATATTTGCACGGATATAATTGTGAAACTCTTGTGATAACAGAGACAAGCCGTCACTCGCGTAGCCGCTGTAAAGTACTGGGCTAGCGTAGCTCTCGCCTTCTGCTAGTGATACTTCACCCGGGAAGAGTAGCTCACCAAATTGAACGTAACGTCTACCATCAGCCATTAACTCTGCACGAATACTGTGGTTCGCAGAGGCACCTAAGTGAAAGCCATAGCACTCGCCTTGTTGTTCGGTTGTGCTTTTGGGGAAGGTAATTAAACCTGGAAAAGTGTCGTGAGAGGTTTTTCCTCGACGATTTTCCCGCACATAACTACCAAAGTTCCACTCTTGGTCTGAGGTGACAAACTCACTAGACCAACGCCCTTCGAAGCTGCGAATGGTATCTACGTGGGCGGGCAATGGAATACTGGCTGCATTGAGGAAGTTGACGTTTACCTTGTCGCTGCCATCATTTTGCACCTTGCTTTGGTAGCTGACCACACTGGTATTGGCATCAAGGGTGACCTTTGTGATTAGCGTTAGTTCCCGATGCTTATCTGAAGCTTTGAACACAACACAAAGACCATCTTGCTCTATTGCGGTAAGCTCAAAACCGGCAGACCATTGGTCTGTGCTTCCATGAATTTGTAAGCCTGGTGAACCAGTCACACCTTCACCGTGAGTCGGCACCAAAGAAATTGGTGGTTCGACGACTGGAGCGCACTTAGCTTCTTGACGGGTACTAAGAATACCTAACATGGCTGGCGTAGTGGTGTCGCTGAGTTGCGAACCATAATATAAAAGTGATGGCATACGCCCCTGACAATCAAAAATAAGGGTGGTTTTGGCGTTGTCTAGTCGTATAAAAGAGGAAATAGAAGACATACATTCTTTCTCGATGAAGTTGATGTTACCCGCGCTGTGTTTTAAGCGTGATTCGACTTATTGGGTTATCTGAGCCCTGTGTGAGTTGGACAAGGCGGTTGTACTGGCGCAACGAAAGTATCATGGCGTTTATGGCCATGAGTAATCCATTTTTATGCAGTTCATATATTGTGTCAGCGTTCAGATTGACTAGTTTTTCTTCATCAATGGTGAGCAAATCTGAGGTGGTATCTTGTTTTCCATCGGCAAAGGTTCGCGTGAGTGACAAGGGAATAAACATATCGAGATCTGACAACGCCTGAATCATCATTTGAGCTTGTTGTTGGCCCAATGCCAGGTTGCTCAGCTGACTTTGAACTTGCTTTAAAAACTGGCTAGGTGTGCCGTCACCAGAAAATAGCGGCTGTGAATGATTCTGAGTTGAAGCTACAAAACGCTCACTTGCCTCATCCACTAATACGGTGAGTCGCTCGTTCTCAAGTCCGTAGTTAAACGGAGTGCACTGAATACTTAAAGGCACAGCATGAGCTTTCCAGTGGTTGCGTCCACAAAATACATTTCCCGTTTCAGGCCATCCAACCACGGCGATTAGTTTTTCTGGTGCGCCCAACAAATCTGGGGCAACTAGAATAGGCATACACCCAGCGATTGAGGCAATTTCGTTAAAGCCCAAAGCGACAGCGTTGAAAGCCGCCGAGTGACTAAAGCGGTCATCGGGGATCACGCAGTAAGATTTGTGCGCTACGCTGTCTAACGCAATATAGTTAGGCTGGGTCATGCTTCACCTCTGTTGTGATGAAAGTACACTTTCAATGAGTCCTCTGTGCGAGGGTAACTTGCTAGTAAGCTGTGCAATTAAGGTGTTATTTAATTCAAACTGTTTCTGAGCAAACTGGTTGAGTTTCATTGTTCGGACGTATTGGTTCAGGTCACTGTAGCGAGACATTCCGTACAAAATATAGCGGTAGCTTTGTGCACTGAACACTTCGTTGGTGTGCTCAAAATCACTGTCTAATATTGGGCGATATTTCCATACGTCCATTAATTCACTAAGTCGCGAAGGAATAGAGCAGGCTTTTCTATTGTCTAACCAGAAAGGGTCGGTACGCTTGCTCAATACATAGTGGAGTTTCAAAAACTCTATAGTGCGCTCCCATTTATAGGTAAGTGATTGATTAAACTTATTGGCTACATGCGACATTTGCTCAGTGTAGCCTGGGAGTTGCTCACAAAGTTGGGTGGCGCTTTGTTCAATGAGCATAAGTGATGATGCTTCTAAAGGTTCTAGAAAGCCGCTTGATAGCCCAATAGCAACACAGTTCTTGTGCCAAAACTCGTTGCGATAACCGGTTTTGAATTTAATTTCTCTAAATGAGAATTCTGCGTTTTCTGATTCTCCGGTTTGTTTCAAGTAACGACTAAAGGTAGCTTCAGCTGAGGACTTTTCTTGATATTGGGATGCGAAAACATATCCGGTCCCCCTTCTGTGTTGTAAGCCAATGTCCCATATCCAACCAGCCTCTTGTGCAGTAGATAACGTGTGGCACGCAATGGGCTGATTTGCAGAAGCGTATTCACGTTGGCTTACCAAGGCGGTATCTGCAAACAGGATGTCAGACGCGTCTTTTAGTCCAACACCGAGTGTTTTCTCGATGAGCAATCCGTTAAATCCAGTGCAATCGACGAACAGTTCTCCGCATACTTCACCATTAGAAGAGGTGACTAGGCTGGTGATACCTTCATCATTTTTGTTCACATGAGTGACAGTATCCTTGATGTGAGACACCCCTAAGGTGTTTATACAATGGCACTTGAGAAGCTCGATAAACTTTCCTGCGTCTAAATGATAGCCATAGTTGGCGGAAAAACCTTGGTTCGACAACGCTGAAACCTTAGGTGCCAATCCTTGTTCACATAGTGTTGGTTGAAAACAAACGGCATTGGCGTAATGACTATCTTCACCCTCAGAAACCAGCCAATAGGGAGTGATATCTGCTGAAGCCGATCCTTGAGGCGCGCTGAACGGGTGATAATAGGCGTTAGTAGTTTCATTGCTGTGCCACTGTTGAAACTTACTCGCCTGCTTATAAGTAGCATGGGCTTGTTTAATGAGTTCTGACTCACTAATACCAATACGGTGCAAAGTATTACGCATGGTTGGCCAAGTGCCTTCACCTACACCTATGGGGTGAATAGCGTCAGACTCAATTACGGTAACTCTAAGTGATGTTCCGTTGGCATCAGGCATCGAATGTTGTGCAGCAAGCAAGCCGGCGGTAAGCCAACCAGCTGTACCGCCCCCAACAATCACTACATGATTAATTGGTGTCATATAGAACTAACCTGAGTTAAGTTATTCAGCGTCTACCAATTTACCGCGCCACTGTGCGGTTTGCTTAAACACTAGTTTGTTGAGTAATAGCGCAAGTGCGATACAACAAGCCAGTGTTATTGGCATAAGGTGAATGTAATGTAGGCCAAATGGTGCATGCACAAAACTAAAATACGAATATAGCGCAACACCAAAAATTACCGACAAGATACCAGCGTTTGCATTGACATTGTTGAACAGTAAGCCAACAACAAAGATAGAAAGTACTGGCATACTAATTAACCCGTACAGCTCTTGCAGTAAGTTAATAATACTTTCCGCTTGCGCGTATACCGGCACCATTAATAAAGACACTATTGTAAGTATTGCGGTAACAAAGCCGCTTAAGCGAGCAACGTTTGGCTCTTTCTGGAAGTAGGCTTCGTGGATGTCACACACATACAAAGCGGTTGCCGAGTTTAAGTTACTGTTGTAAGTGGTAAGTACCGCTGCTGCTAAGGCGGCAGCAAAGACACCAGATAACCAGCTTGGTAGCACATCACCTACAAGCGTACCGTAGGCTGCATCGTTAATATCACCGTAAAGCTTATAAGAAATAATACCAGGTACGACTATGATCGCTGGAACAATGATAAAGCGAATAACTGCTGCTGCATAAACGCCCTTTTGTGCTTCTTTTAAATTAGGCGCTGCCATAGCACGTTGGGTTATTACTTGGTTAGTTCCCCAATAAAACGCTTGAATAAAGATCATGCCGGTTAATAGGGTGTGCCAAGGTAGTGGAGAGTCGTTGTCTCCAATTAAGGTTAAGCGCTCTTTTGGAATTCCTGAAAAGTCGAAATCGATGGCCAAAAGGGCCAATACTACTACCACAATAGCCATGGTTAACAATAAGATGCCAGAATATGTGTCTGATACGGCTACTGCTCGAAGCCCACCAAAAATAGCGTAAAGTGCGCCAATTAGGGCAAATGCCGTTGCTACATACATCAAGGGAATATCCACATTGAACATGTTAATCATGAACAGTGAACCCGAATAGATAACAGCTGGCATGAATATAAGGCTGCTACCTAGAAAGAAAATTAGGCCAATCAGTGCGCGAATATGTTTGTTGTTGTAGCGCATTTCCAGCAATTCAGTGGTTGTAGTGCACTGGTAATGGTAATAAACCGGTAGGAAGACTTTGGCAAGTATAATAAGGCCTACTACGGCGGCAAATTCCCACCACGCTAGCAGGGCCATTTGATTACCGTTCATACCGACAAGTTGGTCGGTACTTAAGTTAGTTAAGGTGATTGAGCCGGCCACGAATATCCATGTTAATCCGCCACCCGCTAGAAAGTATTCTTTGTTGCCACTTGCCGTGCTGTGCCCGTGCCCACGACATTTTAAATAGGTGAGAAGTCCAATAAATGCAGTGATTAAAACAAAAACACTAAGTTGAATAAGGCTACCTGACACTAATAATTCCTCAGCAATAAAAACGACAAAAGGGGGCGAGTATGCCCCCTTGTTATTTAGGCTATCTTAGAAGCTTGCACGTACGCCAACTGCGTAACGAGCACCGTCATTGATTTGCTGAACGAATTGCTCAGACAAACGGCCACGACGTGTTAGCTCTTCATCAGTAATGTTGATACCTTCAAAGAATACCGTGAAGGTTTCGTTAACATCGTAACTTACGCTCATATCAACTTGAGTGTAGGTTTCTGTGAAGCGCGGCTCTGTTCCACCTAGTGGGCTAACAGCGTCCTGCATGAAGGTTTCACGATTGTTCAATGCTAAACGTGCTTGGAAAGCGTCTTTTTCGTAGAACACAGTAACGTTTTGTGAGTTACCTAAACCAGGAAGGCTGAATTCATCGTTTGAATTAACGATAGTGGCGTTCGCTTGAATACCAAAGCCGTTCTCAAGCGTATGTAACCATGCTAATTCAATACCTTCAACTTCCAATGCTTCACCATTACGCGGACGAAGCACGTTGAAAACATATTCACCGCTGTCTAGGAATAAAGACTCATCAGCAGTAGCACTTGCGATGAAGTCTTCCACTTCTTTACTGAAACCAGCCGCCGAGAAGTAGCTAGTGTCATCGTAGTACCATTCAAGTGATACGTCCCAACCAGCTGATTTGTATGGTTGTAGCTCTGTGTTACCCGCTTGTGCTTGTAGGTTACCTGGACGAGATACAGTTACGTTAAACACAGGCACCAAGTCATCCATCATTGGACGCGTAAGTGTTTCAGCATATGCATAACGAAGATATAGGTCATCGGTAAGCTGTAGTTTCACGTTGACGTTTGGTAACAACGTAGAGTAGCTGTTTGTCTCGTTAACTGGCGCACCAACATCAGTTTCGTATACAACGTTAAGATCAGAAGGATCGTTAGGGATTGGCTCCAAATCTTTAACAATCTGGCTAGTACCATCTACAGAAGTATCTGTGTCGCTGAAGCGGAAACCAAAGTTAATGTCTAACGGCATATCAGAAACTTCGGTAGAGAAGTAGAACTGTGCGTATGCGCTAAGAATTTCTTCGCTGACTACAAAAGAGTCGTTGCTAGGTTGTGGGTTTGCAATGTTAGTTGCATCTATGGTGGCACGAACGTCGGCTGCATCTAAGCCAGTAGCTGCTGCAATTTGTGCTACCGCTGCGTCAGATGTTGCGTACTCGAAGAATGCCGCAGGATCGTACGTTAACCATTGATTAGGTACACCGTCGAAGAAGTTGTTCGCTGTAAATACCGTTAGCAATTCATCTGGAAGGTCGAAGCTATAGCCACAATATACGTTACACGCTGAAGCGAACAGACGAGTATTGCTCTTCTCACGGTCTTGGTAGTAAACACCAAAGTCCATTTTGTAGAAGGCATTGTCTGAGTCTGGTGTCCACGTAAAGTCCGCACGGTACTCTGAAATAGTATCTTCAGTGTCGAAGCCGTTGCGCTCATTGTAGTGCATACGACCTAACGCAGGATTTTGAAGCGCTGCGTCTCCGCCTGCAACTGAAAGCGTTGGCGTAGAACCAGAGTAATCTACACTGTACTCATTATTGTAACCAACCACTGTGAAGAAGTTATCACCACCACTGTTATCTTCCGCAGTTGATGTAGATACATCAATCACAGCAGTAAGATTATCGTTCACTAACCACTCGAAGTTCGCGCCAAACGCTTGAATTTCAACGTCACGACCATAACGGCGACGAATGAAGTCAGTAGCACCGCCAACACCATCAACAACAGTACTGGTTACGCTAGAAAGGCTGCCATTTTCTGTGAATGTCATGTTGTCTAGGTTGCTGTCGGTGAACCAGTGACCAACACTGTGTGCATCAGAATCAACTTCGAACTTAGAATATAGTCCGTCTAGTGTAAGCGTCATATCGTCGTTAGGTGCGTACTGAACCACCAAATTGGCAGACGTTCTTTCGCGGTCAACTAGGTCAACGATTTGGTCGAAGTTTTGTGGAACATAAACGCCGTTGTGCTGCGCATTGTCTGCATAATTTGGGTTATCCAATTCTGAACGATCAGTAAGGCTTACCCCTGGGCGCCAGTAACGAGTTTCAAGCATATTGGTTTGTAACTTACGTTGCTGGAATGACGCTGACGCAAGAACACCGATAGTACCGTCGGCGAAGGTATTAGTAACAAGCCCTGACATTTGCGGTGTAGTTTCTTCAGACACGTCTTCATACATGCCCTTTACGCTTGCTACGGCTTGGAAACCATCAAATTGGAACGGACGAGCTGTAGTTACTTCAACGGTTGAACCAATACCACCTTCTTGCATGGAAGCAACTGGGCTCTTATATACTTTTGCACCGCTGATAAGTTCAGCCGGCAAGGTATCAAAACTGAATGCTCGACCTTGGTTTTCAGTGGCAATTTGGCGACCGTTTACAAGTACAGTGTTGAAGTCTGGACCAAAACCACGCACGGTAATGAATTGACCTTCACCACCACTACGGTCTATTGCTACACCTGTAATGCGCTGAAGTGACTCGGCAACGTTTTGATCTGGGAACTTACCTAAGTCTTCTGCGGTAATACCATCATAAACTACGTCAGAAGCTTTTTTGTCTAGCATCGACGCTTTCAATGAACTGGTAAAACCTTTTACTTCAATAACTTCAACTTGGTCAGCTGATGGTTCTTGAGCAAAGGTAAGTGGAGCGTGTAGAGCAGAGGCAATGGCAACACCTAATAGTGAGCGTCTTGCGATGGGACCTAACTGTGATGTGTTAATTTTATGTGTCACTGTGTTTTCTCCGTGAGTAGGCTACGTTTTTACGTACTTATCGATAAACCCTGAGCTTAATAATGGCTGTTAACGCAGGGTTTACAAATATCTTGTATTTATTGCTTTCTATATTAGTTAACTATTTGATAGTTATATTTTTATTATTACCAGGATGACGGTGAAACGTTTTCCCAGTTGCGTCTATGTTAACATAGAAAGTAAATTAAATGTAAAATTCATACGGTCGTTTTAATCAAAAGTGAGGGTTAGTTAGCTACCTTTTTGTAACTTTTAGTGATTTTTACCCACAGCGGACCCGTTCTACTGCGTTTTTCCAACCTTGATACGCAGTATCGCGTTCTGCTTTTGAAAGTCGTGGAGAGAATACGTTTTCTCTACTCCACTGATCTGAAAGCTCGTCGGTAGAAGCGAATAAACCACACTGAAGACCTGCTAAATAAGCAGCGCCTAATGCTGTAGTTTCCGTATTTTTTGGACGCTCGACGTCGGCACCCAAAACATCTGATAAAAAGTGCATTACCCAATCATTATTGGCCATGCCACCGTCAACACGAAGAGTGGTAGGTCTAGCACCGTCACTTTCCATGGCTTTTTGAAGGTCTTTAGTTTGATAGCACACAGACTGAAGGCCTGCGGCAACGATTTCATTTATTCCCGTATCGCGAGTTAAGCCGAAGATGGCACCTCGTGCATTTGGATCCCAGTAAGGTGCGCCGAGTCCGGTAAACGCTGGTACTAGAAATACGCCGTTGTCTTTTTTCGCGCTCATAGCTAGTGCTTCGGATTCTGAAGCGTTGCTGATAAGTTTGAGACCGTCTCTAAGCCATTGCACTGTTGCTCCAGCCATAAAAATGCTGCCCTCTAGGGCATAGGTGGTTTCGCCGTTCAAGCGATAACCTATGGTAGTCAGCAAACGATTTTTAGAACGCAATGGAGTAGTACCGGTGTTTAAGATCATAAAACAACCTGTACCGTACGTACTTTTGGCCATGCCTTTGTTAAAGCAACACTGACCAAACAGTGCTGCTTGTTGGTCGCCTGCAACACCTTGAATTGGTGTATTATGTCCAATGATACTAGTATCTAGCTCACCAAATTCCGCAGCGCAATCCAGTACTTCCGGAAGCATGCTTTTGGGTATGTTAAATTGGGTAAGTAGCTTGTCATCCCACAGTTGGTTGTGAATATCAAACAACATGGTTCTAGATGCATTGGTAGCATCTGTCACATGAGATTTTCCGCCAGTTAAGCGCCAAATTAAGTAGGTATCTATGGTACCGAAGAGTAAATCACCTTCATTGGCACTTTCTCTTGCACCTTTTACATTATCGAGTATCCAAGCAATTTTGGTTGCAGAAAAGTAGGGGTCTAAGAGCAATCCAGTGGTTTCCGATAGGTAATCGGTGAATGCTGTATCTTTACTAAGCTCACTACACTGGGCAGATGTTCTTCTATCTTGCCAAACAATCGCAGGGTAAATGGTTTTCCCCGAATGCTTGTTCCAAACAAGTGTTGTTTCTCGTTGGTTCGTGATGCCAACAGTCGCTATATCCTCACTTTGAATATCCGACTTTTCGACGACTTGACGAACTGTTTGGATAACACTTTCCCAGATTTTCTCTGGATCGTGTTCAACCCAACCGTCGTTAGGATAGTGTTGGGGAAATTCGCTTTGTGCCATTGCAACAGCTTCTCCAGAAGCAGAAAAAATAATGCTGCGTGAGCTAGTTGTGCCCTGGTCGATAGCAAGAATATACTGACCCAAAACCCGTCTCCTAAAACTTAATTGACATAAAGTGTGCATCATTTACACACTATTAACAATCATAATTTTCGATTTCGAACATTTTTGTTTTCGATATTGAGGTGATGATGGCCTTCAGACCTAGTATAATGTCCGTTCTTTAACCAATAGAGCGCGGTGATGAATCAATCCCAAAGGCACGAAAAAATAATAAAACTAATAAAACAAAATGGATTTATGTCTATTGACGATTTGGTCTCACAATGCGCTGTGACACCACAAACTATTCGGCGTGATCTAAATCAGCTGGCTGAGGATGGTACGGTAAGTCGATATCACGGTGGTGCTGGTTTAAATCGAAGCTGGGAAAATACGCCATATAACGAAAGGAAAACACAAAATAAGGAAGTAAAAGAAAAAATTGCCGAGGCCATTGCGGCAATGATTCCGGACGGTGCTTCACTATTTATCAACATAGGCACCACTACTGAGATGGTTGCGAAGAAGCTACTCAATCACAAGAACCTGCATATTGTCACCAATAACATTCACGTTGCGACCATTTTATCGGCAAAAGAGGACTTTTCTGTGATTATAGCCGCTGGTGAAGTTCGCTTTAGAGATGGTGGAATTATTGGTGAAGCTACCTGTGACTTTATTAGTCAATTTAGAATGGACTACGGCATTATTGGTATCAGTGGTATTAGTGGTGACGGTGCATTGTTGGATTTTGATTTTAGAGAAGTAAAGGTATCTCAGGCTATATTGCAACACACTCAAAAGGTCATTCTTGCTGCTGATTACAGTAAATTTGAGCGCAGAGCTATGGTTGAACAGGGCCATATTTCTCAGGTTGGCTGTTTTGTTTGTGATAAGGCACCGCCACAAGCCATCAAAGAAATCTTGGATGAGAATAGTATAGAATTTGTACATGCCTAGGGTGGTTTGGCGCTAGATACATTGTTGAAAACCGCGACTTAGCGCGGTTTTTTTGTATTTATTGATGTTCGTTTGTGTTCGTTTTGTGTTGACATGTTTTCGTTTTGGGGGTCAAATAGCCACAAATATCCCTATGAGTAAAAAAAGAGAGCACATGAATAACACAGTGAACCGTGAACGTTCGATAGACGTCCTAGTTATCGGCGGTGGCGTGAATGGTACTGGTATAGCTTTAGATGCAGCTGGTCGTGGTTTGTCTGTAGCTCTTTGTGAAAAGGGTGATTTAGGCGGAGCGACATCATCGTCTAGCAGTAAGCTTATTCATGGCGGATTGCGTTACCTAGAACATTACGAGTTTAGGCTAGTAAAAGAAGCACTAGCAGAGCGGGAAGTATTGCTTCAAAAAGCGCCGCACATCATGTGGCCTCTTCGTTTTCGTTTACCCCATCAAAAACATCTTCGTCCTGCGTGGATGATCCGAATTGGACTATTTCTTTATGACTCACTCGCTAAGCGTAACATGTTGCCTCGCTCTAAGCGGATTAAAAATCCACAAGATAGCGGACTGATCAGCGACATTAAAACCTGTTTTGAGTACTCAGACGGCTGGGTAGACGATGCAAGATTGGTTGTGCTAAATGCAATTGCCGCTCAAAAACAAGGTGCGAACATACACACACGTACCGAGTGTCTTCGCGCGGAAAAGCAGGGTAATAAGTGGCATGCAACGTTGCGGGATTCTGAAGGGAAAACGTTTACAATTGTTGCTAGAGCCATAGTAAATGCAGCAGGCCCTTGGGCTGTGTCGTTTTTAGATAGAGTAAACGACATAGATAATCCGAAAGCAATGCGCATGGTTAAAGGAAGTCACTTTGTTGTGCCTAAGCTCTATGATACTGACGAAGCTTATATCTTGCAGAGTGCGGACGGTAGAATTGTGTTTGTGATCCCCTACGAAGACGACTTTTCATTAGTTGGAACTACAGATGAAAATTATGTGGGCGATCCGTCAAATGCGGCGATTTCTCAGGAAGAGACCGACTATCTGGTAGACATTGTTAATAGCTACTTTAAAACCAAAATTACACAGCAGGACATTGTGCATTCTTATAGCGGTGTTCGTCCATTATTGGAAGAAGCGAATGCTTCTGCACAAGAACTTACCCGAGATTACAAAGTTGAGTTGAATGGCGACAATTCAACGCCAATATTGCTCAATGTTTTTGGCGGTAAAATAACAACTTATCGTAAACTGGCTGAACATGCCGTAGATAAACTTGTCACATTGTTTCCAAAAGCTGGTAGAGCCTGGACCAAAAATGCCCCCTTGCCTGGGGGAGCATTTGCAGACAAGGAAAGTTTGCAACGGGAATTAGCGCAAGATTTCCCTTGGCTACCAAACACCAATATAGTGAGATATGTTCGGCAGTACGGACTTCGCTGTAAGCAATTTTTGGCGGATAAAACGTCAATCGAAGAGATGGGTAAAGACTTTGGTGCCGGGTTATTTGAAGCTGAAGTTCAGTATTTGATAGGTAGCGAATGGGCGTGCACTTTAGAAGATGTGCTTTGGCGCAGAACCAAGCATGGGTTGCGACTTACCACATCTCAAAAAGAAGTACTTGCCTGCTTTCTTGCTGCTACCACGGCTAAAGCACAAGCACCTCAACTAAAATCGAGCGCATAGCAAGGTGAAGTCGTGAATAGTATTATTGAACCTTGCGAGTAACTGTTAATGTCTACTTGGCTTTGAGAAGGCAATGAGCTGAAAGGTAAAGAGGGAGTCTGGTATCGAAAGGGAAATCATCTTGATAAGGCACGGCAAACCCTTATCGGCAAAAAATGAAAAGTTGAATGCTACAGGCTTTGCAAAATGGGTGAAAGATTACGGTCACTCAGAGTTAGACCCCGCGAATTATCCTCAATCCAGAAGAAACCTCTTTCCCGCGTTGGTTATCAGTAGTTCACTAAAACGAGCAAAGCTGTCAGCGGAATATTATACGGGCCTACCACCCGAGTTGGCGCTGCCGGAGCTAAAGGAAATGGACATTCCCTATTACCGCTTGCCATTCATCCTGAAAGCGTGGCACTGGGTTTTTCTAAACCGATTTTTGTGGATACTGGGCGTGAAAGGCCAGTTTGAAAGCTTTTCACAGGCCAAGGCAAGAATTAAAGGTGCTGCCTCTGCGCTCCATACCGCGTCACAATCTAACCAAAGAATGGTTGTGTTTGGGCACGGTATGTCTAATCGCTATTTGAGGATTTATCTGAAACAACTGGGTTGGCAAGTCAACGAAAAAAGCAATAGCTATTGGGGAATTAGCAAACTGTCGCTAAGCTTAAGTGAGTAGAATCTAGCACCTGTTACTTCAGATTTTATTTTTTATCCCGATAAATGAGTTAGCGCCCTTGACGTTACCACTGAATCTATGAAAAAAGCGACCAAACAACAAAGCCCATTAAAGATAGCACTATATCTAGTGTTTATTGGCTCATTTGCCGGTACTTTGGTTGCTATTATTGCGATGCTCGATGCGAACAAGCCGAGTATGATTACTTACGATTTTAAGAAATACGCGACTACTTTTGAAAGAAACGTATTTACTGTGAACTCTACATGGCGCGCGCAGGGGGCAACTAATATTGTTATTTTGATTCATTACGACATGCAAGGCCGCGAGACTGGTCGCACACCCGTCAAAGTCAACCATCGTGGCTGGCCTTTAGCAACGCCAACGGACGAAAGCGGGTGCGAGCGTTTGTGGCGAACAGTCATGATGGAGTCGCTGATGCTAGATGGCATGAAAGTTTACGCCGAATATTTCTCAACCCGCGGTGAAAGTGACGAAGACAAAGCCCGTTGCAGATTTCGAGTGGCTTCTGGAGAGTCATTTAACTACTTTTTTCACAATGGTCGCGTCGAATTCTCTGCTTAGAGCGATAAAAGTCTCCATCACAGCATAAGTCCGCTTGCCCTAATATAAAGCCATTGTTAAAGTGAGCGGATATCTTTCTAAATTACATTTAATTCGCATTTTCCAGTTTGAAACTGCGGGTTAACTCAGCAACAGGAATACACCTTTCATGTTTAAAAAGCTTCGAGGCATGTTCTCTAATGACTTGTCCATAGACCTCGGAACAGCAAACACGCTGATTTACGTTAAAGACCAAGGTATTGTGTTAAACGAACCTTCTGTTGTCGCTATTCGACAAGAAAGGGCTGCTGGTCCAAAGAGCGTTGCCGCTGTAGGTGCAGAAGCTAAGCGAATGTTAGGGCGTACCCCAGGTAACATCAGAGCTATTCGTCCAATGAAAGACGGGGTAATTGCCGACTTTTACGTGACTGAAAAAATGCTTCAACACTTTATTAAGCAAGTTCACGACAACAACTTTTTACGCCCTAGTCCTCGTGTTTTGGTTTGTGTACCTTGTGGTTCAACACAAGTTGAACGCCGTGCGATTAAAGAGTCAGCACTAGGCGCGGGTGCGCGTGATGTCTATCTTATTGATGAACCCATGGCGGCGGCGATTGGTGCAGGTCTTCCAGTGTCGGAAGCTACTGGTTCTATGGTTGTCGATATTGGTGGTGGTACCACCGAAGTTGCCATTATCTCTTTGAATGGTGTGGTTTATTCATCGTCGGTTCGCATTGGTGGTGACAAATTCGATGAAGCCATTATTAGCTACATTCGTCGTAACTTTGGTTCACTGATTGGTGAAGCTACAGCAGAACGTATCAAGCACGAAATTGGCGCAGCATACCCAGGCGAAGAAGTTCGAGAAATCGAAGTTCGTGGTCGCAACTTAGCAGAAGGTGTACCAAGAGGTTTCACCCTTAATTCGAATGAAATTCTAGAGGCACTCCAAGAGCCATTAACGGGAATTGTGTCTGCGGTAATGGTGGCTTTAGAGCAATCTCCGCCAGAACTGGCTTCAGACATTTCAGAACGAGGCATGGTGCTTACCGGTGGTGGTGCTTTGCTTAAAGATCTTGATCGCTTGCTTATGGAAGAAACTGGGATCCCTGTGGTTATTGCCGATGATCCTTTGACCTGTGTTGCCCGTGGCGGTGGTAAAGCCTTCGACATGATAGACATGCATGGCGGCGACTTGTTTAGTTACGAATAAGTACAAGGCAACCCTCAGGTTGCCTTCTTCGTCATTATGGACACTATTTTTACCCGCGGCCCCTCACTCAACAATAGACTCGCTCTAGCGTTAGTGCTGTCTGCCATTCTCATTTTTGTAGACTTTAAACTCGATGGCTTTAAGTCTACACGGGTGTATTTGAATTCATTGGTTAGCCCTTTACAGTATTTGGCAAATTTGCCCAGTGTGCTACTTAGCGAAAGTGCTGACCGTCTGACCTCTCATCAAGAGTTGCTCGACGAAAACGAAGAGCTTGCGAGCGAAGTGTTGGTAATGCGAGAAAAGCTACAGCGATTTGATAGTTTAGTTGCAGAGAATAATCGCTTGCGTAACCTTCTTAACGTGCCAGTACGAGAAACCCTTAGAAGACAAGCCGCTGAACTTATGGCGGTGGATAAAAACCCTTTTAGTCAGCAAGTGTTGATTAACAAAGGCGCACTAGACGGAGTATACCTTTCCCAACCAGTCATTGATGACCAAGGTATTGTTGGGCAAGTCATGGAAGTGGGTACCACCAACAGTCGTGTGTTGTTGGTTGCCGATGTAACTCATGCTATTCCAGTGCGATCCTTGCGCAATGATATTCGTTTTATAGCCACGGGTAGTGGCTCTTTAACCGAAATGTATTTAGAACATGTACCCCATTCAGTCGATATTGAAGTGGGTGACGTGTTGGTATCTTCAGGGTTAGGCGAGGTGTTTCCTCAAGGCTATCCGGTAGCCACAGTAAAAAGCGTAACAAGGGATGAAAGTCGTCCATTTGCCCAAGTTTCGGTGACCCCCATGGCGAAGTTAGACAGGCTGAATCACCTATTGTTACTTTGGTTAGCGGGTGAAGGACAGGATGAAAGCCCTGATGCAAATGCCAGTGACGAGGAGTAATGCATGATCAGTAAACGTCATTACGTCATCATCTTATCGATACTCGCATCGCTGGTACTCCAGATTATGCCCCTTCCCATGCAGGTTGATTTGTATCGCCCCGATTGGATATTGGTTGTACTTGCATATTGGGCAATGGCGTTGCCCCATAGAGTCAATGTAGGCGTAGCATTTTTGTCTGGCTTAGCCATGGATATATTGCTGGGCACTACGTTAGGTATTCACAGTCTAGGATTGAGTATATCTATCTATATTTTGGCAGCGAACTACCAACGTTTGCGCAACTATTCGGTGTGGCAGCAAGCCATTATCATCGGTTTACTTTCATCTTTCTATCATCTGATAACCTTTTGGGTTCAGCATCTGCTTACCGACATCTACTTCCAAGTAGATTATTTACTACCAGTAGTCACTTCCATGGCTATTTGGCCTTGGGTGTTTTGGATGTTGCGTAAAATCAGACGACAGTTATCTATCAATTAAGTGCAGCTATGACTCGAACCGTAATTTTGGCGTCAGCGTCTCCTCGTCGAACAGCATTGCTTAACCAATTAGGCATAGCTCACAGCGTTGCTCCTGTTGATATCGACGAATCTAGGCTTGCAGACGAAACACCACTAGCCCAAGTGGCAAGATTGGCTAGAGAGAAAGCACAAGCAAGTGCTGCTAAAGTCGGGTTAACGGCCAGCACAGTAATTTTAGCATCGGATACGCTAATTTCTTTTAATGGCAAAAGTGTTGGTAAACCCATTGATAGAAATGATGCACACAGAATTCTTTCCATGTTGTCTGGCAACACCCATGAGGTACATACGTCTATTTGTGTTATGTCAACGCAAGGACAAAAGACGCAAGTAATTACTACGCAAGTAGAATTTGCCTCATTGACCCCAGCGCAAATTGACGCATACTGGGACACAGGGGAGCCAGTTGACAAAGCAGGAAGTTATGCCATTCAGGGAATTGGCGGTCAGTTCGTGGTTGCAATCAAGGGGAGTGCTAGTGCAGTAGTGGGTTTACCCCTGTTTGAGACCCGAGAATTACTAAACGAGATTGGAGTTACATCGTGAGTGCAGAGCTACTAATTAATGTTACCCCATCGGAGTCTAGGGTTGCGCTAATAGAAAACGGAATTCTGCAAGAAATCCACGTAGAGCGTCATACCAAACGAGGGTTGGTGGGCAATATCTATCGCGGAAAAGTAAGCAGAGTGTTACCTGGAATGCAGGCGGCGTTTGTTGATATTGGTTTAGAGAAGGCCGCGTTTCTTCACGCCTCGGATATTGTTATACATAATGAAGTGGTAGACGATGTCTCGGCAAGTCATATTCAAAAACAAGACATTCGCGAGTTGGTTCGCGATGGCCAAGACATTGTTGTGCAAGTGGTAAAAGATCCTATCGGTACCAAAGGTGCAAGGCTAACCACAGACATTACTATCCCCAGCCGGTATCTTGTCTTTATGCCCAGTGTTACTCACGTTGGTGTGTCTCAGCGTATTGAAGAAGAGACTGAACGGGAGCGCTTGAAAGAGCTCGTTCAAGAATTTTGCGATGAGAATGGCGGGTTTATCCTGAGAACCGCTGCGGAAGGTGTGGGTAAAGCCGAATTACAGCAAGACGCCGCGTTTCTTCGCAGACTATGGGATAAAATCCAATCTCGCATGAAAAAGCGCAAATCTAATGTGTTGTACGAAGATTTACCGCTGGCCCGTCGTGTACTCAGAGACTTTGTAGGGACAGAGCTTGACCGCATCCGCATAGATTCAAATTTGTCTTTTCAAGAGCTGTTTCAATTTACCAAAGAGTACGTGCCTGAAATGAACGGCAAGTTAGAGTACTACAAAGGTGAACGCCCAATTTTCGATCTTTATGACGTAGAAAACGAAGCACAGCGCGCTTTAGAGCGCAGAGTTGAGTTAAAGTCTGGCGGCTATTTGATCATTGACCAAACAGAAGCAATGACAACCATTGATATCAACACTGGAGCTTTTGTTGGTCATAGGAATCTGGAAGAAACCATCTTCAACACCAACACTGAAGCAACTCAAGCCATAGCCAGACAGCTGCGCCTAAGAAACCTCGGCGGAATGATTCTTATCGATTTTATCGATATGATTGAACCAGACCATAAAAGACGGGTCTTACATAGTCTAGAGGTGGCGACAAGTAAGGATAGGGCAAAAATCAACATTCACGGATTTACCGCGCTTGGCTTAATTGAAATGACAAGAAAGCGGACCCGTGAAAGTATTGAACACATTTTGTGTGGTGAGTGCCCTGTGTGTAAGGGGCGCGGAACGGTAAAAACTGTCGAGACCATTTGTTTCGAGATCACCCGCGAAATTGTTAGAGTTAACCGCGCCTACGATGCAGATATGTTCGTAGTGTATGCGGCACCCAAAGTAGCAGACGCGCTCATGGGAGAGGAATCTCACATGTTAGCTGAACTTGAAATCTTCGTATCGAAGCAAATCAAAGTGCAAACAGAGCCCTTGTACAATCAGGATAAGTACGACGTCGTGATGATGTAACGAGTTTATTATCAAAAGGCAACGTGTGATTAATTTTTCTTCGGTCATAGCCTATACGGTCAAAAAGCTGTGGCTCTTTCTTGCGATATTGCTAGTACTGTTTGCGCTTGCACTCAGTGCTATGCGCTACGCATTGCCTCATTTAGAACACAAAAAACACCTCATTGAAGATTTGGTCAATGAACAGTACGGCGTTAACCTGAGCATTGAAAGTGTTCATGCAGTGTGGTTGCGCTCTGGGCCAAGTATTGTGCTCAATGGTGTCACCCTCGATAAAGACATTGCATCTCCTGTGGCTCTGGATGTGAGTCAGGTATACGTGGAAATTGACTTTTGGCAGTCCATTTCTCAACGAATGATATCGTCAAACCGGTTCGAGCTTCGCGGCGTTAATGTTGATATTGATATTCAGCGTATTGGTGCGAGAGATAATGACTTTCCCGTGCTTGAGGCGCTTAGAAACCTATTCCTCAATCAGCTTCAAAGCTTTTCACTACGTGATGGCGTGGTGAGTTTGTCCCATCAGAGCGAACAACACGTTTATGAAGTAGAGCACTTGTCGTGGCAAAACCGTGGTGATCGCCACCAAGGTTCTGGAAGCGCTAGATTAAAAGGTGTTTCGGCGAATACGGCTTCGTTTATCGTTGACCTCACGGAAACCGAAGAGAGTATTGGTGGTGTTATTTACGCAAAAGCGGAAGCGCTAGATATATCACCTTGGGTCAGCGACTTGCTCAAAACAAAGCGACCCTTAAAACAGAGCCAAGCTAATCTAGAACTATGGGCGAATATCGATTCTGGCACTATTAGTGGAATTACCGGCCAGTTTTCAGACAGTACGTTAGAGTGGGGAAGTGAAGAGAATATCTTGTTCACCGCAATTCGCGGCGGTGATTTTCAACTGCTACCTCATCAAGATGGATGGAATATACGGGTAGACCAGTTGGTACTGGATTCTAACAACGAAACCCTTGTTACCGACATTGTTGGTCAATGGTATAACCATGGTGAACTGGTGCTCAACACGGTTAAACCCATCCAACTTAACCCTTTTCTTATGGTGTTACCTCTTGTGATGAGTGAAGCTGGAGAACAGGAGTTTAGAGCGCTTAACCCCAAAGGCGAATTAGCCACTCTACAAATTCAAATACGTGACAGAGGTGTGGCGCTTGCTGCAAAAGTCATTGACTTGTCTTGGTCGCAAACTGAACGTATACCTGGGATGACTTCGTTAGATGCCGATGTGTTTTGGTACAAAAATAGCGGTGCCGTACATCTTCATTCTGCTCAAAGCGAGCTACTATCAGACAGAATATTAAAACAAAATCTGGCATTAGATGCGCTTAATGCCAGTATTTTCGTATACCCACAAGCCAGTAATGACGGCAAAGAGTGGCAGCTAGCCATTAACGATGTAATGATTGAATCAGACATTGTTGATTTGTCTGCTGAGGGGTTGGTTAACCTCACTTCTGGAGAAGTTACAAGTTTACTTGATATAGCGCCGATGCCGCTGAATACGGTCAGCCAGTTGTTCCCCAACAAGTACATGGGGAAAAATACCAATGCTTTTCTTACCAGAGCCTTTACTGGGGCAGGTGACGTAACCCGCGCAACTGTGCTGTGGAAGGGTAAGGCAGGTGACTGGCCATTTGAAAATAACCAAGGTATTTTCCAAGCATATGTCGATGTGGAAAAAGGCGACTTTATATTCTCATCTAAGTGGCCAGCTTTATCAGAGCTTGATTTGTCGCTGCGTTTTGAAAACAACGACCTTATCATGGAAAGCGACGCTGCACAGCTTAACGATATAGCGCTTAAAGATATTGTGGCGGTTATTCCCGGTATGCGGCCAAATTCAACACTGACTATTAACGCATCGAGTGACGGTACTGGCGAGCAGTTGGCTGCACTCATGGCTGAATCTAGTCTATCGAATTCATTAGGGCGTGTTCTCAATAAAGACGTATTAATATCTGGCCCTGTAGCTGCCGACCTTCAGTTGGATATTCCATTACACACCCGTAAAGTCGTTGCATCGGGTCGCGCTCGTCTCGACAACACGCCCATTTATATCGCCAGCACAAAGATGACCTTCGAGCAGGTATCTGGTGAAATTGACTTCATCAACGGCAACATTACTGCGAATAACTTATCGGCTAACTTGCTTTCTCAACCTGTTAGTTTGTCGTTTACCGGAGAGCAACAAGACACCTATGGATTAACCATTGACATGCAAGGTCGCTGGGACGTTACACCACTGGCGAGTTACGTTTCTGATGAATTTGCTCAATATCTCACAGGAGAATCGAATTGGCAGCTAGACTTAGCGCTTTCACTGGGCAAACAAGCATACGAATACCAAGCCGTATTACAGGCTAACTTAACAGACGTGGAAAGCACTCTTCCTCAACCGTTTTCCTCGTCATTGTCACAAGATCTCCCTTTGATAATAACAAGCAAGGGGGTCAATGATGGCTCACATGTCAATGTGGCTCTTGGTGAATCAGTGACGTTTGAAGGAACCCTGCCTCATAGCACAATGCAGTTTACTCAATCATTACTATCCATTGGGGAAGACAGCATCACCCATACGGGCGACGGCTTCAATATTGTTGCACAGCTTGAAAGTGCTGACGTCACCCAATGGTTTGACGCCATTGGTTCGTTTACCCGCGCTGAAACCAATAAGTCTGGCGAGGGAAAGAGGCTGTCTTTATTTGGCTTGCCAACACATATCGCGGCAAGTACCGAACAATTGTCATTGGGCAGTTACTCGCTTCACAATGTGGATTTGGAGGCTGAATACGCCTTTGGTGATTGGTTACTTGATATTGTTGCCGAAGATGCCCGTGGCTCAATTCTATTCAATCGGGATTTGTACGAGCAGGGCGTTAAGATAGATATCGACTATTTGAGTCTCAATAAATCGCCAGAGCTCAGTGCCATTACGACAGGCAACGAAGACACTGCTGGGCTTAATCCAACAAAGCTACCTCCTTTGTCTTTGTACTGTCGCCAGTGTGAAGTGTTTGATGTTGAACTGGGAGAAGTCACATTAGATGTGGCTCGCGCAGATCAAGGTATGGTGATTCGCCAGTTGCGAACTCTGTCTGATGAATTAGAGGTTAATGCTACAGGTGAGTGGAGCATTGTGGGTGGGCAGGCTTCTACTCAGCTGATAGGCACTCTGGTTTCTCCTGATGTAGGGCAAATGCTTAAACAGTTTGGCGTGACATCGGGTATCAAAGACTCTCAAGCTGACCTGAACTTTGATCTGTCTTGGGAAAGATCGCCCATGGCATTTTCATTAGCCAAGCTTAACGGTGACATTGAGTGGGGATTAAGCGATGGTTACCTCACTGAACTTAGCGACAAGGGCTCACGTATATTTACCTTGTTCAGTCTAAACTCCATTGTTCGCAAGTTGAGTTTGGATTTTAGAGACGTATTTGCCAAAGGCTTTTTCTATGACAGCATGTCTGGAACCCTAAATATTTCAGATGGCGTAGCCTACACTGGTGATACAGAAATTGATGGCGGCGCAGGTGATATTGAAATTATGGGCTCTACAGTGCTGGCTGATGGGTCGTTAAACTACGACGTGTCATTTACCCCCAACGTAACGGGTAATTTGCCTGTGTTAGTGTATTTTTTGGCCACGCCGCCAACTGCACTCGCAGCTTTGGCTCTCGACCAAATGTTGACTTCAGCTAAGGTCATTTCGAATGTGAACTATAAAGTTACGGGCACCATAAGTGAGCCTGTGTTTGAAGAAGTGGGGCGCGACAGCAAGGATATCAGTCTTCCCGCACAAAATAATACCGCTCCCCCGCAAGAGAGCACTGAGCGCCCACTTACTGAAGAAGACCTTCAGCGGGTTAACATGGAGGTGGTCGATGGTTAATTTAGTTGCCGTACAAATGACGTCAACTCCCAATGTTGAAGAAAACCTACACTTTGTTGAAGCTTCTTTGGCGAACACCAATATTGCTCCGAACAGTGTGGTTGTTCTACCTGAGTGCTTTGCCTGTTTTGGTACTAAAGACATCAATGTGTTGAAACATGCAGAAGTGCAGGGCTCAGGACTCATTCAAGAGCGTTTGGCTACATTGGCCAAGTTGCATCAGTGCTACATAGTATCTGGAACTTTTCCAGAACAAGTACTGAATGAAGATAAGTTTTCTGCGGCGTGTTATTTGTTCGGACCCACCGGAGAGGTACTTGCCGATTATCGTAAAATTCACTTATTTGATGTTTCGGTAGACGATGCCACTGGCAGCTATAAAGAATCCAACTGTACCAAGGCGGGAAGCGAAGTTGTTACAGTAAAAACAGACGTTGGTGTGATTGGTTTAGCTGTGTGTTACGACGTTCGGTTTCCCGGGCTTTTCCAAGCCATGGGCGATATTGATATTTTGGTGCTACCCGCTGCATTCACTCAGAAAACCGGTGAGGCACACTGGCACACGCTTATTCAAGCCAGAGCCGTAGAGAAACAATGTTTTGTAGTGGCCGCCAATCAGACTGGCGTTCACGTTAATAATCGTGAAACGTACGGTCACAGCATGATAGTGTCGCCGTGGGGCGAAGTTTTAGCACAACAAGAGAAACTTCCCGGCTGCATTCAGGTACAATGCGAGCTAGAGTTACGGGAAAAGCTAAAACGCAATATGCCCATAGCGAAACATAATCGATTCAGGAGTCACTTTGTCTAATTCAGTTGAAGGCCGTTTATTGGCCGATTCCGATCTGGATATCGCGTTTTTAGAAAATGCACTTGGTCAGATCCACACGCACACTACTGACTATGCCGACCTTTATTTTCAATCAAGTCAGCATGAAAGCTGGGTGTTAGAAGACGGTATTATTAAAGAAGGCAGCTACAACATCGAGCGCGGTGTTGGTGTTCGTGCGATAAGTGGCGAGAAGACGGGTTTTGCTTATTCAGACGAGATCAGCCGAGATGCTATCACCAAAGCATGCGGCGCTGCACGAAGTATTGCGCCTGCGGGTGGTACTCATAAGGTGGCATCGCTAGGACAACACAGTGTGACCCCTCGCTACAGTGAAGACAATCCCATTTTAGCCATGAAAGACGCTGAAAAAATTGCCTTACTAAAGTCTGTAGATGCTTACATTCGTCAGCAAGACACAGACGTGAGTCAAGTGGTAGTTAGCTTAAGTGGTGTGTACGAGGAAGTACTTGTTGCAGGAAGTGACGGTACCTTAGCCACAGATATTCGTCCTTTGGTGCGTTTAAACTGTTCAGTGTTGCTTGAAAAAGGCGACCGCCGTGAGCGTGGAAGCGCTGGTGCAGGTGGACGTTACGCTTATAGCTTTTTTAGTCGTGAAGGCGACAAATTGTTTTATGAGCAGCTTGCAGATGAAGCCTTACACATGGCTCGGGTAAACATGCAAGCGGTAGCTTCACCGGCAGGTGCAATGCCAGTGGTATTGGGTAATGGCTGGCCTGGCGTGTTGTTACATGAAGCGGTAGGACATGGTTTAGAAGGCGATTTTAACCGCAAAGGCGCTTCAACGTTTAGTGGTCGCATTGGCCAACAGGTAGCAGCAAAAGGCGTGACTGTGGTAGATGATGGCACTATGTCTGATCGCCGTGGTTCGTTAACCGTCGATGATGAAGGTACACCGAGCCAATACAATGTATTAATTGAAGACGGTATTCTCAAAGGCTACATGCAAGATAAACACAACGCCAAATTGATGGGTGTCGCACCTACTGGCAATGGTCGTCGTGAGTCTTATGCACATCTACCCATGCCTCGTATGACTAACACTTATATGTTAGCTGGCGAGTACGACCCCAAAGAAATTATCGCGTCTATCGATAAGGGAATCTATGCCCCTAACTTTGCAGGTGGTCAGGTAGATATTACGTCGGGCAAATTTGTGTTCTCTAGTGCAGAAGCTTATTTGATTGAGAATGGGGAAATAACGGCACCTGTTAAAGGCGCTACCCTCATTGGCAATGGCCCTGAAGTAATGCAAAAAATATCAATGATCGGCAACGACCTTGCCCTTGATAGAGGCGTAGGTGTTTGCGGTAAAGACGGTCAAAGTGTACCGGTAGGCGTTGGTCAACCTACACTTAAAATCGATGAGCTTACTGTGGGCGGTACGGCCTAGTGCAAGGTTTTACTTAATAGATACTAAAAAGGCGATGTATTTGCTACATCGCCTTTTTTTATGCCTGTGGCATGATTGATTTTAAATACTGAAACAACTCTCTGAACGCTTTCGGAGGGCCATTCTTCTCCCGCTCTTTCTTGATTTGACGATAGAACTGGCGCAGTTTTTGTCGGTCGAGTTCTTCGTGTTTTTCCAGTAACGCCTGAATAGCTGTATCACCCTGTTCAATAATCGCATCTCGCGCTTTTTCGATGGCGTGAAACGCCGCATTACTCGCTTGATGTTGGTGGGTGAGTTTTGCTAACCCAGCCTGAATGTCGGTGACATCACGCTGGCGAAGCAGTTTACCAATAAACTGCAATTGACGACGAAAGCCGTCTTTTTTACGACTTAACCCTGCCGCCAACTCAACAGCCTCTTGAAGCTCATCGTCCATGGCAATTGTTGCTCGATGGGCAGCGGTAAGGTTGACTAAGGTTTCGCCTAATTTATGTAATTCTTTTGACTGACGTTTAAGTTCAGACTTACTAACAAATTCATTCTCTTCTTCGAAGCCATTTTCTTCGAAGGAATTCGGATCGTGATTGCTCATTTCAAACCCATAAGTGTTACACTTTAGCTAAATTGTAACTATCACAGCCGAATTTAGACAGCGAAAACTTACTATGCAGATAGAGCAGCAGTTATCCGATGTACAGAATGTTGTAGATGACGTTCTAAAACTCGCGATCAAAAAGGGCGCAACCCAAGCCGAAGCCAGTATGTCAAAGGTACAAGGCATCGCCGTTTCTTCTCGAATGAAAGACGTTGAAAACGTTGAATTTACCAACGATGGTGGCCTAGGCATTAGCGTTTATGTGGGTAAGCGAAAAGGTAGCGCGTCAACGGCAGACCTAAGCCCAGAAGCGTTGACTTTAGCAGTAGAAAAAGCCGTAGATATTGCAAAGTACACCAGTGAAGATCCATGTACTGGGCTGGCCGACAAAGCGCTTATTGCCACTGAGTTCCCAGATTTAGATTTGTATCACCCTGAGGTACTCGATACGCAAAAAGGTATTGAGTTGGCTATTGAGGCAGAGTCAGCGGCGTTAGCCTATGACAAACGCATTACTAATTCTGACGGCGCGTCGTACAACGCTAATTTGGGTATGCGAGTATACGGTAACACTCATGGCATCAATGCTGGCTATCCTAGCAGTCGTTATAGCTTGAGCTGTATGGTTATTGGTGCTGAAGGCGAAGACATGCAGAGAGACTACGCCTATACGGTAAACCGCAAAGCTAACTTGCTGAAAAGTGCAGCTTTAGTGGGTGAAGAAGCGGCACAAGCCACCGTCGAGCGTTTGGGCGCAAGAAAAATAAACACCGCCACAGTGCCTGTTATATTGAACAAAGACATCGCCTCAAGCTTATTTGGTCATTACGTAGGCGCAATTAGTGGTGGTAGCTTGTACCGCCGTTCAAGTTTCCTTCTCGACAAATTGGGTACTCAAGTTTTTCCTGAATGGTTGAATATTCAAGAACGCCCATTCATAAAGGCGGGATTAGCCAGTTCAAGCTTCGACAACGAAGGCGTAGCTACACGAGATATGACGATTGTTGAAGCGGGTAAGTTATCGACTTATTTGTACACCACTTACTCGGGCCGTAAGTTAAACGAAAAGTCTACTGGTCATGCAGGCGGTATTCACAATTGGCTAGTAAACGATACGGGTCACAGTGACAAAGACTTACTCAAAGAAATGGGCACTGGACTTCTTGTTACCGAGCTTATGGGGCAGGGTGTCAACATTGTGACTGGTGATTACTCTCGTGGTGCTGCTGGGTTTTGGGTAGAAAACGGTGAAATTCAGTATCCAGTTCACGAAATCACCATTGCGGGTAACTTAGCCGATATGTTTGCGGGCATAGCAGCCATTGGTAATGAGCGTGATGTTCGAGGCAGCGTGCAAACAGGCTCCATTTTGCTTAACGAAATGAAGATTGCTGGTAGTTAAGAGCAGCTAAAATGGACATAGCACAAGTCGGTGAAGAAATACTCGCTACACCCGCGACACCTGTTGAAGCTGGATATTTCAGTAGTCTAGAGTTAACACAGTTTTGTGATGCGCTTTTGGAAACCATGTTACGTGCCGAAGGTATAGGTATTGCCGCGCCTCAGGTATTTGATCCTCGAGCAATTATGTATGTGGCATCACGGCCCAATGCTCGTTATCCCGATGCGCCTGAAATGTCCCCCTTGCTGTTAATCAACCCTACCATTGTTGCACAAAGTGAACAGCTTACTAAAGACTGGGAAGGTTGCTTATCTGTGCCCGGGTTAAGAGGCAAAGTGTCAAGGCCCGTTTGGGCTGATGTTAGCTATCAAGACATAACTGGAAGCCGACATGAAATTAAACTTGAAGGCTTTGTTGCGCGGGTATTCTTACATGAATATGACCACTTGATTGGTAAAACATGGCTAGATCATATTGAAAGTGCAAGTGACATTATGGCAAACGATGTTTGGATGAAAAAGTTCGGTCACTCAGCAAACAAGCAGTGATCTATTTATCGGTATCTAAGGTTTCAAGTCGGTAGTCTGTAGGCGATATACCGGCTGATTTTTTAAATCGTTTGGAAAAGGTAAATACGCTGGTATAGCCCACATAGTGAGCAATATGTGCTATTGGCCATTGGGTGTTTTCAAGTAGGTTTTTGGCCCTTGTCATTCGCAAATGTATCACTTGCTGAATGGGGCTTCTGCCATATTTTTCTAAGCATAACCGGTGAAGATGTGGCGCAGAGTAGTGTGCCCGCTTTGCCATGATATCTACTGTCCAATCAAACTGTAGCTGCTTTTCCACTTCACTGAATAACACATCAATGCGCGCTTGTTGCACGTTTGCTTCTTGTGACACCACTCGGCGGAGGTGGTGCTGAATTATTGGCATTAACCCTTCCCGCCTATGACCATCTTCTTCTAAATAAAGCAACTCCATAGCAAGGTGTACGCTCGCTAAATCAACATTACTCTTTAACTGAGCAGTAGTTGTTCGTAAGTGCTGCCATCTGGGGCTGTTAGTTAGATTGAGCCAAATGATATCCCAATGCTCAGCTGCAATTTGCACTTCAAAGCTTTGGTCAGCGGGAAGTAACACCAAACTGTGTTTTGGTAGTGCAAGTTTCCCTTGTGGTGTAAACACGCATCCTTCGCCAGACAGAGTATAAAATACGGTATGGTTTGGCGGTGTGACCCTAGCGACTTGATAAGTTCCAGATAAATTAGAACATCCCGCCAGTTCAATATCTAATGCTTTAATTTCAGGCGTATTTGTGCTGTCTATAAAGCGTTCATGGCAGTGCGGGCCAATATTAACTATGTCTCTAAATTCGCGATTTAACACTATATGATAGTTTTGGATAAATAAAAGAGAGTGTTAAGCATAAGTGAATTTACTGTAATTGGCTATATTTGCGGTTATCAACCGCCCTTAAAAGAGGTTAGAAAGTATGGCGAGTGTAGGTCAAATCGTTGCGCAAAAAGATTGGCAGAACCCTGTGGTTTTTCAAAAAAATCGCGTGTCTGGTCATAGCCCACTTAATGGATTTTCATCGGTAAAAGATGCAATAAAAGGTCAAGGAGCAGGTAAGCAAAGCCTTAACGGAGAATGGGACTTCAAACTATTTCCACGCCCTGAGGCTGTGCCCGAATCTTTTGTTCACGCTGAACTGTCTGACCACGAGCAAAACTCATGGGCACCTATTGCCGTACCTTCCAACTGGCAGCTCCAAGGCTACGACAAGCCGATTTATTGCAATGTTAGATATCCATTCCCGGTAAACCCTCCTTTTGTACCTGATGACAACCCTACAGGGTGTTATCGAAGCCAGTTCACGGTTGGCAATGACCAGTTAAGTAAACGTAATCACATTGTGTTTGAAGGGGTTAATAGCGCTTTTCACCTCTGGTGTAATGGTGAATACATTGGTTATTCACAAGACAGCCGTTTACCTGCTGAGTTTGATTTGTCTGCGGTACTTGTTGCCGGTGTAAACACCTTGGCAGTAATGGTGATTCGTTGGTCTGACGGAAGCTACCTTGAAGACCAGGACATGTGGTGGCTCAGCGGAATTTTTCGTGATGTGACTTTAGTCAGTAAACCAAAAAACCACATTGCAGATGTGTTCGCTACACCTGATCTTGATGCCTGTTATCGCGACGGATCACTTGCTATTCGAACCCGTATAGTGGCACCAGCCAGTTACAGTGTTTGTGCCCAGCTTTTCACCTTGTGTGGTGAGCCGGTAACCCCTGTACTTGTTACGGGAACAAACAACCAGCGAATTGATGAAAAAGGCGGCTGGGATGATGTGGTCTTCCAAAAGCTATCGGTAGAAAGTCCACTGCACTGGACCGCTGAAACACCAAACCTGTATCGCTTAGTGGTAACACTCATTAACGAAGCTGGAGATGCCGTAGATGTTGAAGGGTACGACATTGGCTTTAGAAAAGTCGAAATGTTACAAGGCCAGTTATGCGTAAATGGTAAGCCTATTCTTATTCGCGGTGTGAATCGTCACGAGCACCATGAGTCTAAAGGTCATGCGGTGACTGAACAGGACATGATTGAAGACATTAAGCTACTTAAGCAAAACAACTTCAATGCAGTGCGCACTGCCCATTACCCCAACCATCCTCGTTGGTATGAGCTATGTGACCATTATGGTTTGTATTTGGTTGACGAAGCCAATATTGAAACCCATGGA
>Ga0256829_1000420_pt1 | contig 43687 bp, 41 predicted proteins | sample 131447metaG_FD_185979 | JGI IMG/M metagenome (GOLD analysis project Ga0256829, IMG submission 185979) | Hydrothermal vent microbial communities from Lau Basin, Pacific Ocean - 131-447 | ecosystem: Environmental > Aquatic > Marine > Hydrothermal vents | place: Pacific Ocean: Lau Basin | collected... | reverse complement strand
AGTAGACCTTACTGAAAACGCGCATATCGAACGGGAACTCATGCTCATTAAAGTAGCAACTCGTTCTGAGTCGGTGCGTGCGGAAGTGAAGCGTAACAGCGACATTTTCCGTGGTTGTATTTTGGACGTGACGGCGTCTAACTACACCATTGAAATTACCGGTACATCAGACAAATTAGATGCGTTTGCGGCAACCATGGCACAATGTGCCGAGATCATCGAATCTTCACGTACCGGTGTTTGTGGCTTAGCTCGTGGTGAGCGAGCACTTCGCCCATAGTGTGAAACACAATGTACTTTTTACCACGCGCCGCCCCCCTCTATGGGGGAGCGGTTGCTGCGTCTCTGCCGCAGACGGTGGTAAAAATTGCCTTTTGTTATCACTAACACCCTCTAGTTTCCGCCGTAGTAGGCTTCAACACGCAGTGCGACACCAAAACTTGGTTTGAAGTCTTCATCTCTAAGAAACAGCACAAAAGGCTCTACGTCAAAGTAGAGCCAGTCTCTCAGCGGGTTGGTTCGCCATCGAGCACCGGTATATACCTCTTGTACTCTGTAGTTAGGTTCACTAACGCCTTCGGTAAGCACGTTGTATATCATGGCTTGTTTGCTAGATAGCGGAACAAAATACTGATACTCATGTCGCCAGCGCCAATCGTTAGATTCGTCTCTATAGTAAAAACGAGTATTAAACCTCGACACTCTACCATTGTCATTATTGCGTTGAAAAATAGCGCCGATTTCTGCGCCTAAACGGTCTCGGGTGTAGTAGTAAAGTTCACTGTCGTACATAAACGACCAATGATCATTAATGACTTTGTTGTTTCTGTAGCGAGCCTTAATGTAAAACTGATCTCGTCTACCAGCACCAACGCGAAAGGCAAAGTTTGAATCATCTAACGGTCGATAGCGCAATGATACAGTGGCTCTGTCACCCTGCTCGAACACCGGCGGGCGGGCTACTTTTACCGCGTCGTTAATGGCTTCGTCTTCATTGTCGCTCAATAGTAAATCCACTCTATCCTTGAGGGCGGGTAAGGTAACTCGCACACGAAATCTCACGTCGGTTTGAGAGTAGTCGCGAGTTCTTGGTTCCCAACTAAAGGTTATACGACCTTCCGCGCGAGCGTCTTCATTGTCGTCTTGGTCATCAGCGAACATGTTGTCCAGAGTATTTGCAGTAGCATCCATCGAAGTGGTGAGGCGAGCCTGCCATTCGTCGAACCACTGTCTAGGGGAGGCGTCTTGCTGGTCTGTGGAATTTTCGCTACTCGTCTCAGCGGCAGAGAGCGCGTAATTTGATACCATCAAAAAACACCCAATGATTACTGCTTTCGAAATTCTTAACATACCGCTCCTGCGTAACTGACCTCACAATGTCAATGTGTGACTATTCACTACTGAGGATGGTCTGTGTAAGCAAAAAGGTCAATGCAATCTTTTCGGCTAAAGCGCGACAAAAAACGCAATGCTATGTGTCAATACCGTGAAAATTACGCCAGTCAACTCAGTTCCGCTTCCCATCAAAACAGTGATTATTTATAGTGGCAAATATTCACGTGAAAGCTAGTGCTTGCAATGGCATACTGTGGTTAAAGAAGTCTTAGGGAGTTTGCTATGGGTAATATGGGTATTTGGCAACTAGTCATTATTCTAGTTATTGTGGTTTTGTTATTTGGTACCAAGCGATTAAAAGGTATTGGTAGTGATTTGGGTGGAGCAATCAAGGGCTTCAAAAAAGCAGTCACTGATGAAGAGAAAGACGCTGACTTTACGTCGCAAAAAAAAGTAGAAAATACCAATGACAGTAGTGCAACTGCGTCGGCGCCTCAAAGTGAAGTGAAAGATAAGTCTTAATGTTTGATATCGGTTTTTGGGAAATCCTTGTAATTAGTGTGCTAGCACTGCTTATACTTGGGCCTGAGCGTCTGCCCGGTGCTATCCGCTCTACTATGAAAACCGTAAGAGGTGTTAGAAATGTTGCCTCAGGGTTCAAACAAGAGGTCGAGCATCAACTACGTGTGCACGAGCTTCATGAAAACTTGAAAAAAGCTGAGCAACAGGGTCTAAACAACTTGTCACCTGAACTCGAAAAAAGCGTGGACGAGCTTAAAAAAGCCGCGGAATCAGTTCAAGAACCCTATAAAAAACAATAAATGTCAGATACTAATACACTTATTTCTCACTTAGTTGAGCTACGAAGTCGAGTGCTCAAAGCATTGCTGAGTGTCTTTGTCGTGTTCGCTTGTTTGGCGTATTTTTCTCAGGACTTGTACCAGCTATTGGCAATGCCATTGCTACAGGCACTGCCTGAGAATGCAACCATGATTGCCACAGATGTAGCATCGCCGTTTTTTGCACCCTTCAAGCTGACATTGGTGTTGTCTTTCTTTGTAGCGATACCTTACGTACTTTACCAAGTGTGGGGGTTTGTTGCGCCAGGACTCTATCGCAACGAAAAGAAACTGGTGGCACCCTTGTTGTTATCCAGTACCTTATTGTTCTATCTGGGAATAGCGTTTGCCTACTTTGTCGTATTCCCTGTGGTGTTCGCATTTTTCTCTAGTGTAGCGCCTGAAGGCGTCACCATGAGCACAGATATTTCCAGTTACCTCAATTTTGTATTGAAACTGTTTTTTGCTTTTGGTGTCTCATTTGAGATTCCCATTGCAATCGTTCTGCTTTGTTGGACCGGCGTTACTGATGCCGCGTCGCTAAGAGAAAAGCGCCCCTACGTATTTGTAGGCGCTTTTGTAGTGGGTATGTTGCTTACACCGCCCGATGTAATATCTCAGACATTATTAGCTATTCCAATGTGGCTGCTGTTCGAGATAGGGATCATTGTTGGCAGTGTATATGCGGGCAGAAATAAGCAGGAAGATACTCCTGATGAGCCGGCTAACTCTTAACTCACTGTAAATTAATAAAAAAGGTATAAGAATGAAGTTTTCAGTTTTGCGCGCAGTACTTGGCGTAGTTTCACTGACCGTAGCAAGTCACGCTTGGGCCGAAACCATTGGTGATGCACTATCAAAATGTAGCGCAACGGAAAATAGTCTCCAGCGTCTAGTATGCTACGACCGCGTTGTTAAAGATATGAACCAGTATGAAGGGTTAGATATTGAAGCTGCAAGAACCTTATCTGCGCCTTCGGTAACCATGCAACGGCCCATGCCACCGCAAGCAAACCCTGCACCTAGACCTCCAGTAGCAGCCACTACAAGTGAGGGAGAGTTTGGGTTGGAGCACCAACGGGATACTCAAGAAGAACTTGATGAACTGACAAGTGTTATCTCAGAGCTTAGAGAGAACCCTTATGGAAAGTTAATCGTTACTTTGAGTAATGGTCACGTATGGCAACAAACGGATGACGCTAGACTAAGCTTAGAAGAAGGGATGGAAGTCAAACTCAAACGTGGCTTTTTAAGTGCATTTTTCCTGTCAAGAGAAGGCATTAGCACACGTATTAGAGTAAAACGCATTAAGTAATATGGCTTGGTTTGACGCTGGTATTAATCTACTCGACCCTAGATTCGAGCAAGAAGCTGTCATAGAAAGGGCGTTAAATGCTGGCGTCAACAAGTTGTGTGTTATTACCACTAACCCAAGTGAATGGGATAACGCCCAGTCACTTTACCAAAGATATCCAGACAATCTTTGCTACACTTTGGGAGTTCATCCACATTACGCTAAAGATGTCGGTAGCGGTGATTTGTCTAAGCTGCGGGAAATAGCTCATGCAGAAGGCGTTGTTGCTATTGGAGAGTGTGGACTAGATTTCAACCGAAATTTTTCACCTCAAGAGGTTCAGGTCGACGTATTTCGACAACAGCTGAGCATTGCTAATGAGGTAAAGCTGCCTGTGTATCTTCACGAGCGTGATGCGTTTGAACAACAGTCTCAGTGTTTGTCAGAGATTCCACCTCAATTCGGTGGTATTGCTCATTGCTTTACGGGAACCAAAGAGCAACTGAATCACTATGTGAATCAAGGCTTGTATGTGGGCATCACAGGTTGGCTGTGTGACGAAAAACGGGGTGAATCGTTGAGAGATGCCATAGGATCATTACCGTTAGAGCGCTTGATGTTGGAAACCGATGGCCCCTATTTGTTTCCAAAAACATTGCGCCCTCGAAAAAGGAATAACGAGCCTTGCAACATACCTCACATTGGAGAAAACGTTGCGTCGCTTTTGGGAGTGGCACCAAAGGTTATAATGGAATTGAGTTACGACAATGCTTGTCGTTTATTTAAAATTCTAGACTGAGTAGTATGCAATTGGTTAATGACAGCGTTAAGCGTTATGACATTTGGTTGATATCGACGACTCTACTGGCGGCGGTATGGTTTTTTAGTGTATCGCTCCAGCTATCAGGCCAAGATAATGCCACACCAAACTATACTCAGTTGAAATATTTAGCACCCGAACAAGACCCGTTAACATTAGCGCAAGTGAGGAGTGTTAGCGAAGGAAAGTGGAGCACTGTAACATCGCCGGTAAACCTTGGTTTAAATCGCGGTATCCATTGGTTTAAGTTTGAAGTTTTGCCAATGCCGAGTGATGCAGGGCGTTATTATTTGCAGGTAGATTATCCATTAATCGAGCGTTTATCAGTTGCTATATACGATTCTGCGAGTACACAACCCTCGGCAGTCTTTCACACCGGCGATGCTAACGACGCATTAAAAAGTAGCCTAGCCTTTAATTCCCCAGTGTTTCCTCTGCCCAACAGCGATCAATTTCAAGTAGTATTGCTTAGTGTCGAAACATCAGGGGCAGTACGCGTACCTATCAACATTTGGCACGAGAAAGACATTATTGATTACTCCTCGCGGAAGTTTTTTATCCTTGGAGGATTTATCGGCTTCCTCTGTGCTATGGGGCTTGGTCACCTATTCTTATTCATTACCACTCGGAGTTTGTCATTTGGCTACTATTCTGGCTATTTGATTTGTCTGACGCTCACTTTGGTTTCATTGCACGGCGTTGGCTACAATTACTGGTGGCAAGACGACAGTGTATTCCAGCATAAGAGCATGGTGCTATTCGCGAATTTGACGGCTATGTTTGGCATTGCATTTGCCAGCAAAATGCTGCCTCTTTCATCCTTACATAAATTGCTTCTACCAGCGTTGAAGTGGATTTCTTACACCTTTGCGGTGTTTTCAGTGCTTAGCCTAGTTGCACCTTATCACATCATGCTTCAAACCCTGTTTATTACAGGAAGTGCCGTTGCCGTTGTGGTGTTTTCTTTAAGCGTGATTCACATTATTAGAGGTGAAACCATTGCTAGGTATTTGGCATTTGGGTGGGTGTTTTTTCTCTTTAGCGTTGTAATGGCTTCAGCAGATGCTGCTGCTTTGATAACCCTGCCTTATTCACCTGGACATATTTTAATGGTTGGCGCGTTAGTAGAAACCTCAGTGTTGAGCTTGGTGTTAGCCATACGTTACGCGTTTAGGCGGACCGAGATTTACGATGCGCAAAGCCGAGTATTAGAGCAAGAACGACAAGCCAACCTTGCCAAAGAAAAGTTGCTTCAAGCACAACAACAGCACAGAGACGAGCTAGAATATAAAGTTGAGGAACGAACGCTAGAGCTAGAAATTACCTTGCGTGAGTTATCTGAAACTAACGAAGAATTAAAGCGTCTTAACGCTATCGATCCACTCACGGGCATCAATAATCGTAGGCATTTTGATAAGCGACTTAAAAACGAGGGGCGTAGGAGCCGTCGAGAGCAAACCTATCTATCATTGGCCATTCTAGATATAGACCATTTTAAAGCGGTTAACGATACCTATGGCCACGATGCGGGCGATGAGTGTTTGCGTCATGTTGCTGCACTTTTCAAAGGGATGTTGCACCGTCCAACGGATGATCTGTGTCGTATTGGCGGAGAAGAATTCGCCATCATTTTGCCCAATACAGAAGCTGAGGGTGCATTTCATGTGGTTGAATCTATGCGTGAGAAGTTGGCTGAATCTCCAGTGAAATATGAAGGCAAGAGTATCAATCTGACCATGAGTGCAGGTATTGCCACCGGTATGATAACCAACGATGAACAGCACAGTACTTTATATAAAACGGCCGATGAACAGTTATACGCGTCTAAAAACAACGGGCGTAATCGCGTTTCAGTAAAAAAGCTATAGGATTTCTATGACATATTCGTCTTTTCCTTCTCGACGCCTACGTAGGCTAAGAGCAACCTCTGCGCTGCGAGATTTAGTGCAAGAGCACACCTTGTCACCACAGGACTTAATTTATCCGGTATTTGTGCTGCCCGGGCAAGGCCAAAGAGAAGCTGTACCTTCTATGCCTGGCGTAGAGCGTTTATCCATAGATTTGTTGCTCAAAGAAGCGGAGCGCTGGGTGGCTCTTGGAATTTCTACATTGGCACTATTTCCAGTAACGCCAATGGAACTCAAAACTGAGTGCGCTAAAGAAGCGTATAACCCAGAGGGGCTAGCGCAAGTAGCGATGCGAGCCCTTAAAGCAGAGTTTCCCGAATTAATGTTAATGTCCGACATTGCGTTAGACCCATTCACTTCCCACGGCCAAGATGGCCTAGTGAACGAACAGGGTTATGTCATGAACGACGAAACCGTCGAAGTATTGATCAAGCAAGCACTATCTCATGCAGACGCTGGCGCCGATATTGTAGCACCGTCTGATATGATGGATGGGCGCATAGGCAGCATTCGCAATGCGCTTGAGCAAGGAAAGTTTGTAAATACGTGTATTATGGCGTATTCGGCTAAGTATGCGTCTGCATATTACGGCCCGTTTAGGGACGCCGTTGGTTCTGCTGCCAACATCAAAGGCGGTGATAAAAAGACGTACCAAATGAACCCGGCGAATACCGATGAAGCTTTACATGAAATAGCACTCGATATTGAAGAAGGTGCAGACATGGTTATGGTTAAGCCAGGTATGCCTTATCTTGATGTGGTAAGACGTTGCAAAGAAACATTCAAAGTGCCCACATTTGCGTATCAGGTAAGTGGTGAGTACGCTATGCACCAAGCGGCGTTTGCCAATGGATGGTTGAACGAAGAAGCGGTAATTCTTGAGTCTTTACTAGCTTTTAAACGCGCCGGCGCAGACGGCATTCTTACTTACTTTGCCCCAAAAGCGGCTGAACTTTTACAGCGCTAGTCAGTAATAAGCCGTGATTGCTCATTGATCACGGCTAGCTTGTCTTAAATACACTTTAACTCCCACCCAGCTTTGTGCTGTAGCCAGGTCTCGTTGGCAAGTTCTGCGTTAATAAGCGGATGAGCCTTTAACCAGCCGTCAGGAAATTCTAAAGTCCAGTCACTGTCATCGCAGCGCAGCGTAACCGAGGGTATGTGCTTATTTTGACGACGAAGGCAAAGTACAACAGACAGGCGCAGAATACGTAGTAAGCTTATGAGCATGGGTTGTGAATCACTGTGATACTTACTGAATAGGTCACTGGAAATGTCGAGGCGGTGCTGTGAAATAATATCCTTGATCGCGGCGCGTTGTAGCTTAGTGTATCCCGGCAAATCGATATGAGACAAAATGTAAGCGCCATGCTCATGGTGGCGTTTGTACTCAATGTGTAGCCCTATTTCGTGAAGCGTTGCAGCTGCACCTAAAATTGCTTCGGTGTCTAAGTGACAAATATTTTGCTGAGAGCACAACTGATGGCACAGAGTAAGCGCCGTATGTGCAACAGAATTGGCGTGTGCTTTGTCGATGTGATAGCGACTAATGGTTTGATTTAAGGTTTGTTCTCTGCGGTCATTCTCTTGCAGGTTATCTAGCATTCCGTAAATTAACCCTTCGCGCAGTGCGCCACCAGAGATATTCATGCTCTCAATCTCAAGGGTTTCAAATAGGCTAATTAAAATAGCTAAACCCGAGGGAAATATGGCCTTGCGGTTATCTTCCAAGCCTTCAATGTGCAGATTGTCAATGTGCGCACAATCGATACATTGGTCACGCAAGTGGTACAAGTAATCTAGGCGTATAGCGTCACTTATTCCTTGAGCAACAAGAATTTCGGTAATGGCTTGGGGTGTCCCTGAGGCACCAAGGCAGTTTTCCCAATCAAAACACAAGAAAGCGTCTGCAACTGGCATGAGTAAGGTTTCTGCGGCGTCTTTAGCTGCCTCAAAATTCTGTCGTGAAATAACACCTCCTTCAAAATGATGTTCCATGAAGGTGACGCAGCCCATATCCAAGCTTTTAAGGTGAATTGGCTGCATATCGTTACCGATAATGATTTCCGTGCTTGCACCACCAATATCAATGACCAAACTGTTACCTTGGTTCGCCGACGTATAGGCTACACCAAGATATATCTGGCGGGCTTCCTCTTCACCGCTAATCACTTCGAGCTTATGCTGTAAAATGGCTTCAGCTTTTTTGATGAACTCATGGGCGTTGGTGGCTAATCGCAAGGTTGCTGTGGCCACCACTTTAATGTTTGAACTGGGGATGTCTTGCAGGCGTTCAGCGAACGTAGCGAGGCACTGCCAACCTCGCTCCATACTCTTAGCGTCAAGTACAAGTTGGTCGTCTAAGCCCGCGGCTAGTCGTACTTTTTGCTTAACCTTTCCGATAATTTGTACACTACCGTTAACAACGTGAACCACTACCATGTGGAAGCTGTTCGAACCTAAATCAACGGCGGCGTAATATTCACCAAAGTTTTGTGGATCGTTCTTGTGTTTTGCCTGCATAGCCTATTATTTATTGTTGTTGGTTACTGCGCCCACTGTGGTTTCCTCGACCTTTACCACGGCGGTTTGAATTGCGATTGTTTGGAGTACGACGCCTACGAGGCTTAGGCGCCTTAACGTCGTCGAGTAACGCACTTCGGTCGTAGTCAGTCACAGGGATCGCATGCTGAACATACTGCTCAATAGCAGGAAGGTTTAATGCGTACTTCTCGCAGGCAAAGCTTATAGCTGTGCCGCTTTGACCTGCGCGGCCTGTGCGCCCAATGCGGTGAACATAGTCTTCTGCATCGTCGGGCAAATCGTAGTTAAATACGTGAGTTACCGCGTCGATGTGTAGGCCACGGGCAGCAACGTCAGTTGCCACTAGTATATCCAAGTTACCATTTGTAAATTCATCTAAAATACTCAAGCGCTTTTTCTGTGGTACGTCGCCACTGAGCAAGCCCACTCTATGACCATCCGCACACAACCAGTCGGTGACACGCTCACAACTCGTTTTAGTATTGGCGAATACAATCGCTTTTTCCGGCCACTCTTCTTCTAACAGTGTGAGTAGAAGTAACATTTTGTCATCGTCAGAAGGGTAAAACAGCTCTTCTGACACCCGGCTCGCAGTTTTTTGCTCTGGTGCTACTTGAACGTGCGTTGGATTGTTCATGTGTTCGTATGCCAGCTCTTGCACGCGGTAACTGAGGGTGGCTGAAAACAGCATACTCAAACGTTGTGCGGCAGGAGGCATTTTGCGGAACATATAGCGAATGTCCTTGATAAAGCCTAAATCAAACATGCGGTCAGCTTCATCGAGTACAGCCACCTGAATATTATTCAGTGTAAAAACGCCCTGTTTATAATAATCTAAGATGCGTCCGGTGGTGCCGATAATAATATCTACACCTTCTTCTAAAGTTTCCCGTTGACTTTGATAACCTTCGCCCCCATATATCAAACCAACCGACATGCCGGTGTGTTCGCTTAAGGGTTTTGCATCGTTAAAAATCTGAACGGCGAGTTCTCGGGTAGGTGCCATAATAATAGCTTTAGGGCCAGATTTTCCGCTGGTTACACCTTCTTCCGCCTTCAAAAGCAGATGGTGATAGGTGGCAACCAAGAACGCCATGGTCTTACCCGTACCGGTTTGTGCTTGACCCGCAATATCCAACCCTTCAAGAAGGGGAGGAAGCGCCAACGCTTGTATTGGCGTACAATGGGTAAAATTTGCTGCCTTTAAGGCATCGACTACCTTTTTATTGATCGGTAAGTCGGAAAAGTGAGTTTCAGTTAAGTGAGTAGGCATAGCTTATAGCTTATCAGTGCTTGCATTAAAAAACAGTTTCTATATAACACTTATGGTAGAGCTGAAACAAATCAGCGACAGACCAATAATGGAGAAAAGAATGAGCGACAAAATTATCCAGCTAACTGACGATAAATTCGAAGCAGATGTTATCAATGCTGACGGTCCTGTACTGGTTGACTTTTGGGCTGAATGGTGTGGCCCGTGTAAAATGATCGCCCCTATCTTGGAAGAAGTTGCGACCGAGTTTGAAGGCAAGTTAACAGTTGGAAAGTTGAATGTCGATGAAAATAACGAAACTCCACCAAAATATGGTATTCGTGGCATCCCAACATTACTTCTTTTTAAAAATGGCAGCGTAGCGGCAACTAAAGTTGGCGCATTATCAAAAACTCAACTTACAGAGTTTTTAGCTGAGCATATCTAATTATTGATGACGCGATTGGTGGCAATGTAGCGTTGACACCAATCGTTTTATGTCTGAACCATGCCAGCTTAAAAAAATACGCATTTTTTTAACATTTGTATTTTGATTTGCTGGACCTTGGTTAAATATAGTGCTACCTTTCTTTTAGCTCGTACCCGAGCCGATTTCTGCTTAACCCGAATCTGGGCTACTAATCAAATCAAATATAACGTAGAGACGAACAGTCGCTTCATCAAGCACAAAGACCCACCAGTATGAATTTAACTGAATTAAAGAATAAACCAATTAGCGAGTTGGTTGCTCTAGCCGAAAAAATGGGCTTAGAGAACATGGCGAGAGCCAGAAAACAGGACATCATTTTTTCAATCTTAAAAACACACGCCAAAAGCGGTGAAGACATCTTTGGAGATGGTGTGTTAGAGATTTTACAGGATGGCTTTGGCTTCTTGCGATCAGCAGACTCGTCTTATTTAGCTGGTCCCGATGACATCTACGTATCACCAAGTCAGATTCGTCGCTTTAACTTGCGCACGGGTGATACTATCTCTGGGAAAATTCGTCCACCTAAGGACAGCGAGCGTTACTTTGCACTATTAAAGATTCGCGAAGTCAACTTCGACAAGCCAGAGAACTCTCGCAACAAGATTCTTTTTGAAAACCTGACTCCACTGCACGCTAATTCCCGTCTTCGCATGGAGCGCGGAAACGGATCAACAGAAGATATTACTGCACGTGTACTCGATTTGGCGTCGCCAACCGGGAAAGGTCAGCGTGGTCTGATTGTAGCGCCGCCAAAAGCGGGTAAAACCCTACTGTTGCAAAATATTGCACAGTCTATTGCTGCAAATCACCCTGAATGTGAGTTGATGGTGCTACTTATCGACGAACGTCCAGAAGAAGTAACAGAGATGCAACGTCTAGTGCAAGGTGAGGTAGTAGCCTCAACCTTCGATGAGCCTGCGAGCCGCCATGTTCAGGTTGCCGAAATGGTTATCGAGAAAGCCAAGCGTTTGGTAGAACATAAGAAAGACGTTGTTATCTTACTTGATTCAATTACCCGTCTTGCCCGTGCCTATAACACGGTTATTCCATCATCGGGTAAAGTCCTTACTGGTGGTGTTGATGCTAACGCTCTTCACAAGCCAAAGCGTTTCTTCGGTGCTGCGCGTAATGTTGAAGAAGGTGGTAGCTTAACGATTATTGCTACAGCATTGATCGACACCGGCTCTAAAATGGATGAAGTTATCTACGAAGAGTTTAAAGGCACGGGTAATATGGAGTTACACCTTAACCGCAAGATTGCTGAAAAGCGTGTATTCCCTGCTATCGACTTTAACCGCTCTGGTACGCGCCGTGAAGAACTACTTACCGCTCAGGACGAACTACAAAAAATGTGGATCCTTCGTAAGATTGTTCACGAAATGTCAGAAATTGACGCTATGGAATTCCTTATCAATAAATTGGCTATGACCAAAACCAATGATGAATTCTTCGATGCGATGAAGCGTCAAAAGAGCTAACTCTATTATTCGGAAGAAGCGCCTAAGGGCGCTTTTTTTGTGTCTGAAAATCACACCTAATATATTAAAAACTATCAATAAAGTTGTTTTTTCGTACCGATGTTGAGTTTTGTGATGTGAAAACTGAGCCAGATGGTTTACTCTGAGTAAAGATACTACAACCTCGAGAAATACCCATGTTCACCAAACTTACTCGCTTATTGTTTCCAGTTGCACTTTTTAGTGTGTCGTCTGTTAGCATCGCTGCCCCTGACGTGGATGCGATGGCCGACCGTATCGAAAGCGATGTGATTGCGTGGCGTCATCACTTTCACGAGTTTCCAGAATTATCTAACCGAGAGGTTAATACCGCACATTACATTGCTCAGTACCTCAACTCACTAGGGCTTGAAGTGACCACAGGTGTAGCGCGTACTGGTGTTGTAGGCATACTCGACAGTGGTAAGCCAGGTCCTGTGGTTGCACTGCGGGCGGATATGGATGGCCTTCCTGTGCTTGAGCAAAATGATTTACCATATCGCTCAACGCAAACGGGCGAATACAATGGTCAAACCGTTCCGGTAATGCACGCGTGTGGGCACGATACTCATATGGCAATGTTGATGGGCGCGGCTAAAATTTTGACTGAACTTAAGGGCGAATTAAGAGGTAAAGTGAAGTTTATCTTTCAGCCTGCTGAAGAAGGCGCTCCTGCTGGGGAAACTGGTGGTGCAGAAATTATGGTGAAAGAGGGGGTTTTAAAGAACCCCGACGTAGACGTAATTTTTGGTCTTCACATTAGTGCAAATACAGACGTTGGCACCATTCGTTATAATTCTGGTGGCACCATGGCAGCGGTTGATCCGTTTAAAATTGTTATTAAAGGCAAACAAGCGCACGGAGCATATCCTTGGAAAAGCGTTGACCCAGTGGTTACGGCTGCGCAAATGATCATGTCAATTCAAACCATAGTAAGCCGAGAGCTGCGCCTTATCGATGACGCAGCCGTGGTTTCTGTTGGCTCAATACACGGCGGTAATCGCTCCAATATCATTCCAAACGAAGTGGAGCTTGTGGGCACTATTCGAACGCTAAACAGCGACGCTAGAGACCATATTTACGAGGCCTTACCTCGAAAAGTTCAGGGTATTGCCGACAGCATGGGTGCTGAAGCTGAACTGACATTACCATTAGATTACTACTACCCCATTACCTACAATGATCCTGCATTAACAGAAGCCATGTTGCCAACAATGCAACGTACTGCGGGTGTGGAAAATACTCGATTGTCTAAACCCGTTACAGGCGCAGAGGATTTCTCTTTCTTCCAAGAGCAAATTCCCGGCTTGTACGTGTGGGTGGGTGGCAAGCCTCTTGATGTGTCCGAACAAGATAGCCCTGCTCACCATACACCAGAGTTTTTTGTCGACGACAGCGGTATGAAACTAGGTGTCAAACTGCTAACCAACTTTACCCTAGATTACATGGCTGCAAACTAACGGGTAGCGAGTTATAGGACATTTGTCACCGTGAACCGCTTTGATAAGGCTAGGCCTATAGCACTGCATCTAGTGATGGTATGTGTTGTAGGAATAGCGCTTAACTTATTACCGGCTCCTTTTGATAGTACAGGATTGTCTGTATTTGGAATGGGGGCGGCGGTTTATGCTGCACTGCGGTTCAGGCCCTTATTTGCCATCCCCATTAGCTTACTCATTAGTTTGCCCCTGTGGTTTTTAGATACAGTGAGCGTCAGCGCGGTAAGCCTTACTTTTTTACCCATAGTAGTAAGTGCCCTTGGCTATCAAAAGTCTTTTCGAGTAGTCATTCGCGCTGGGGTTGTTTTATGGTCAATCATCTTCCTACCTATTTTATTGTTCGCCCATGCAATAAGCGATCTCACCACCCTGAGTCAAGATCACACCATGCATCTTGGTATGATGCTTTCTGGGGTATTGGTAACTTGGGTGAGTGGCTTGTTTGGTCTTATCTCAGGTCAGTTTGCTTACGTCGCTTTTAATGGTTTAGATAAAGCATCGTCGTACAGCGAAGAGCAAGTAAGTTTACGCTTTTTGTTTAGTTACTTTTTTTCGGGCTGCTTCTTTTTTGCCGCCACTGCTGTGATCTATTTGTCGGTACACTTATATCAAGCGCAACAAGAATCTCAAATAAACTACTATATGCAACAGCGCATTGACGTACTGGAACAGCAATTGTCAGAATTCTTGAGTGTGCATAAAAAAGCGATATCTCTGTCTGCAAGTACACTATCAACTACCTCTCCAACTGAATTCGACGCAGTTGCACCCGCGCAATTAGAGAGCCTTGGCGTACATTATCCTGAATTTCTAACCTATTTAGTCACTGACGCACAGGGCGAAATTGCCTACGCCTACCCACCCATTTTATTAGAGAAAGCACGAGAGAGTGGTTTTGATAACGTGGCCCATCGCCCCTATTTTTCTGAACCAATGCAATCAGGTGAATCTTATATCTCTGATGTATTTCAAGGGGTTGGATTTGGTAATGACCCTATTATTGCGCTATCAGCGCCAATATTGAACGACACTAATACACCGGTGGGTATTGTTGAGGGATCCTTGTCTTTAAAAAGCTTTGCTGTTATCGATCAGTTGAGCTTATCTGGCTTTTCTCTCTTAATTGAAGACCAAAAAGGGAACGTGATATATGCCTCTTCCCCGTTAAGACTTCCAGCGTTAAGTGAAGCACCTAAATATGACTGCGATCCTATTTGCAGCGCTAAGATTGAAAATGGATTACAGGGTAAAACCTGGCTAAGGTTCGTAGGTACTATTCCTGATGTTGGTTGGAGGGTCAGTTATTATTTCGACTATCGAGGACTCTTAGTGGCAATGAGTAATTATTTGCTCAAAGACCTAGTGTTACTTATTTTGTTATCTTTGTTGGGGTCGCTGGCGGGTTTTATGGCAGCTCGCTTATTTAACCAACCCATTAAGAATCTTATCCAACACATCGGTGCATTTAACCCTAAAGCTGAATTTAATCAGCAGCGCGCATCCTTACCTTCATTGAGTATTAGAGAGCTGGCTCAACTTAACGACGAATTTACACGCCATGAGCGCAGACTTGTGCATGCTTTTGAAGAGCTGGAGTTTGCCCGGATAAAAGAACAGGAACTTAACCGAGAGTTAGCACGTTTAAATACGTCGCTTGAAGAGCGCATTGAGGAAAAGACCCAACATCTCGCCGAAGCACTAGATGAAGCTAAAGCAGCAGGGGTGGCTAAAAGTCAGTTTTTGGCCAATATGAGCCATGAAATTAGAACCCCAATGAATGGCATTATTGGGTCTTGTGAGTTAGCGCTGGAAGAGGATTTACCAGCCTCAACACGCAAGCGCGTTGAAGTTATTGGACGTTCTGCGGCAAATCTATTACTTATTCTCGACAGTGTACTAGATTGGTCAAAAATAGAGGCAGGTAAGGTTCTTATCGATAACCAGCCAACCAATATTAGACATTTACTCGAAGCGAGTTTGTCGCTATACGAGCATTTAGCGACGCAAAAGTCGATATTCTTAAGTCTAGAGATAGACGATGCGCTGCCGCTATTTTTAAATACAGACAGCGGAAAGATAAGCCAGATAGTGAATAACTTGGTAAGCAATGCGATTAAGTTTACCCAAGAAGGTGGGGTTACTGTCAAAGCGAGGTATCGCAAACATCGTCTGACTATTACTGTGTCGGATACGGGAATTGGCATACCTAAGCATAAACAAGAACGAATATTTGAGCAGTTCGAACAGGCAGACGCTTCTACCACGCGGAATTTTGGTGGGACTGGTCTGGGCTTAGCGATTTCCCGTGGCTTAATAGAGCAACTGGAAGGTCGGATTACTTTGAGTAGCCGCGACGGTGAGGGTACTCGTTTTGTGGTGAGTATTCCTAGCCAAGAGGTGACTGGCTACAGCGCATCTAAGCGACAAGGAAAAGCGTCACTACCTTCAAAGCTTACGGTACTGCTTGCAGAAGACAATGAAATTAACGCTGAGATTGTAATGGCCATGCTCAGCAAGCAGGGCATAAGAGCGGAGCGCGCAGCTAACGGAAAAGAAGCGGTTGATATGGCTGAACAGCAACCTTACGACGTTATTTTAATGGACTGCCAAATGCCCGTAATGGATGGCCTACTGGCGACCCGTGAAATTAGGCTAGCAAGTAAAAATAATCAAAAGACGCCAATTATTGCGTTAACGGCTAATGCCTTTGCCGAAGACAAACAAGCATGCTTTGATGCGGGTATGAACGCTCATTTGAGTAAACCTATTCGCAAAGATACTCTGTTTGAATGTATCGCTGAACAATTGAGTGAGTAAGACTTCTATGCCTTACTCGTTTTTTTAGTTTTTCCTACCCAGTACAACACCATATACCCCAATATTGCGGACACTACAGAGCCGGCCAAAATTCCCACCCTTTCATCAAAAATCAGGTTCACGCCAGTTTCTTCAAACGCCAAACTCCCAATAAATAGGCTCATGGTAAACCCAACACCACAAATTAGAGAGCAGCCGTAAATGTGCATTAAATTTAGGTCTTTGGGTAGTGACGCCAATTTTAGTTTAACCAGTAAGAAACAGAACCCAAATACACCCACTTGTTTACCCACCACTAAGCCTAAAAATATGCCAAAGGTCACGGGGTGAAATATCCCTTCCGGTGCGATATTACCGAACCCAATACCCGCATTGGCAAAGGCAAAGAGCGGTAATATGGCAAAGCTAACCGAGCTATTTAAACTGTGTTCTAAGTGCAGAACAGGAGAATAAGAGGGGCGTTTTTTGTCGCGCATAGGGATCATGGCGGCCAACACCACTCCGGCAAGCGTAGCGTGAACACCTGACTTAAGCATGGCAACCCACAATACAAGACCAACAAGAATGTAAGCGGGAATATCAACCACGTTTTTGCGGTTCATACGCCACAGAATAGCAAGGCACACCGCCGCCACAATGAGCGCAGTTTCTGTGATGTTGCTGGTGTAGAACAGAGCGATAATAACGATAGCACCAATGTCATCGATTATAGCAAGAGTGACTAGGAATACTTTTAAGCTCGCCGGTACGCGGCTACCAAGCAATGCGAGAATACCAAGCGCGAAAGCGATATCTGTACCGGCTGGAATTGCCCAACCCGCCATTGCGGTTGAATTGCCCCAGTTAAAAAATACATAAATAAGGGCTGGTACTGCCATACCGCCGATGGCTCCTGTGGCCGGAAGTACGATATCTTTGGGGTTTGACAGTTCACCTTCGCACACCTCTCTTTTGAGTTCTAGCCCAACCAGAAAGAAAAAAACTGCCATGAGACCGTCGTTTATCCACAGCAGTAAGGGTTTGTCGATTGCCCAATCACCCGCAGAAATTTGCACAGGTAGGCTAATGAGTTTGTTGTAATAAACATCAAGCGGAGAATTGGCAACAATCAGTGCCAACACGGTTGCGACAATAAGAAGGATCCCCGGCGCAGCCTCTCGTTTGAGGAAATCCGACACCACGTCCTGCACTTCATCAATAACTTCATCGAATCTATTTTTTTCTTTTTCCTCTGACACGTTGCGCTTCTCCTTTAAGGTAGTGAGCTAGTGTTTTGAAAACCTGTAATTTTTTACGTACTCAATAATCTTAGCAGATCACATTTGGGTTACAGTGGGATTTGTAAGCAATTTAAGCTACAATCGCGACCTTTCCTGGCAACCTATTTCTACCTATTTCAAGGAATACGCAATGGCAAAAGTCGCTATCGTTATGGGGTCTACATCAGACTGGCCTACGATGCAGCAAGCTGCATTAATGCTCAAACAGTTTGGCGTAGAGTTTGAGGCTAAAGTTGTTTCAGCACACCGAACACCTAATCTTTTAGTATCCTTTGCAGAGTCCGCGGAAGAGCAGGGTTTTAGCGCAATTATTGCTGGTGCAGGCGGTGCAGCCCACTTACCAGGAATGATTGCGGCACATACCCATTTGCCCGTTTTTGGGTGCCCCGTAAAATCTAAAGCACTAAACGGCTTAGATTCGTTGCTTTCTATCGTACAAATGCCAAAAGGTGTTGCTGTAGGAACATTAGCCATTGGTGAAGCGGGAGCTGCAAATGCAGGATTGCTCGCTGCACAAGTGGTTGCACTTCAAGAAGCTGATGTTCGAGAAGCGGTAATTGCATTCCGTAAGCAACAAACACAAACCGTACTTGAAAATGCTACCTTGGAGCTCGATGCATGAGAGTAGTTGTTTACGGTGCGGGTCAACTTGCACAAATGATGTACTTGGCGGGTAGCCCCCTTGGTATTCAGGTCGAAGCCGTTGATGTAAGTAACGATACCATTGTACATCCTGTGAGTAAGCAGCCACTTGATATCACCCTTGCACAAGCTATCGAAACGGCTGATGCTCTTACTGTTGAATTTGAACATGTACCTGAGCATTTGTTGGAAGATGCCGCAAGTGCGGGCAAACTCATGCCAAATATTGAGAGTATCTTAGTGGGGGCTGACCGTGTTCGAGAGAAAAAACTTCTGGAGAAAATGTCAGTTGCCAACTGTGAGCATCGTATCGTAACCGACGTAGAGCAACTCGACGCCTGTATAGAAGCGTTGGGTGAAAAGCTTATCATTAAGTCGAGCCGCGACGGCTATGACGGTTATGGTCAATGGCGCTTGAGCGAAGCCGCTGAACTGCCAGCGTTGAAAAACACGCTTTCTGGTTTGGATTTGGAGAAGGTACCGCTTGTTGTTGAACAAATGATGGCATTTGACCGCGAGCTTTCTCTTATCGGAGTGCGCAGTAAGCAGGGCGATATTCGTACCTATCCTTTGGCTGAGAATCTTCACCATCAAGGTCAGTTACACGTATCAGTGGCGCCCGCTACCGATACCAATGACGCGTTGCAACAGCAAGCTCACGACATTTTTACCGCATTGGCTGAAGGTATGGACTATGTAGGAGTACTCGCTGTTGAGTTGTTCCAGCAGGGCGACAAGCTTTATGTGAATGAGCTTGCCCCACGTGTTCATAACTCAGGACATTGGTCTCAATCCGGAGCCGTGACAAGTCAGTTCGAGAACCATTTGCGCGCGGTATGTGGTTTGCCATTAGGCGATACGTCAGCTATTGGTCCAAGTGCCATGGTGAACATTATTGGTTGCAGTAGTTTCTCTCGAGATTTGCTAAGTATCGATGGAAGTCACTTACATTGGTACGGTAAATCAGTGCGCGAAAAGCGTAAAATGGGTCACATTAATGTCACCACGAATTCCTATGAAAATCTTGGTGAAAAGCTCATGCAATTGAGTCAATATTTGCCACTAGAATTCTTCCCCAAATTAGTCGGTGAGGCAAAACGACTTAAAGGTTGACAAGCGCTTACAAATACATAGAATACGCATCCGCTGCTCACAGCAGCGGAACCACCTTAGTGTGCCGACTTAGCTCAGTTGGTAGAGCAACTGACTTGTAATCAGTAGGTCGCCAGTTCGATTCCGGCAGTCGGCACCATTTTTCCTTGTTTCAATCGTCAAAATAATTCCCCCAATTTGTAGCGGCGAGTCTTTCATTCAAGTTATTAATCCTTTTACTTATATGCTTGATCCCTCTCAAGTTTGCTAACTCTGTTTGATGCTATATAGTTAACGCAATAAGCATGTAAACGACAGGAATCGAAGTATGGTCCCTTTTCTTTCTCGTATAGCGGTTGCAGCAACGCTTTTACTGGTGTCTTCACATTCTGTGTTCGCACACACTCAAGGAATGCATATTAGTAATGTTTATGCACGTGCCACCTTTCCTATGGCAGCCACAGGTGCAGTGTACTTGTCGTTAATGAATCACCATAATGAAGCAGTGACTTTAGTGGCTATTGACGTAGCCAGCAGTGTGGCGCAAGAAGCTCAAATACATACAACGGTTATGGATGGCGATGTCATGCGCATGCGTGAAGTGGCAGAGGGTGTCAAAATTGGCCCTCACGGAACTGCGCTATTTGCCCCCGGCGGAATGCACGTCATGTTAATGGGGTTAACGAAAGGACTAAACGATGGAGAGTCGTTTGAATTGACCCTTACTTTCGACAACCACGATCCTGTTACTATTACTGTACCTGTTAAAAAAGATAATCAGGGAAGTACACATCATCATCACTAACAGAGCCAATGAGTGTGTACACTATTCTCGCTATTTGTTTGATTTGTGAGCCTTATTACCTAGGCTTACGTAACTATTCACTTGTAAATTACTCGTATAACTGCGGAGCAAGCAATGAGCAAAATTGATATTGGAATTTCAGAAAACGATCGTATTGCAGTTGCCGAAGAGCTGAAAAAGCTATTGGCCGATTCGTACACCCTGTATTTGCAAACCCACAACTTTCACTGGAATGTTGAAGGGCCCCAATTCCGAGAGCTGCATTTAATGTTTGAAGAACACTACACCGAATTGGCCGATGCGGTTGATGAAATTGCCGAGCGTATCCGTACCTTGGGTGTGGCTGCGCCTGGAACCTATAAATCATTTGCTGCGTTAAGTGCCATTGAAGAAGTTGAAGGTGTACCTGAAGCTACAGAAATGGTGGCTTTACTAACCAAAGCCCACGAGCAAGTGGTGCGTACTTGCAGAACCGCATTAAGTGTTGCTCAAGAGGCTGACGATGAGTCTTCATCTGCGTTGGTAGGTGATCGCATGCGCGTGCATGAGAAAACAGCGTGGATGCTACGCGCTATGCTTCCGCGTTAATAAGAGAATAAAAAATGAAAAAAGTGTTACCCGTGCTAGCCACAACGTGTTTATTGAGTTTCTCCACTGCTACTTTGGGTGAAGAAACCGATGTCATGGTTACTGAACTTGCCACTGGATTGTCCAACCCTTGGGGTATGGCATTCTTACCGGATGGTAGTGTTATTTTAACTGAACGCGCGGGTAGCATTCGCCGTTACTCCAGTGAACAAGGTGTATCTGCCCCATTAGCTAACGTGCCAGAGGTGGCGGCGAACAACCAAGGTGGCATGTTGGATATTGCCATAGACCCAGATTTCTCTAACAACAGCACTATTTACTTTTGCTACAGCAAACCTGGAGAAGGTGGTAGCAGTAGTAGCGTTGCCAAAGCCATGTTGAATGGCAATGCATTAGAGAATGTCGAAACTATATTCAGCGCTTTCCCTCGTGTGGACAATGGTTTTCACTTTGGCTGTCGTTTAGCCTTCGATAATGCGGGTTATTTGTTTATCACCTTAGGTGACAGATACAAATATATGAAGGAAGCTCAAGATACCGATAATCATCACGGCAAAATAGTACGTATTTTGCCTAATGGCGACGTACCATCAGACAACCCTTTTGTAGGCGGTGCTGCACCAGAAATTTTCAGTTACGGGCATCGGAATGTACAGGGCTTAACCGTGCATCCTACCACGGGCGATGTATGGGCTATGGAGCATGGCCCAAAAGGCGGCGACGAAGTTAATTTACTGGAAAAGGGCGCTAACTACGGTTGGCCTGTCATCACTTACGGTGTTGACTACAATGGTGACATTATTAGTGATCAAACCCACAAGGAAGGAATGGAGCAACCTGTTATTCAGTGGACACCTTCTATTGCCCCCAGCGGAATGACATTCTACGATGGTGAGCTGTTCAAAGAGTGGCAAGGCGACTTGCTCGTTGGTGCGCTTAAGTTCACTCACTTGCGACGAATCGATATGCAAGGCAATACTCCCGGCGAAGAATTCGAGTACTTGCGAGATCGCAAAGAGCGAGTACGTGACGTAGAAGTAGGCCCCGACGGCGCCATCTATCTACTCACAGATTCTACCGAGGGCAAGTTACTCAAGTTAACGCCAAAGCCTTAATTGCGATAAGTAAAAGCCAGCGACATTTTGCTCAATGCTGATTGGCCGATAGGTTGATGCACCATTTCAGAGGAAGCCGTGGACTTTTTACTGCACGCCGTAAACCCATCCATGGGGGCTCGGCTTCGGCATCCATGCCTCAGACGGCTGTAAAAAGTCCACTGCTACCTCTTTAGTCCGCCAAACACACCTTAAACCAAAAGTATTAGGCAAAATGTCGCTGGCTTTTCGTTTTATCAACAGTTCTTCAAAGGGGCTATTACAATAATAAGAATGCTTGTTTTTTGCGGTTTCCACCCCATAATCTCTTCAGAATCAGTGAAAAAGGTCACCCAATGGATAATTTCGTAGCACAATCGCCAGCGAATGTTGTAGATATTACGGTAGAAAACTTTCAGCAAATCGTTCTTGAGGCATCTCAAGAGAAGCTGGTGTTAATCGATTTTTGGGCGGAATGGTGCGAGCCGTGCAAAGACTTATTACCTATTTTAGAAAAGCTGGCTGCTGAGTACAGTGAGCACATGATCCTTGCCAAAGTTGACTGTGAAGCTCAGCAACAAGTGGCGGCACAGTTTGGTATCAGGAACCTTCCAACGGTGATGGTGGTTCAGCAAGGCCAGCCGGTAGACGGTTTTGCCGGTGTTCAACCTGAAGAACAGATTCGTGAAATGCTGGGTAAATACCTGCCAAACCCTGAAGATGAGTTACTGGCAAAAGCCGCTGAGGCGATGCAAAGTGGTGACTATGCTGCTGCCTTCCCCCATGTAAAAAGCGCGTACGAGGTTAATCCAGAGAATGCAGACGTCATTTATTTGTACGCTGATTGTCTTATTGAAACTGGTGCTATCGAACAAGCAAAGGAGCTTCTTGCGGGTATAAAGTTAGTCGACCAAGATGCTCGCTATCAATCGCTTAACGGCAAGATAGAGCTAGCTGAACAAGCGGCGGATACCCCGGAAATTAGACAGTTACAGGCCGAGATTGAAGCAAACCCAGACAATCTTCAAGCAAAAGTCGACCTTGCCGTACAATTACAACAAGCGAGTAAAGCAGGAGAGGCACTTGAATTACTGTTTAGTGTGCTCAAACAAGATCTTGCTTTTGGCGACGCAAGAAAACTTATGATGGATATGGTGAACGCTCTTGCTGACGGCGATCCGTTGAAATCTGAGTACCGCCGCAAGGTTTATGGGTTATTGTACTAAAGCGGTGAATAACCCTTGTTATTTAGCCATTTGAGGGCGTCGAAGTAAGAGGTAAAATACTCTCTCTCGTACCCCTCGAAGGTGAAATTTTTGTCATTTGCTGGGTGCATGCGTTCTAAGTGCGCCCGCTTGACCATGCCCACATCAAGGACGTAAGCAGAACAGCGTAACCCCTTGGCAATATTTATATTTATTGCCTCTCTTAAACACGATTGGCATTCAGGTGTTGAAAGTACCCATCGGCGCCCATCGAGCAGCGCAGCCCATTGTTGACCTTTAAATGAATCTACCAGTTCATGCATTTCAACTGCGAACATTTCCGCCGTTTGTAAGTTCCAAGCACCGGTGGCGAAAATTTCCAATACATTCCCCGATAAATCAAACGCGTAATGACCGTACTTTGGAAATCGCATGATTATCCTCACCGTGAATGATTTCTAATTTAGGTATAGCAGAAATCTACTCAAAAAAAACATGCTTTAGTCTAAGTGTTTCACCCACTTTACATACTTTGATGTCATATTTGTGTGTTTAAGCATTGAGTGACCCTCATTCTGCTACTATATGCGTAAAACAATAACGATAAAGTATCTAATTTATGACGTATCAATCATTTTACAGTCGTTTTTTAAAGACCAATGAAGGAAAGCAGCATTACGCTTGCCATAGCCATTACTATTGGCCCGATGTTACCAGAGACGCTGTTCTGGCATATTGGGACGACAGTGCAACCTATGCAGATGAAAAATGGGGCTTTTTCTTTCAAACTTTGGTGCCGGAACTACAAAGTCATATCGCTCGTACACTCAATACATCGCATCCAGAACAAATAGTGTTTGCGTCGAATACTCACGAACTCTTGTATCGTATTCTCAGTTGCCTCGATTTATCAGCACCACTGAAAGTGGTCACTACCGATGCTGAGTTTCATAGCTTTCACCGTCAAATTCATCGTTTGAATGAACAAGCTAATATTGAACTCATCAGTGTGCCCACAGAGCCATTTGACACTTTCTCGGCGCGATTTGAACAAGCAATTGCTGACAATGATCCCCATTTGGTGTTTTTCAGTCAGGTGTTTTTTAACTCTGGTTTTTACGTTAAAGACATTGAGCGTATTGTTGCTAGCGCAACCAACCCAGAAACACTAGTAGTAGTTGACGGCTATCACAGTTTCATGGCGAAACCCGTAGACTTATCAAGCCTTGAGTCGCGTATATTTTATTTAGCCGGCGGCTACAAATACGCGCAAGGCGGCGAAGGCGTATGTTTTGCCCATGTTCCTAAAGGATGTACCTTGAGGCCTACCTATACCGGCTGGTTTGCTGAACTTGGCGCGTTAGACAAACCTCGTGCAGGCGAAATCCAATACAGTCAAGATGGAATGCGATTCGCAGGAGCAACCATGGACTTTACTGCCCTTTACCGCCTTCGTGCCGTGTTCAACCTGTTTAGTAAAAATGGTCTGACGGTAGATACCATCGATGCGCACGTACAAGCTTTGCAGCAAACGTTTTTACAAAAGCTAGATGCCATTGAACACCCATTGTTGCATCGCAAAGCTCTAATGATTGATAACGAAGCAACAAGAGGCCATTTTCTTACCTTTAAATTGCCCAATGCCGAGGTAACAGCATCTTTAGCGGGACAGTTAAGGGAGCAAGGCATACTCACTGACTTTAGAGGCGACCGGTTGCGCTTTGGTTTTGCGCTTTATCACAGCAACGAAGAAATCAATCTATCGGCATTAACCGATTGTTTCGGCTAAGTAAGAAATGCCAGTTTTTACTGGCAACACCTGTACTTAGCCTAATTGTGTAGAAAAATAGGTCTGAATGACGGATTTTTGTACATAAAATAGATGATCCGCGGCGCTAAATTTTGTAAAATCGCCGCCTAATTTTCTTACACATATGATTCATGGCAAAGAACGTTGTGGTACTCGGCACTCAATGGGGTGACGAGGGTAAAGGCAAGGTCGTAGACCTACTGACAGATCGAGCAAAATACGTGGTTCGCTATCAAGGCGGTCACAATGCAGGTCATACTCTAGTAATTGACGGTGAAAAAACCGTTCTTCATCTTATTCCCTCTGGCATTTTACGCGACAACGTTACCTGTATTATCGGTAACGGCGTTGTACTTAGCCCAGACGCGTTAATGAAAGAAATCACTATGCTTGAAGAGCGTGGTGTTCCTGTGCGCGAAAGGCTAAAAATCAGCGAAGCATGTCCACTTATTTTGCCTTACCACATTGCGCTAGACATGGCTCGTGAAAAGGCTCGTGGTAGCAAAGCAATTGGTACCACAGGGCGCGGCATTGGTCCTGCATACGAAGACAAAGTATCTCGTCGTGGCCTTCGCGTGGGTGATTTGTTCAATGCAGAAGATTTTGCTGCCAAGCTGAAAGAAGTACTAGACGTACATAACTTCACCTTAACCCAATACTACGGCGAAGAAGCAGTAGACTTTGACGAAACATTAAAAGGCGCCATGGCAGTAGCTGACATTCTAAAAGCTATGGTGGTTGACGTTACTGACGAACTTGATAAAGCTCACAACGCTGGCTTGCCAATTATGTTTGAAGGTGCGCAAGGTACTTTGCTTGATATTGATCACGGCACTTACCCTTATGTAACGTCGTCAAACACCACGGTAGGTGGCGTTGCAACAGGTGCAGGTTTTGGTCCGTTAAAACTAGATTATGTACTAGGTATCGTTAAAGCCTATACAACTCGCGTAGGTTCTGGTCCTTTCCCAACTGAGCTTGATTGTGAAGTGGGCGAGCACTTAGGTGTTAAAGGTCATGAGTTTGGTGCTACTACAGGCCGTAAACGCCGTACCGGTTGGTTTGATGCCGTAGCAATGAAACGCGCAGTGCAAATCAACTCAATTACCGGGTTCTGCCTAACTAAGCTAGACGTACTAGACGGTCTAGAAACGTTGCAAATTTGTGTTGGCTATAAAGACGCTGACGGCATTGTTAAAGATGTACCGCCAATGGCTGCAGACGGCTACGACTTAGTTACACCTATTTACGAAGAAATGCCAGGCTGGACTGACAATACCTTCGGTGTAACCACTTACGAAGACTTACCTCAAGCGGCAAAAGATTACATCAAGCGCCTAGAGGAAATCACTGGTGTTCCTGTAGATATCGTATCAACAGGCCCAGACCGTAACGAAACCATTGTATTACGTCACCCTTACGACGCTTAGTACAAACAAAGATACTGAAAGCCAAACTCAAGCTTAATACCTATCAATTAAGCAATGTGAGTGGTTTATGAGTGGAAGTGATGGGCTTTTTACAGCCGTCTGAGGCAAGGATGCCAAAGCCGAGCCCGCAGGGATGTGCTTGGGGCGTGCGGTAAAAAGCCCGTTACTTCCTCTCAATGAAACTAATACAACCTGAAATGCTCTATTGACAGTGCTGAGCTCATGCTGGGCTTTTTTGTCTCATCTTGTAACACAATCCATCCTCAACAAAATTTAACCTACTATTTGTTTTGAACCAAAACGGCCATACTGATATAAGAGATAGGTACTAACCGTAAAAGTGCTCGTGGTGTGAGCATTTTGTTTTGAGGGGATTTTTATGGCTAATCGTCCAGTGCTTCACGCTGTTGAAAACGGTATTTGTTTTGTAGATACAGTTAATGCACTCAAAAACAGTTTTTCGACGGGGAAAACTCGCTCTCTCGACTGGCGGCGCGGTCAACTAGAAAACCTCAAACGCATGCTTAAAGAAAACGAGCATGACATTCTCAAAGCTTTAAAAACTGACTTGGGTAAATGCGAAACCGAAGCCTATACCTCTGAATGTGGTTATTTACTCAGCGACATTGAGCACACCCTCAAGCACCTCAATAAATGGACTAAACCTCGCCGAGTTTCTACGCCTATTGTGGCCTGGCCTGGAAAGAGCTTTCAACAGCCTGAGCCTCTTGGCACAGTACTCATTATTGGTGCGTGGAATTACCCACTGCAACTGTTGTTGGCACCTTATGTCGCCGCGCTTGCGGCAGGCAACTGCGCCGTGCTCAAGCCATCAGAGCTATCGCCTGCTACGTCGTCGCTAGTGGCGCGTTTAATCCCTCAGTATATGGACACCACAACAGTGACTGTTGTCGAAGGTGCAAAAGATGAGGCCACCGCACTGCTGGCCTGCCATTGGGACCATATTTTTTATACTGGCGGCGAAGTGGTTGGCAAAATTGTCATGGCTGCAGCAGCGCGCCACCTTACACCAGTTACCCTAGAGCTAGGTGGCAAAAGCCCCTGTATTGTTGACAAGCGTACTAATCTCAAAGTTACCGCAAGGCGCTTAGTGTGGGGCAAATGGATGAATAGCGGACAAACCTGTATTGCGCCAGACTATGTGCTTGTCGAGAAAGGCCAAGAAAACCAGCTAATCGACGCCATCAAAAAAGAACTGAAGGCTCAATATGGCAAAGACCCTCTTGCATCAAGAGACTTTGGTAACATCGTAAATACACGTCACCTAGAGCGCCTGAAAGATTACCTAGAAGGGGCTCCTGTGGTTTACGGTGGGCAGATTGACGAAGCTCGACCTGCCATGAGCCCGACTATCGTGCTTAATCCTTCAATAGACAGCAAGGTTATGCAAGAAGAGATCTTCGGCCCTATCTTGCCCATTGTTACCGTGGAATCACTAGACGACGCGATAGCGTTTATCAACCAAAGACCTAAGCCGTTGGCACTGTATGCGTTCAGTGATGATGACAATGTGTTAGAAAAAATCATTGCGCAAACCAGTTCTGGCAGCGTGTGCACCAATGACACTATGATGTTTATGACAAACCCAGAGTTACCTTTTGGTGGGGTAGGTAACAGTGGTATGGGTAACTATCATGGACGAGCAGGCTTTGACACCTTTAGTCATTTAAAAACCGTGATGAAGCGTGCTTTTGCCCTTGATGCACCCTTTAGATACGCGCCATATTCCAAACTTAAACTGTCATTGCTTAAAAAACTTCTGTAAGGAGACACTGTGCCACAACCTTTTCATCTAGCGATTCCAGTGACTGATATTGTACTTGCCGACCAATTTTACGGCGGCCTACTTGGCTGTGAAAAGGGCCGAAGTGACACAAAGTGGATTGACTGGAATTTCTTTGGTCACCAGTTGGTTACTCATTGTGTTGACCAAATGCCCGCAAAGCCACAACACAATGACGTAGACAGCCATGCGGTTCCCGTGCCCCACTTCGGTGTAGTGCTGAAGATGGACGCATGGGAGGCATTGAGTCAAACCCTTAAAGCGGCTGAAATTCCTTTTATTATTGAGCCCTATGTGCGCTTTAAAGGGCAAGCCGGCGAACAAGCGACTATGTTTTTCAACGACCCCTTTGGCAATGCACTCGAATTTAAAGCCTTTGCTGACATTGAGCAGCTGTTTGCTACTGACTAATAAAAAATACGAGACTGTCTGCGCGGCCTAAATTTGTAATACAGCAAAATAAAGCCAGTGAAGGTAAACAGTAGTGCACTCGCTGCAAAAGCTATCAGTAGCGGGTGGTTAAAGTCAGAGCGCTCGTCATAGTCCATAATATGCAGCATCCACATAAAGTCGAAAAGTCGCCACGTATCTGTTCTTACGCGTTCAACTTTTCCCGTGGTGGGTGATAGGTACAGGTGAGTATTGTCTTCGTCATTAAAGACTACTTGCCACAAAGGTGGGGTTAGGTGACCTACCTCTTGAGGCAGTGCTTCAAGTAACAGCACAGAACGAATCGACGCTGTGCCTGCATACTGGGCTATGGCCAAGGTTTGAATATCGTTTTCTTGTATTACTTGGTAAGGAATGCCTGTTAACGCGCTGTAACGAACAACACTGCTGCCATCTTCCACTTGATAAACAGGCTCTGCCCGCAATGGATCCACAAGTACCCTGTGGCTGAATGACAACAACGCATTAGGAGAGTGTTTGGCAAGAATGCTTGAGGGAGCAACCTGAGCTTGTGTCCAAGATACCTCAGGCTCAATTTTAAGGTGATTGCCACGAACCTCGTCGATGGGAAGCCAAGCCATGACCAACCCGCTTAAAAACCACAGACTTATTTGCGCAGCCAGAACTATACCTAGCCAATTGTGAAGCGAACGACTCAGTTTATACATGAAAAAGTGCTCATTATCTTTGTTGTTATCAGAGCATGTAACTCACTCATTCAAGTGAGTTACACTTTATTAGCGACTGTTATATCAACAAAAATTTATCCATTGCGCAAATTTTTTACCATTGAGCTCTAGATAACGAAATGACTATTGCGAGGCTTCTACCGCATCTAGCACAATACTTTTACCCCGACCACTTGCTTCTGATGCGGCATCTAGCCCCTCAGGTGTGCGTTTAATCAAGTGCACATCACCAAACCGGCGGTTGTCTATGACGTACCCCATTCCCTCAAGGGTGCTTACTACGTTTTCGTCGAAACCGTCGTGCATGCGGATAGTATTTTCGGGCAAAAGTTGATGGTGAAAGCGAGGAGCATTCACCGCGGTGTTTGCATCAAATTCGAAAAGTAATCCGTTAAGTAAGGACTGGGTGACCGATGAAATTATCGTGGTGCCTCCAGGTGAGCCTGTTACTAATACAACACCTTTGTCGTCGGTAACAAGGGTAGGTGTCATAGACGACAGCATACGCTTGTATGGCTGGATGGCGTTTGCATCGCCCCCAACGGCCCCAAAGAAGTTGGGTACACCAGGTTTGGCACTGAAGTCATCCATTTCGTCATTGAGCAAAAAGCCCGCTCCGGTAACCACCACGCCAGCACCAAAGGTCAAATTAATGGTCGTTGTATTGGCCACCGCATTGCCCCATCTGTCCATCACAGAAAAGTGGGTGGTATCTTCACTTTCTATTAGACCAGGTTTGATATCAGGCGTTGATGAAGGACCGTCTTGCTGGATTTCACTTGCACGCATAGCAATGTAATCGTGATCAACCAGCTGTGATACTGGTACGTCAACAAAGTCCGGATCGCCCATATATTCTGCGCGATCGGCAAATACGCGTTTGCCAATTTCAGACATAATATGCAAATACTCTGCACTGTTGTGTTCAGGTAGCTCATGAGATTCTGCATAAGCGTCTAACATACCAATCCACTGTGCCACTGCCACACCTCCCGAACTAGGAGGCGGTGCTGTGACCAAGGTATAGTCATTCCAAGACAAGGTAAGCGGTGCACGCCAAACTGCGTTGTAGGCTTTCAGATCTTCAAGGGTAATCAAGCCACCATTGGCTTCCATAAAGGCAACAATTTTATTGGCAACTATGCCTTCATAGAATCCCGCAGGGCCTTGCTGTTGAATAGACTTTAACGTCTTGGCTAGCTCAGGCTGGAAAAAGCGCTCTCCTGCCACAGCACTACCAAAGTAGTCGCCAAAGTTACTTTCTAGGTCGCGCTCTTGCAGCCTACCCATGTACCACTGAATGTTATTGGCGAGCTTTTCAGGAACAATAAACCCTTGCTCGGCTAGTTCTACCGCAGGAGCAACTAATCTTGACCAAGGCAAAGTGCCATACTTTTTATGAGCCTCCCACATGCCGGCTACCGTACCGGGAATACCTGACGCCTTAGCGCCAAACAAAGATTCGATAAACTTAACATTGCCCTCTTCATCAAGGTACATGTCGCGATGGGCGCTCGCGGGTGCCATTTCACGGTAATCCAGAAAGTCAGGGCTTCCATCCATTGAAATGGTCATGAAGCCACCCCCACCAAGGTTACCCGCTTCTGGCAGTGTAACGGCCAATACAAATTGAGCGGTTATGGCTGCGTCTACCGCGTTACCACCGTCCTTCAATACCTGCATAGCTGCATCGGCACTGAAGGTATCTGGCATAGCCACGGCTTGTTGTGCAGATACTTTTGGTACCTCAGGCGTATTTTCAGTAGTTGACTCTTGAACCGCAGGGGAGCAAGCCGTGAGAAAAATTGATGTAAAGATCACGAATATTACAGTTTTCATTAGCATGCGTTCCTTTTTATTATTGTTAAATAGATGCGTGTATCAGCGTCATCACGGGTGTTATCCGATCATTATCAAACTTGCCACAAAATAGGCGACAAGAGTCATAGCCCCTGCAACGAGTGCGTAGGGCAGTTGTGTTTTTACATGGGTCAGTACGTCACAGCCTGCCGCTAACGACGATACTGCCGTGGTGTCGGAAATCGGCGAGCAGTGGTCGCCAAATACTCCACCACCCAAAATAGCGGCAATCACCAGTGAAGGAGGTAGCCCAAGGGTTTGAATTAGGGGTACACCTATGGGGATCAAAATAGCAAAGGTGCCCCATGATGTGCCTGTAGTAAACGACATTACCGCACCTGCTAAAAACAGCATAGGTACTATCAATACCAAAGGTAGGAATTCGCCCACGATCCCTGCAACAAAGGCACCAGTGCCTAATATCTTGAGGCTGTTACCCAAGGTTAGTGACAACAAAACAATTGTGACGAGTGGAAGCAATTCGCCCATGCCCTTAAAGCCCACGGTGACTGCTTCTTGATGTGTAAAGCGCTTGTGCACTAACAGTAAACCGTAAGCTACTGCCGTGGCTAACGCTGTAGCGTAAAGCACTGATTTACTGCCACTACCTTGTGACAATACGCCATCGCCGGTCCACAACATAAAACCGACCATACTGACAACCATCGTCAGTAAGGGAAGCAGCATAAATCGCGCTTTGGTAGCCTCAGCGGTTTCTTGAACTACCGTGGATTTGGTTAATGATGCTTCCTCTTCAACCATAGGGCCGTGGACTTTGTCGGCAGAGATGGTGTACGCCACAATAAGTAGCGTGAAAATGGCGTAAAAGTTAAAAAATACGCTGCCCCATAATATAGAGGCCGAAGACGCCGGCAGTTCGTAAGCATCCAATAAACTTAAAATAAATGCACCCCAGCCATTAAGTAGAATAAGAATACAAATAGGCGCGCTGGTGGAGTCGATGATATACGCCAAACGAGCTCTACTCATGCCAAAGCGGTCATACAAGCCACGTGCAAAAATACCCGCCGTAAGCACACTTAAGTTCGATTCGATGAACACCGCAATACCAGTAAACATGGTTAACCCACCCACTTGTTTACGGTTTTTGGCAACGCCTTTATTTACCAGGTAATTAACGGTTGCAGTAACGCCGCCAGAATCTCTGATAAATGCCAGTAAAGCACCAACCAGCACCGAGAATATCAATACACGAGTGTTACCTGGGCTAGAGGCTGTATCTACCACACGTTCGATTGCGTTAATAGGTGCAAGTAAGCTGCTGACCGAAGCATCGTTGACCACTATGAGTAGCTCTGCACACAGCACCGCTAAAGCAAGGGCTAAGATAACTTCTTTTTTCCAAAAGACGACGACAATGGCCACCAATGGGGGGATGATCGACATCCAATCCATATTAATTCCCGTTAAATCATTGATTGTTTTTTTACTGCGATTGCGATGCCAACCTGCAATCAGGCTAACAAACTGTGCCAGCAATGCCAGAGAGTATGAACAGACGGTTTCAAGGAAGAGGAACGCCGTGTTTTATTCTTGGTGTTATCTCGGCATGGACACCATTAAGCCTACCCAACTCAACACACTAATACCAGTAAAAATAACCCTGTAATCGATAAGGTAAACAGGCTAACCGATGCTTTTTATTGGCATTTACATCGTCACTCATTAGTATGGTGGCACAATAGATTTCCGAGTTTCCTTCTTGCCTTCTTTTTCACGCTTTATTCAACAATCAATCGCACTTTTTACCTTGTTGTTTTGGGGGGGAACAGTTAGCCATACCTTAGCTGACGACACTGCGGTTAGTGTGAAGCATATGGTGGGGCAAAAAATCATGCTCGACCTACGCTATTTTTGCAGTGATGGCACCTCGTCAAGCTCCTGTCGTAAGGGAATGACAGTGCTACCCAGCGCAATCAAAACCATGTTGGTAAAGCATCACATTGGTGGCGTGATTTTGTTTTCCGAGAACATCGAATCTACTGCGCAGGTTTCAGCACTGACCGCAGCGTTGCAGAACACCATGACAGACGCTGAACTTCCCAGCATGTTCATCGCGGTAGATCAAGAAGGGGGACGAGTCGCTCGTTTCCCCGCACATATGGTTACACCGTTTTTGGGCAATATGGCCATAGGTGCAACCTTTGATAAAACGAAAAGCCAGTTTTCAACGCAAGTCGGGGAGCATTTGGGTACTGCACTTCGACAGCTTGGCGTGAACGTTAACTTCGCACCCTCGGTAGACGTTAACAGTGAACCCCGCAACCCTGTTATTAACGTGCGTAGTTTTTCGTCGTCGGCAAATACGGTGGCACAACTGGGAGCATCTTTTGTGTCGTCCATGCAGCGGCAAGGCGTTTTAAGTGCACTCAAACACTTTCCCGGTCATGGTGATACTCAGGTAGACAGCCATACAGGGTTGCCTTTGGTTACCCATGATATAGAAACTACAATGTCCCAAGACGTGTTGCCTTTCGCACATATCATTCAATCCGACACGCCCCCTGCAATGATCATGTCGGCACATATTCAATATCCCTCGCTAGACAGCAACAAGATGGTCACAACACAGGGTAAAGCCGTGTTTGCACCAGCAACACTGTCCAAGCCTATTCTTACGGGTCTTTTGCGAAACACCCTCAAGTATCAAGGGCTGATTGTGACCGACGCCTTAGATATGGCTGGTATTGCCAATTATTTTTCGCAACAAGAGGCCGTAGTTAAAGCCTTTGATGCTGGAGCGGACATAGCGCTCATGCCCTATACCATCAGAACGCCCGAGGATATTGCACAGTTTGATGGCTTTATGACTTCATTGGTTGATGCAGTATCTAGCAACATTGAAAGCGCAGCGTTAAAAGCGTCTTACCAACGTATTATGGCCGCGAAGCAAAGACTAACACAGCTAAATCCTGCTCAGGTTGAAACAATAACGGCCAATGACCAAGTGCTTATGAGGCAAACACATATAGCGCAGGGGCGTGAAATAGAAACGGCATTAGCACAAGCATCTATAACTTCGTTGTATGGTGCTCATGATTTGGCAGCCGACGCCAAACAATGGCTGGTGTTGATGCCAGATTCGCTCAGGTGCAATGCTATGCAAACGGCTATGGCTACCGTGGATCCAAGCGTGAATGTCACTTGCGTTTCCTACTCAACAAGAACGCCACAACACTCACTCGTTAGTAATGTGTCGGCAGATGCTGTACTCATCGGCGATATCAGCCCAAGGCACTCTGCCTACGAAATGGGTAACGAAAACTTCAATGGCGAACCACGATCAAGCTCAGCCGCTCAATACGCTTGGTTGACTCAACAGGCGCAATACTTCCAAAACAAAAAAGTGCCGATGGTTTACGCATCATTAAGGATGCCCTATCAGAATGACGGTCTCTCCGCACTGGCAGATGTCGGCTTGGCAACCTACAGCTATCGCGCTGATACTATGCCCGATGGCACAACTTACGGTGCCGCTTTTAATAGCTTGGCAGAAGTTTTACTAGGTAAGCATACGCCCCAAGGTAAGTTACCCGTTCCAACTCAACACTAGTTCTTTGTTGCGGGGTAGAGTAAATAGGGCGCCCGTAACGTCATAAACTCTGCAAGGTCTTGTTGCCAAAGTTGCCTAATCTCGTCAGCTGATTGGTTGTTTTGTATGGCTTCTCGTAAGGCTGATGACCCGGCCAACAAATCAAAAAATCGAGGACGGTCAAAAAAGTTAACCCCAGCCTGTTCAAAGGCAGCATGGGTTTCTATTAAGAGTTCAATGTTCAACCCGTCAAAGCTGGTTGTTGAAAACACACTCGCTTCAAGGGTTTGGCCGTTGAGTTTTGGATTGGGTGCGCCGCGATTAGGATTCACTTTGATTTTTGTATCACCCAATGACACCTGATGGTGACCCATGAGTTGAAAAGGTAAATCTGTGCCTCGTCCAATACTTACACTGGTGCCTTCAAAAAAGCATAAGGTTGGATAAAGCTGTATAGACAGGCTATTGGGCAAATTGGGGCTGGGGGCAACGGGCAAATCGTAGGGCATGGCTTTGTGGTAGTTAGCCACTGGAATAATACTCAACGAGAGTGCGTCAGCGTTTTCTATCCAACCCTCACCTTTGATCATCAATGCCAGTTCCCCCAGTGTCATACCGTGTAGTACGGGAATAGGGTGTATACCTACAAACGAGCTGAATTCGTTTTGTAATACAGGGCCGTCTACAAAGCGTCCATTAGGGTTGGGGCGGTCAAGCACAACTACGTGAATATTGTGTTCACTCGCGGCTTCTAACACGTAGTGCAGGGTGCTTAAGTAGGTATAAAAACGAACGCCCACATCTTGTAGGTCAAATACAATAGTATCTATTCCTTGCAGCATCTCTGTGGTTGGCTTTTTAGTGTTGCCATAAAGTGAGTGAATAGGCGTGCCTGTTTTGGTATCAGTGTTATCCGACACACGAACGCCCGCACCTGCTTCCCCGCGAAAACCGTGCTCCGGCGACATCACACTGACAACGTTCACTTTGCTATCTAATAACAAGTCTAACAAGTGTATATTGCCCACCAAACTACTTTGGTTAGCAACCAAAGCCACATGCTTGTTGACAAGTAATGGGAGGTAGCGGGCTATCTGTTGAGCTCCAACGCTAATATCGTTGGTTGTTTGAGCCTGTGAATTTGAGGTTGCCACAGAACTTATGCAAAAGCTGATCAGCAATAGGCAAACTGTGAATAAACTAAGGCGTTTCATCAATGGCACGCCTCAGGTAGCCTTCATTATCTTTAAGACTGGCGGCTGCAATATCAGCGTTGCTTCCAGTCAGAATCATCAAAATAGCGACTTTAGCGCTGTATTTGGCGGCTTCCAATGCGGTTTGTGCGTCTGATGAACTACAATCTGTGGCCTGCATCACAATGCGAAGTGCCCGAGCTTTGAGCTTTTCGTTAGTGGCGTTTACGTCAACCATAAGGTTTTCATAGACTTTACCCATACGTATCATCACTGCGGTACTTAACATGTTAAGCACCAGCTTTTGTGCTGTGCCTGCTTTCATGCGCGTAGAGCCGGTTAATGCTTCAGGGCCAACAACCGGGCATATATTCAAATCGGCGCTTTCAAAAATTCTAGCGTTTGCACTACAGGCAATAGCTGCGGTAGTACAGCCTATATGATTCGCGTAGTCTAAACCACCGCAAACGTATGGTGTGCGCCCACTGGCCGACAATCCTACTACTGTATCGCTGGGAGTTATGTCTAGGTTGGCAATATCTTGCTTACCTGCATGATAGTTATCTTCTGCACCCTCTACGGCATGCTGAATTGCACGTTCGCCGCCAGCAATGACGCCAACGACCAAACTGTCTGGCACACTAAAAGTAGGGCGGCATTCAACCGCATCCAAAATGCCCAGTCGCCCGCTAGTACCCGCACCTAAATAAATCAGTCTGCCGCCCGCTTTCATCCCTTTTACGATGGCTTCTATCAACTCAGCAATGACAGGTAATTGAGATTGTACCGCCACGGCTACTTTGTGATCTTCCGCATTAATCTTTTGCACAATGTCGAGTGCCGATAAGGTATCAATGGTTAGGGTGTCGGGGTTTCTACCTTCGGTAGTAATGCGGTCTAAATCGTTTACCAATTGGGTAGACACAGAAGAAGTCGCTTGAGAGGTCATGTATGGCGCAGCCCAGGTAAGTTGTACAGTGTTAATAACATCAAGACGATAGAGTAAATGGGTATTTTTGTACACAGACAATTTGAATTTAAAACACTCGTGATACACTGTTCCTTTACGTTCTCTGACAGGTAAACCCATTTCGTGAGTCGCCAAACCCAAGCCATCATTCATGCCGATGCTATTATCAACAACTTTTCTGTTTTATCGTCAACCGCACCCGATTGCGATGCTATGGCAGTGATAAAAGCTGATGCTTATGGCCACGGTGGGGTGAACGTCGCGCGACTATTAAGAGGGCGAGCAAAGCGATTTGCCGTCGCCATTATTGAAGAAGCCTTAGTACTACGCGATGCGGGTATTGTCGAGCCTATTGTGGTGCTTGAGGGAGCTCATCAACCCAGAGAATGCGCCTTAGCATTTCAGCACAACTGCATATTAGTCATGCATACTCAGCAACAACTTGAATGGGTAAGGCACTGTGAACCCGACCGGCGACCAGCTATTTGGTTAAAGGTAGACACAGGCATGCATAGGCTCGGTTTTGCTGTTGATGAAATAGAACACATTGTTCAAGCCTATCATGGTATTTTGTGTGAGGAGACGGTGTTAGCCACGCATTTAGCCTGTGCTGATGATGAGCAAAGTGGGGCCACGCCAGCACAGCTAGCAGCATTTAGTAAAGTTGCCGCCCAATTCAATTTTCCCGTGAGTATCGCAAACTCTCCTGCCACCATTTTATGGCCCCAAAGCCGTCGTGGTTGGAACCGTTTAGGGGTTGGTTTGTATGGCAGTCAGCCGACAGCAGGTAACGTTAACATCAAGCCAGCAATGACCTTGCGCTCAAGTGTTATTGCACTTCGCACTGTTCCCGCGGGTGATTCAGTGGGTTATGGACAAACCTGGACTGCAACAAGAGACAGCCGAATCGCAACAGTGGGCATTGGTTATGCCGACGGTTATCCTCGCCATTGTCCTAATGGTACGCCGGTCGTAATAAACGGCAGTAAAGCCGAGCTGGTGGGGCGTGTATCTATGGATATGATAACCATAGATGTGACAGACATACCAACTGTGTCTATTGGTGACAGTGTGGAACTATGGGGCGAGAATTTGTCTATTGATGAAGTTGCCAGACACGCTGGCACCATCAGTTACGAATTAATGACGAGAATATCTGTCCGTGTGCCACGTATTGTGCGGCATCGATGATTTTCGTCTATGAGTAGACCAAAATCGAATTGGTTTACGACGCAAACTTGTAACTATAATGTAAACACCAACGAGCAGGGACAACAAGGACTACTTCTTTGAAGCCTTCGTTGGTTAAACATATAGAGAGGTTGTTATGCGTACAGCGTTTTCTCGTCCAAGGGTTAATCGCGGAGCCGTCAGTAAGCCGCCTAAACCTGTTCACAAGCAGGAATCTTCCTAACCCTGTGTTTAAAAAGTTAAATAAAAAAGAGCCCTGCAAAGGGCTCTTTTTTTGATGTTTATTAGAAGTGGGTACTAACTATTGGAGGGCTGTAGCTCACCGTGTAGCTCTTCTTCAGTCCCTGTTGCTGGCTCTTTTTCTACCAGCGCAGTGAAGTAACGTTCTGGCCTGTGATTCAAAGAAATCACCATGTTCAAGCAGAATGCCGCCAAAATAGATATCACTACTAGTGGCCATGCAATAAAGAGTAATCCACAAGACAAAATCACGCTGTCTACCGCTAGCTGAAATGAACCCGCACGCACGTTAAAACGATTTTGTAGATAAAAGGCGAGAATACCTAACCCACCCAAACTAGAGCTATGACGGAACATTATCAACATGCCAACCCCAATAAGAATACCGCCGAAAATGGCCGCGAAAATAGGGTTAACGTGGCTAATATCAACAAAGGCGGGGATCTGCTCTGTTAAAACAGATACGGTAGTTACCGAGATGAAGGTGTTCAGTGTGAAACGCTTACTAATTTGTGTCCACGCTAGTGCGTAAAACGGCAGATTGATAATGAAAAACAAAAGGCCGAAATCTAGCGGTAGGGCATAAGTTCCCAAAAGTGCTAACCCAGCTGCACCGCCCACCATTAAATCTTGTGATTGAAACAAGAAAACACCAAATGCAACGAACAGCCCTGCACTAACTAGAGCAAATATATCTTCAACAACACTGTGTTTTGCGTTTTGCATAGTGTGATAACCGAAAAGAAAAGACCGATTAATTATACGTTTGCTGAGCCAAGCTGGTAAGTTAGGGAAGTCACTAGATATTGTGGGGTAAGAGTTAAAGGTACGTTATCCTTTACGAGTCTTGTATCACTGGTGAATACCGTGTTGACTCAATGTAAACGCTGCACCGTTTTGATGCCTTTTGGAGGTTTATTCAACACCTGAGTAAACGACAATATCGATTTTATTGAACTCGACCCTACATTTCATGCCTCCTAAATGAAGTGGGCTATAGGCGTCAATTCGGCTGCCATTGGCAGAAAAAACCGTATCCCATATCAAAAAATCGGTGGTATTGAGTTGTCGTTCTACGCTGTATTTGGGAACACCGGGGACAAAGTTGTCGCACAGATAAATGACTTCTTTTCTGGCTTCAATCCATGAAAATGTCACTATGATCAGCAAAGCGATTGCGCATATAGACACAATATCGAAGATAATGGAGCGTTTCATCGCTTGCATAAAATAAGTACCTAACTGCTCTTTACTGTCTCGGATGAATACAACCCCACAGACTTTTGTCGTTGTTTTACCCTAAATAACTTCAAGATGCAAAATGCCGTCATTCTAGAAGTGGATAGCAGTAATAAACCTTGAAGTGCCCTTTATACTCTAAAATTTACTTTGTGAAAGTGCGGATTTTCGGTAATAGCAGTAAGTGTGCTGATTCTATTGGTCGCGATAGTCTGCTTACCTTTCACCGATTGTATAATGAAACAGTTTTGTTTTTGCTCGTTTGTACCTGTGGCGTAGGCTCGACCTTTAAACTTTTCACCGCTGACTAATGTGATTAATACGTCAAAGCGGTAGTTGCACGCTATGGTAAGGTAATTGTGCAGTTGTGTTTGGATTTCCTTATCACTTTGACTCATTGTTTTTCCTATTAGCTCTGCTTTTTTACATGGTAACCACTAAGCTACAGAAGTAGGTTACCGGTACGCCAATCGCAGTGGCGAGTAGTGGTGCCATGCGTAGCTTCCTTGAAATAATGTAAAAACGGTTTTTGTAGGCGTTAAATCTACAATCATTTACTAAGGTAAATTCACCTTGCTTAAGGGCAGAGGTTAAGAATTTCAACGCATCACGCTCGCTTTTCCCAAGCCTTAACGTCGTGTCTAAATAATCCTGCCATAGGGTTGAATGGTAGGTTTTTACGTAGTCACCAAATTCTGCCGTAACTACATGCTCTAAATACAATACATAAGCAAAACGCAGGGCAAATAAGACACTTGTAAGAAATAAAAGTAACGAATAATCCACAATTGCCTCCAAGCAAATCCGCTACTATATCGCACGGTTGGGAACGAGAAAGCCGCACCTTAGATCAGTTTTAACCGATTGAGATTTAAACGAAATACCAATATGCACGACTAACCTAGGTGTGGTCAATAAGTGGTCGACAATTCTTAAGGCATTATTAGTGCTGTTGCTATCACTAGCATAACCACACCTACCGCGCATTCGAGTATTTTCCATGCCACAGGCTTAGCAAACACAGGCGCAAGTAATTTAGCGCCAAAGCCCAAAGAAAAGAAAAATGCGAATGAGGCTAGCACAGCGCCGATTCCAAAATCTAACTGGTTTGGATGGTACTGAGTAGATACTGAACCAAGTAGTACCAAGGTATCTAAGTACACATGAGGGTTTAACCAGGTGAAGGCCAAGCACATGGTGATTGATTTCCACAACGGAACAGTTGTGTTGTCTTGGGCTTTCAACGCATGATCGACAGTAAATGCAGAACGAAAACTCAGAAATGCGTATGTCACAAGAAAAACAGCCCCACCATAACGCGCTACTACTTCAACTGTAGGATAGCGATTAACCACCGAGCCAAACCCTGCAACGCCAGAGCTAATAAGTATGGCATCGGAAATTGCACATACACAGCACACCGCAAAAACGTGTTGTCGTTTAAATCCTTGTTTTAAAATAAAGGCATTTTGTGAACCTATAGGAAGAATTAGCGATAGGCTTAATGAAAAACCTGCCAGAAAAACAGAGACATCCATGCTGTATTAGTTACTTTGAACCGAAAAAGGTAATGAAGAATAACAGATGATTACAATACTGGCATGTCCATCGTAAATGAACGAGAGTTTCCCTCGTCATTTACTTGATACACTCTGTCATTACTGGTGTTTATGGCTGTTAGCCAACCTGCGCAATCTATACATCTAGCTTGGCCCAGCATAGATGGCACACCCAGAATTTGTGTGGTATGCCCGCAATAAATTCTTTTACCCGAAATATGATCAAGTGGTGAAAAGCATTTTTGCCAAAGTAGATCTTCTTCGGTTTGGTGAGACATCGCCGTCTCAGGGTTTAAGCTACCATGTACAAAGATTGCTTCATTGGTTTCATGATAAAGTTTTAACTCACTTAAAAATTGCAGGTGGCTGTCGTCCATAGTACCGCCATAGCTTTTTAAGGTAGCGTCTCCACCACAATATCCCCAATACGTTGATGCTTCATCGTCTTTCATCGCGTTAAGTGCCATGACCTCATGATTACCTTTGAGAAAATGGCATTTAACATCACTTTTCTGCAAGGAAATCAGTTTTGAAACAACACCTCTTGAGTTGTTGCCTCGGTCAATATAATCGCCAAGAAATACGTACTCTGTAGCTCCCGCTTGCGCAATTACAGATAACAGATGCTCTAATTCAGCGAATCTTCCATGTATATCTGCAATTGCGAAGGTTGACATATTTCTACCGACTCAGCCGATTAAACTGACCCTATTGTGTCACTGGCAGTTTGTTGCGAAAGGCCGAGGGGTACACATTGAGCAAGCCTGTGCGTACCGGTGACCAAAATGCCGATAACAGAATTAACGACAGGCCTGCAATAACACCACTGACTGCAAATGCACTAGACACAAAGCCAAATTCGCTGAACACATTGGTGTATACATAGAGTACATAGAATAAGGATGAGACCATAAGTGCACGACGGTCTAACGTTATTGAAACCAGTGCTAAGCCAACATACACCACCAGTACTATAGAGGCCGCTGAGAAGCTAGCATCCAGATTAAATACATCAAGTAGCGAAAAAATTGAATGTACAATCAGTGGAGCCGCAGCGAGGTGAAGCCAAAATGCAACATCCGAACGTTTGGTGGTTCTTTGTTTATCCGAGACATCCCAAAAAACAGCAAGAGATAACACCGCTACACCAAGACCAAGGGCAATGTAGGCGGTTGTTGTATCATCTATTCTGTTGTCGCCAATCAGACCTGCAATAATGGTGTAAGCAAAGCTAGCAACAACACAAGCAAGCGTAATTGGCACACCAAACCTACGCCAATGCACGTAAGCCATAAGCGCGCCAAACGCGCCAGCGCTCGCAGCAATGGTAATAGGTGAAGCCACATCATCCAGTACCGTGAATACCAGAGAAACACTGGATGCGATAAATAAAATCACTAACACAATAGAGGGTAAAGACATTTTCTTAACGCGAGAAAAATACTCTGCCAGTCCCCAAGAAATGATCATGGTAATTAATGGGCTTAGCGTATCGCTAACCACGCCCGCTAAAAATGCACTACAACTCACAAAAAGCAAACAGGCGATGACAACAAAAATGTCGTTAAAGCCCGTAATGAACTTAAACTGCTCCTCGTCCACCAATTTGCCTTGTCGGCTGTCTTCAATAAAGTGGCGAAAGCGAGTGACATCCGCTTGTTTAAACACCCCATGTTTTACCGCTTGATTTAAGTCATCTTCACTGTACATCGAGGCTCCTTAACTGTTTGTGTGGAAGCAGCGCAATCGCTGCTCAATTTTATACCTGTATTCAGCTTTGCACGCATTATTGTGTAAATCCACACAGAAAGTGCGTCAAATGGTAACAATTCGTTAAGTTACCATTTATGTGGATAGTTTGCGTCTCAGCCATGATTGGCCATTTGGCCATGTATCCATTGTTTTACCGGAACGACCCACTCATCAATCGGCCGATAAAATGCACCGTGTTCCTCTCCGGTCGAGATTGAGATTTCTTGATAAGAGGTTATAGATTCTGGTGACCTATCAACAACGTCATTGCACGAGCCCACGGTGTCAGAGGTTTCATACATGGAAAACAGATGACCGTGAATGGTGATATCCTCATTTCTAGCAAGTCCGCTAGTACATGCAGCCAAAATAACATAGTTTACGTCGGTGTCTTTTATATAACTCGAAGCAATCGCCGTAATAAAACCTCCTCTAGAAAACCCCACCAAGAAGATATTATGTGCAGGTACACCAGCCGCTTTTAGCGTGCTAACTTGACTCGCTAAGCTTTGCGCATAGTCAAAAGGCGGCGTATTTGCTGCTCTGTGTGTAGCGATGAGCTGATAGTTGGGATCCGATAAATGCTGTTTAATGGCGGGGAAATCATAAACCCCCCAACGGTCGTGAACTGGGGTAGGGTTGTCTCCCTCTACAATATAGCCGTGTGAATAAAACACAAAAACTTGTGATGCATCAATAGTTTCTGGGAGGTTTTCGAGTGCGGATTGACCGAAGCTACAAGCGCTAAAAAGTATCGTGGCGATTCCTAATGTTTTGTATTTGTTCATCATTTTCCTTGCGCTGCGCGTTAGCACCTACAACAGCCCCTAACGACCAGCATCTGATAGTTCGTAAATATATGCCTCTACATATTCACCATTTTCCAGCATCACCTCGGTGATCACACGCTGATAGCCCTCACCTTCAAAGTCATCTATAGCGGGCCAA
>Ga0256829_1000419_pt1 | contig 43721 bp, 37 predicted proteins | sample 131447metaG_FD_185979 | JGI IMG/M metagenome (GOLD analysis project Ga0256829, IMG submission 185979) | Hydrothermal vent microbial communities from Lau Basin, Pacific Ocean - 131-447 | ecosystem: Environmental > Aquatic > Marine > Hydrothermal vents | place: Pacific Ocean: Lau Basin | collected... | reverse complement strand
TCTAGCTTTGTTTGCACTCCCATTATCTCACTTTGAATACTTACAATTTTAATATTCGGATCAACAAAAAGCATATAATGCATATCTTTTACAACTTCATGATTGGAATTATCAATTGTTAAAATAATTTTCTTTGTTGTCTGTATACTACTCAAAGATAGGTTCATACTTTGCTTTATTCTTTTATAAATCATCCCTCCATTCATAGGTGTCATGTCTTTTTGTGAGTTAACATATTGAAAAAAATGATCTAAAATATTGACATTAGTTGAAAATGTCATTAAGTGTGTATGGACGCTCATAGTATATATTCCATCCAAACTCGTCACAACATTTACTTCATTTTTCATTTGTTTGAGTATCTGAGAAGCATTCCAATCTAAATTAATAAGATAGGAATAATCATCTGTTCCATGTCTAGGAATAATCATAATGCCATCTTTCATGAATGGAAGTAGCCTATTTTCTGAAGCTCCAAAAATGTATTTATACCCTCCACTTTTTAAAAGTTTAATCATTTTTTCATCAATCTCTTCACGAGGTGGTCGAAAACCTAAAATAGGTTTTTTTGTCAAAGAATCAAGAAGAATTTTAGCTCCAATTGTTTCGTGCCTATAAACATCATCACTTTCTCCAAGAATTTTTTTATGTGTATAACTATGTGAGCCTATCTCGAGTAAGCTGTTTTTGGCAACTTTAGCCATCAATTTTGGATCTTTTTGAGCCAAATTTGCCACACAAAATGCAGTAACTGGAAAATTATTCTTCAAAGATACATTATAAAATTGTTCTAAATTTTCAAACTTATATTCTGTATCTTCTGACACAAAAACAACCTTTGTTGCATCAATGTATGGATATGGCATTATTGTTACATCATTATCTAAGTAATCTAGCATTCCTTTAAATAATTTTTTATACAATGCTTGACTACTTTCCATAAAAACATAGCTAGGAAAGCTAAAATAAACCCATTTTCCCTTTTTCTTATAACCGTGCCACATTACACTACTTTGTTCTTTTGAAAGATGTATTTTATCATTTATCAAACTATATATATTTTGCGACCATGTAGTCATATATGCATCTGCTTGAAGGGTAGGAGCATTAAAAATAGGAATTGGATCATAAGTAATAATATCTAATCCTTGCCCTCCCTCAATAAATTTCGATACTGGTGATAATAGTCGTATTGATAAATGACTATTATCGCTTGTAGAATTGTTATCGAATTGAATACTTTGAATACTACTATCTAATTTTAAATCTGTAATGCTATTAACAAGGTTAGCACTTTGATACTGCAATGAATCATCTAAAAAACCACTGGTAAAATTAAAAATAATTTTACCGCCATTTGTAACAAAAGTAGTAATATCCTTAATTTCATCTCTACTGAGTGCCATTGCATCAAATACAATAAGTTTAGAAGTTTTTGGTAAATCTTTCAGCTTTTCCGCTGTTACATTTTCTGTCGAATATCCATCATCTGAGGCAAGGTCTTTAAAATATTTTAATCTTGTTTCATAATCTTCATAATCCATTCTATATCTATCATACATATTTTTCAATGAATCTGATTCTAAAAAATAAAGTTTTTTAGCAGTAAATCCATTACTCAAAAATGAATTTGAATAATAATTTTGTATTAAATAAAGACTAGAATATGCTAAAACCATAAGTAATAAGAGTAATGTTACTAGAAGTTTTAATCCATAAAAATCATTTTCTTTTGTATTCATCTGTAATATATTTTGCATAATTTAACTTCTTGTAAAGAACAGTAATTCACTATGTTCTTTCTCCATTGCTTCTTCATATGTTAAATCATCAGTACTTTTTTTTCTTTCTCTTGCTTTATATAAAAAGTATGCTATAACTCCAAACACCATTGTTAGCAATGTAATTGCTAAAATTAAAAATGATAAAAATGATAATAAATTCATCCTATTCTCCCTTTCCTTTCAAGTTTTCCCCAGCCCATTTCAATATTAAACCACTCTTCAATTGTAGCAAATATTTTAGCAATATTGATAACTGTAATAAATATTAATCTATATAAAGTAGAGTATGCCGCAAGTGATAATTTTTCTTTTGTAAGTAGTAAACAATAAATTGCTCCTGCGACATCAAGAACGGTAAACATAATCCACCAAAATAGTAACAACTGACTTGCTCCAGTTGAAAGAGCTAGATATATCATAAACAAATCGCCCCACACCTGCATAAAAGGCCAAAAAACCGATTCAAAAAGCATATACCACATCACAAAAGATATTGAAGGGTTTCGTCTTGGATGCCATAAATAATGCTTTTTCTTTTTTATTGCTTGTAAAATTCCCCTTGTCCAACGATAACGTTGTTTAAGTAAATCTAATAAATTCTCTGGTGCTTCTGTATGAGCCATTGCATCTGGCTCAAAATCTATTTTATACCCTTGTGCTAAAAGGGAAAGTGTTAAATCACAATCTTCTGCAAAAGTATCATGAGAGTAATAACCTACTTGTTGTATAGCATCTTTTCGAAACATTCCTAGTGGTCCAGGTATAATATTTACAAGTTTTAAAAAAGCTTGACCATTTTTAACCATATTTAAACCTTGAATATACTCTAAAGACTGTAATTTTGTTAAAAATGAATTTGTATTTACCACACTAACACTTCCAGCAACTGCTGCAATTTGAGGATCTCTAAAGTGCTGTACTAAAAGCTCAATTGCTACTGGGTCTAGTTTAGAGTCTGCATCAACACAACAAATTAAGCTCCCCCTCGCTCTTTCTATACCATAGTTTAAAGCACGTGATTTTCCACCGTTTGGCTTAGAAAGAACTTTTAAACTTCTTAGCCCATCATCAAACTCAAAGACCTTCGCAAGAGCGTATGTTCTATCTTTACTTCCATCATCTATAACTAAAATCTCAATATTTTTATATGTTTGATTTATAATACTTTTTAATGAATGTAAGATAACCTCTTGCTCATTATAGCAAGGAACAATCACAGATACTGTTTGAGACGTATGTATCACATCATCTTCATCTGCACTTCTACGAATTGTCTGCAAAATAGAAAAAAACATAAGTAAAAGATACCGTATGATAATAATCAGGGTAAAAACGAAAATGAGAATTACACCAAAATGTATAAAAATATTGGATGTATTGATATAAATCTGTTCTAAACTATTTACACTATAGTATGTAAGGATTAAACCACCTAACATAAATAGAATAAAAAAAATCTTTTGAATAACCTGCATTACCAAGAGTACCCTAAATTAGCTTTGCACTCTATGAAATCATATGGAGTAAGTGAGGCACTTCTTAAACTATTATTATATAAACAACCAACTATATATGAAAGATTCTCTTTAGGCGCTCCATATAACCAAGCACCATATTTATATGGTATAGAAGCAGCACTCATTGAACTTCCTACACCAACACTTCCTCTTATTCCTAAATATTTAGAAAAAGAGTATTCCGGATCCACCCTAATCATCGTTGTGTCATCAAATATCGGAGAATAAAAATCATTATGCTGTTTTGAATGCCCGGTATAATAACCATCAACATAGAGTTTATATCTTAAATTTTGAGTCATGAAATAAGAGGAAAAAAAGTTCCATTCAAACTGAGCTGTCAATGCTAAATCTGCATTACTAAAATTATCTGCTGCTATACTAGCCCATAAACTAGTATTATTATCCAATGTGACATAGTCATCTACACTAAAGTGATCTGAAACAATTCGTCGCTCATATGATGCAAGAGTGTATGTATAAAACAACGCATTTTGTCGTGTATACTGTAACCTATATTCATGATTCTTATATCTATTTTTATACTCTATTAAAGGAACAAATTCTGAAAAATCATCATATATATTCATTCCTAAGCGAACCTTAAAATGTTCATAAAAAGCAGAAACACCAAAACGAGTACCCTTATATTTGTTCCCACCAGCTTGTTCAATAGAGAACAAGCCACCATCAATACCTAAACCAAAACCATTTCTATAGAAATACCTTTCATAAAATAGGTCGAGAGATTGAAATCTTATTTTATCACTATCTTCAAATAAGAATCCCTCTGCTCGCAAACTATTTTCAGCACTGTTGCTCAATGATGGTTTAATCAATGATTTTAATAACATTTCTCTTGTTCTTGATTGTGCGACTATATCATTAAATGTATATTGTCGTGTTTCAAACTCTTTTTGAAGTCCTGGAGCTAAGACTATGTCTTGATGATGTGTTACAGGTAATTCAACGGTATTTTCATCTTTAGCAGAAGATGTCAGGAGAATATCTGCTTTTTTTTTTACTTCTTCAGTCCGAACTAAGGGAGGCTTTTGAAGATTTTTAAGTTCTTTTATATTATCTTTAATAAAAGGATTTAAAATATATGCTTTTTTGTATTTTCCTTTTCTCCAACTCTCTTTTAAGATTTTACACTCTCTTTGTGTTGGATCACATATAACTTTTAAAGTTTTATATCCACTATCTTTTTTGTTTTTTGTCGCATATTCTTGAAAAAATTGTATCTGATATGTATTATTAGTATCTTCTACATTTTTATATACAGGATCATATATACTAATCGCTATAAAACTGACACTAGAAAAGATCGATTGTTTTTTATATGCCCACTTCGTACTCTTTGTAAAATTATTGGCATAGTTTCTAGCATACTGTTCATATTTTAAAGACTCCCAATCTTTTTTCCAGGATTGTAAAAATGTATTTAACTCTGGAGTCATTTTCTTGTATGAATTATTTTCAAGCTTACTAAATAACTCCTCTGCCTCTTTATATTTTTTGTTTTTCATCATATTATATGCATAATGATACTTTACTTCATCAGAATTAGCACTCCAATGCATTAAAGCAAATTCACCCTCAGCTTTGCCATACTCTGCTGAATTTTCTAATGCGAAAGCATATCTATAGCGTACCTTATGATTTTGCGGATTATTTTTCAGATAGTTTTCATAGTACATTAATGATGCTTTATAGTGTCCATTAAAATAGAGTGAGTCTGCTATTTCTAACTGTTTGGATCCTAATGTATCAAAATACATTCCAATGGTTGCACCACTATTACTTGTCGTAAAACGTGGAGAAATTTTAAGAATAGTTGCTTTAAGTTTTAATGCTTCAATATTTTCTGGATTTTTTTTCAAAAGTCTATCAAGGACATCAAGTGCCTCTTTTGAAAAACCACTCCAATAATAGTTTTGAGCAAGGAGCAAAGCACTTTTCGCATCTTCTTTTTTAGCAGCATAAAACTCTAAATATCCAAACCCTTGATAATACTCTTTATTCTCAATAAGTAAAAGCCCTAACTCTTTAGTTGCTTCTAAATCAATTGGATTTGTATCTACATAAATCTTTAAATATTTAATAGCCAATTTTCTATTTTTTGTTAAACTATACAATTCGGCTAAACGCTTAATATCACTCGACTTTTGAACATTTTTTACTTTAGCTTTATAGAGTAGTATTAGTGCTTTATAGTCCTTATTTAATTCTATAAGTGCTTCTTTTACATCTTGCTGACCAGGCTTTTCTTTAGCGAGTTGTAAAAACAGTTTTTTAGCTGCCTTGTCCTCTTTTGCCCACATTAAGAGAAATGCTTTTGCTTTCCTCGCTTCATAAAGTGTTTTAGTATCTCGTGAGTATTTAATAACTTCGTTAAGTGCTTTTTTTCCTTTTTCGAACTTATGGTCCCATGAGTAAATTTTACCCATCATAAGTTTTGCCTCTAGATTATTACGAAGAAAGTCATTTTCAAGAATTTTTAATGCTTTATCATTTTCATTATTCCAAGTACGGTATTTTGCTTCTAAAAGTAAAGACTTCTCTGAAGCTCTTTTATTATTATACTTTTCAAGGAGTTCAAATGTCTCTTCAATATCACCTTCTGCATAAAGAGCAGTAACATAATTTTCCAAGGAAGTGTCATTCTCGTTCTCTTCAAACTCTTTTTTTCTTTCTAGTAGATAACTACTCTTAAGTTTTACAAGCTTATTTTTTAATCGGATTAAATCTTTATTTCTTGGATATTTATTATAAAGAGAGTTATAGAGTTCTTGTGCATTTGCAAGACGACCTAGGTAAATATTACTCTCAATCAGTTTAATAGCATAGTTTAAATCATAGCTTGAAGCATAAAGCTGCTGATACAAACGTATAGCACAAGTATACTTACCTGTATAAAAACATATATCAGCACGAATTTTTGCTTCGTCAATATTTTTTTTTGCTTGTAATCTTTCTAATGCTGTTTTACTCTTTTTGTACTTCTCACTCCATAAGTATATATAAGCAGCTTTTATATGAAAAGCATCATTTAGTGCTTTGTTATTATTCATATATGCTTCGTATAGACGAGTATAACCTTTGTAATTTTTAGCATCATAAAAATCTTGTAGCTTCTTTTGTACTGATTTTTGCTCTACTGAACCACGAGGAGACAATTCTCGTAAAACTTCTCGAGCATCCATCTTTTTAGTAACAAACTCTTTTAAATACTTTGCTGTATCATTTTTTGGATCTTTAACCAACACTTCATCCAAAAGTTCTAAAGCCTTTAAATCATTACCCTTTTTCTGATAATACTTTGCTAAGAGTATTCTTTCTTGAATCACTTCGGGATTCTCTTGCACAATATTCTCAAGTGTAGCGATATCTAACTCTATCGCCTGTAGTGAAGAGAGAAAACAAAATTGTAAAATAACAAGTGTGAGAAAAAACTTTATCATTGGAAACATTCTTTAATTCTAGTATGGTTAATTGGTTCCCAAATACGTTCAAGCTCAAAATCTTGATATTTTTTTTCTATATGTTTTAGATCTTTTGGCATAGTAGAAAGTGCAAGATAGTAAAGCTTCTCTCCTGCTTGGTATACATAATCATACTTGCGACTAATCTTATCTATTTTTTTTCTATTTGGATCTATCTTAAAAATAAACAGTGTAAAAAATATAGATTTTTCTAAGCATTCTAAAGCCAATGCTTCCAAATCTGTAAGCTTAGTCAGAATATTGTCATATTTTGTTACAGTTTGTAATTCATTGGAATAAAATGGCACTTTTACTGCTTTTTGTAGTGCTAAGATTAAAGTATCAAGAGAAAAGCTATTAGAAAAAAGCTCATCACATCCATAATTATAGGCTTCTTGTGTATCTTCTGCTCGTACAAAATCTTGATCGAGTATTGTAATAATTGATGAGTTTTTTAATTGATTTTTAATGGATCTGACCGTTTCTAAATTAGCCTGTGTTCTTTTCATCAAAATTATTACAAGGTCTGGACGTATAAAAACTTCTTGTAATATTGTTTGCAAAGAATTAGCATGCTTGACAGTAAATTTTTCTCTCTTGAAAATATATTCACTGATTTCACTTATATTATCATCTGTCTTATCTAGTTGTGCGATAAGAACATTTTTTATTCTCTCTTTTGATTCTTCATTTGATTCTTTATAATAATCTAGTAAAAATGTTTCATTCTCAATCCCAAAAATCATATATGGGAATTCCTTATTATGTAAAATATCTTTAACATTAATAATTCTCTCATTTTTTTCATTCGAAGAGATTGAAATTATCACATCACTAAACTCTTCAGCTACATTTTGAATATACTCATAGTTCTCATGTTTATTATTTGTTAAAAAAAATATTTTTTTGCCATGTTCAGATACAATTTTTATAAGTGCTTTGTATATGGCATCTATTTCATAGCGATCTTGAAATTCAAAATACTCTTCAAAACGGTGTAAAATGATAATTTCTTTATCTGAACTTATAATAAGTTGCTCTAATTCTTGAAGAAAAAATGAAAAACCATAGCGTTGTTTTAAAGTATGCCAATCTTCTTTGAGATAGTAGGGTACTAATTTTGTTTGAATATCTTTAAACTGTATGAACTGTTTTTCTAAAGAATCCATTCTGCGTTTAAAAAGAAAACTCTCTTGTGGGGTAAATACTAATGCTTCTGTCTTAAATAAGGAGTTAACTAAATATGATAAAAAAGTCATTTTTCCGATTTTAGCACTACTATCAATAATATAGCTAGTAGCTTCAAATACACTTAAAAAGCTCTCTTTATTTGGTTCATTCATATTTTAACAATCCATAAATTTTAATTTTATTATATCATAAAAATAATTATAGTAGTATGTTACCATAACTTCATAAATATAAGTTATAATATAGTAATTTATTCTATGTAAAGGTTTATTTTTAAATATGGCTACTATTGAATCCAACCAGATGCGTCGTGCACATAGAGTAACTGTACCACTTACTATTGTAATAGACAAAAAAGCATACAGAGCGAAAGATTGGTCTATGACCGGGACGGGAATAGAAAACTTTGTCCCTGACATAGACACTGGTGAGACTCTAGATGCTTCTATTATTCTTGCAATGCAAGATGCAAAACTCGAAATCCCTGTAACACTAGAACTTAAGGTAAAAAGAGATGACTCTAGTGGTTTTGAGTTTATCGCATTAAGTGAAAAGAACAAACGTGTACTACGAGAGTTTTTGGAGCTCTCCATAGAGGGAAGGCTTGATCAGACAGATGCTTTAATTAGCATTTATAATGAGCCTATCGTAGATACTCCTATTACCGAGTCAATTGTACTCAGTGATGCCGAAGAAAGTAACCTTAAAAAAGCATTCCAAAAAAGAGCAAAACTTTACATACAGCTAGGAATTGCTTTCTTTATTATTATCCTCTTAACGATTTATTATAATACATCTTATGTATATCGTTCTATTGGAACAGTTACTGGTAATTTTGTTAAAGTATCTCCTGCTATAAGTGGAAAACTCAAGTATATCAATGTACATGTTGGCGAGATTATCCATCCAAAAGATTTACTTTTTGAACTTGATGATAAAATGACTTTAAATCAGCTCGATATCATTGAAGAAAAAATTGCTGATACCCAGTCTTTATCAGGCTCAAATACGACTTCAACAACTACTGTACCTGCAAATAAAGCGGTATTACGCTTACTTAAAAAGCAACTTGATAAAGAGTATAATACTTATTTAGATGCACAAACTCTTTATCGTGATAGACTCATTACATACTCTAACTTTCAAACAGTCGTAAGTCAATATGAGAATGTACAGCTTAAATACTATCAAGCAAAAAGATCTTCAACAAGAAGGACAGTTACACACACAACAAATACAAATATATTAAGTTTTATAACAGAACTAAAACTACGCCGTGCACAGCTTATAAACAAACTCAATTATTTACATATCTTTAGTGAAGTGAGAGGTCGAGTGTATTCCATCGAGAGTAAGATTGGTAACTTCATAAATTCCAGTGACAGTGTTATGATTATAGAAATACCCACAAGTTCCTTTGTCGTTTGTAAACTCAAACAGGCGGAAGTTTTAGGAATTCACAAAGACATGGAAGTAAGAGTTTATGTACCAAGTACCGATACAACATATGATGCTTATGTGCAAACCATTGGAAATTTAGCACTAAATATAGAGTCAAAAATCACAAGCGAAGTTAGTTTAAAAGAGATTACCATAAAGGTTATGTTTAAAAACAAAAAAATTAGACTACCACTAAATGAGAGGGTGAAAGTTTGGTTTTATAGACCTCTCTTTTAAGAATAATGGCACTTCCAGGGAAAAGATTTGGTCGAAAAGATGCTCTAAAAAGTCTCATAGAGCCCTTCTTTGTTTTTTTCTTTACTGCTTCTTTAATTTTATATACTATCTCACCCTACTTCTATTATATGAAGAACGAAGTGTTTATTGTACTTGGAATCTTTGCTATATGGCGATATGGTTGGCTAATGCTCAACTTCACTCGGGCTCTTTTATATGCAAAAGTAGCTTACCCTAAACTGAAAAATAAAATAGAACTCCTTGATAGTAAAGATATGTATCCTGAGCATATCTACTTTTCTATACCTTCTTATAAGGAAGAAGATTGGGTTAGTGTTGAGACCTTTAAGTCTATTATGAATGAACTTGCAGATATTCCTTCGAAGGCTACCATGATAGTGTCAACTTCCGGAGACACAAACGAAGACTCTATCATATACCAAACTTGCCGTTCACATCCTGCTTTTGACAAAGTAGAACTTGTTTTCCAACATCAAAAAGAGGGAAAAAGAATTGCAATGGGTCACTCACTACGTGCTATTTCACGAAGATATTATAAAAAGTCTTCTGATTATAACAGTGTGACCTTCTTTATGGATGGTGATAGTTACCTTGAAAAAGGTTTTTTAAAAAAAGTACTCCCACATTTTGCTATAGATAAAAAGCTCGGAGCACTAACTACAAATGAAGTTGCATACATCCGTACAAATTCAAACCTATATAAAGACTGGTTTAACTTAAAATTTGGACAACGTCATATCCTCTTTCAGTCCCATTCGCTCTCTAAAAAAGTTCTCACACTCACTGGTCGATTTTCTGCTTATAGAACCGATATTGTTATTCAAGATAAATTTATTAAACGCTTAGAAAATGATGTAATTACAACTGTACTCAGTGGAAAATTTCGATTTTTAATGGGCGATGATAAGACTACTTGGTTTAACCTTTTAGAAGAGGGATGGAATATGCGTTATATTCCTGATGCTCTATGTTATTCACTTGAGAGTAGAGATGCAGACTTTTTCGAATTAAGTCGTTCCCTTCCCTATAGATGGTATGGTAACACTTTAAGAAATTCAGATAGAGCACTTGCCTTAGGTCCTAGTCGTATTAAGAGTTTTTTTATTTGGTGGGCTATTTTGGATCAAAGGATATCAATGTGGACATCACTTGTTGGAATTACTGGTGCTATTATTTTAGGTTTTACAAAAAGCTATCTCTATTTTTTCTTTTATATTGTATGGGTTTTATATGTACGTATTTTTCATATGAGTATTATTGCATACAATGGTCACCCTGTTTCTATACGAACCATTCCCTTAATGCTCTATACTCAGTGGGCTGGTTCTTTAGTAAAAATCAAGGCTCTATTTCATATTTCTGATCAGAGCTGGTCTAAGGGAAATGAAACACAAAAAAATGATGCAAGTATCGCAAAAATTGATCATCCACTTTTTGACTTTATGCCAAAGTACTTGATGAGTCTTTCCTATACACTCTTTTTCTTTACCTTATTACTTACATATAAAGCAATCGCTCTGCCCGACTTTGATGTGCTTAAGAATGAACCAAATATTCCCAATAATAGTCCTATCTATTTTGCAAAAGATTATGGTGTTAGGGCAGATGATGGGCTTGATGATGCTAAAGCACTTAACCGATTAATTCAGCAAGTACCGGATAAGAGTATTATATACTTACCAAATGGTATCTTAGACCTTTATCACCCTATACTTATCCGACGTTCCAATCTTACTCTTGAAGGGGTTTCTCAAAAAGAAACACATTTCCATTCTCATCTCAAAACAGAAGATATTGCAGCTATTAGAGTTGCAGGTAAAATTCTTAAAAGAGTTGGCCATGTAACACGAAGTACGCAATACGAGGACAGTGTTATAACAGCAAATTTTACTACAAAACATATCCCATATTGGATTAAAATAACACAACCCAATGATAGTGCTTTTTTAAAGAGTTTACATTCTAAGGTATGGCATAGAAAATACCCTTATTTAAGACAAGAGATTACATCCATTCAATCCATTCACAATGATATTGTTTTTCTCAATAATGCCTTAAGTACAAATTTTCAAGCAAATAAAACACAGATTTTCGCCCTCAAGATGATTGAAAATATCAAACTAAAAAACTTTAGCATCTCTCAGCTAATTCCTGGAAAAAATATATCGAGTGTTAAGGGAGTATACAAAAACAGCTTTCCTGATTACCGAGTAAATTTAATTGATTTTAGGTATGTTGCACACTCTTATGTCCAAAATATATCTCTCATAAATGCAGGAAGTCATCCTCTCTCTTTTGAGAATGTTTTTGCAACAACTGCACAAAATCTTTATGTTGATGGAGCCTGGAATAAAGGAAAAAAAGGGAACGGTTATGTAAAGTTTTCCAGAACATTTAGCTCAAAAATTCAGAATACAACTATTAAAAATATTCGTCACCTCACGATACAATGGTCGAGTGCTAATAATATGTTTAATGACTTAAAAATGTATGTAGATATTAATCTACATGGAGGCTACTCACATCACAATAGAATAAAAAATATTCAATTTTTTATTCCAAAAACACATAAGTGGAAAGGTGTAGTACATACACCAAATAATGCTAGATGGGCACCACCTGACGGATCAAATAATTCAATTTCTAAAATACAAAATTTCTTCTAAAGACCTAGCATGCACTAAATAGAGTAAATTAATAATATCTTCATATATTACAATTCTCTCCTTTTGCACACTAGAGTAAATATTTAAGTATTTACGGATAGCTTTCTGTTTTGTTGTATAATTGACTTTTGTATAAGATGAAAAACCAGACTCCAAAATCACATTTAACTCATCCACATACCTTTTAATATCTGCCATCTCTTCTTGTGAAAAACGGATTTTATTTTGTCCATCCTTTATCCGTTCGGTAATTACATGCAGTAAATCTTTCTCTTTCATAAATGTATAGTTCGCTTTTTGAGTTCGTAGGCTATTTTCTATTTTTTGCAGTTTGTTTTCCTGCAGACTATTATCATACAAAGGAATCTTAGCATCCACACCAAATAAAGTTTGCTTTTGTGAAGCATACAACTTTCTCTCTCCTGCATACAAATTCACTTTTAATCTATCTGCCCACTCACTAGTAAAGAGATCTTTTTTGTGTAGTGTACTTGCCTCTTTCATATCTAGGCTACTCTGAGTTAGCATTGTTGAAAGTTGTTCAAAGTCAACTAATTCTACTCTCTCTATTTTGTTAAGCATAAACCATATATTTGCTGGTATTTTCAGTAATGTTTTGTGATTATATACATAAAGAGTGTTTTGTATCTTTCGCAGTACCAACTGATACTCTCTATATTCATATTTTGTTATATACCCCAGTGCTAATTTCTCTCTTGCATCATTTAAAAAATTTTCTACAAAGTTTAAATTTAGCAACAAGTTTGATACGCCAATACTATTAGTATACTTTTGAATCTTCGCTAATTCTTTGTCCTTATTAAGAGAGTAGATACTTTTAAGAATTTGAAATACCTTTAACTTATTGTCATTTTGTTGCTTCCCTTTTCTCTTTTTTTGTTCAAAATATCCTTCTTTAAATAAATCATACTCTAAACGTGTATCATATGCCATATTATTGTTTCGAGTATCATATGCTGTATTCAATTTAAGATAGAGTCCATTAAGATAACTATTCGTCACATCTTCATCATAAGTAGCAATATTTGTATCTAAAAGTTTCTCTGTATTTATAATAGGTCTGCTATTGTAAGACTTTATATCTTGGCTAAGATAACCCTTGTTATCAAGGTGGAAAATAGTTATAGATTCATTCTGTTGATCCACTGCTTCTTGTCTTGTGCTAGTGCTGTCTTTGGAAAGTAAATAACTATTATTATTTTGAGATGTTCTTGCAGACACAGCCTCTTTATTTTTTATAGTTCGTTTAGGGTAAATTATAGTTGGTTTAACTGCGTTAGCATCAGTAATTATAGTTACCTCACTCACTTCCTTTATAATACTCTTTGAAGGAACTTTTCTATAAAAACTTTTTTGAGTTAAATTTGTATTCTCATTGCATTTGAGTGCGATGGTTTCTGGAAACTCATCTTTAATAGCATCTACTACTGTTTGTGCATTATGTAAAGATGTAAACTTCCCGCTATATATACTGAACCTATTGTTTTGAGTTTTTGTTTTGGTATCTGGAAAATGTGTCAGCATATAATTGATTTTATTTTTTCTTTTAGCTTTCTCTGTGAGTGGAATATCGAGGACCTTCAAGCAGTATGATGTTGCTAATGGTTCACTTGTTTTACTCTTCGCCATATCTACAAGTTTCATGCCATTTTTATACTCTTGCGTTCCATCACACGATGTAACTTTTGCATTCGTATACTTTGTATTTATAAGTTTTAAAATATTTTTTGCGTTATCATAATTAGAAAAATTACCACTAAATATATATACTTTATTTTCTTTAATCTTCCATGATGGATAGGCGACATCTTCCAAAACACTTTGGATCTTTTTTTCATTTTGCGTATTTAGATAAAACTCATCTACATTGATGCAATAGTTTTTTGCAAAAATATTACTATAAAAAAACAGTAATAATAATAAGAACTTTTTACTCAAATTCTATCCTTGAAGTATTTTATATAGCTTAAATTATATCAACTATGCTATGAAGAGTTTATTAAAGAATCCAATTTTAATTTTTATCTACTTAAGTTGAGATAATTATACTATAAAATAATATTTATATGCTATAATCCTACCTAAAAATATATGAGGGTTTTATGCGTTATTTGATAACTTTATTGATTTTTGTTATAGCACTACAGGCAAATTATTGTATTCAGGTAATGACTACAAATTTATCTGATAAAAGAAGTATTTTAAATGAAGCTTCACGTTCTTCATATCGTTCATTTCAAGACCTCCGTGTAGAAAGTAGAGGAAACTACTATGTTTTACGAGTTGGAAACTATAGACATTACAATGACTCCAAACAAGATCTCTATGATTTAAGAAGCATAAAAAGAGATGCATATGTTAGAACATGTGATTTTAATCCTCGGGATGCTATTTATCTTGGTGAAAGCAATTTTAGATCACCCGAGCCTAAAGCATCCTATAATAGAAATAATGATTATCAAAGAGTTCAAGAAAGAAAGCCTTCATACAATAGAAATAATGATTATAGATCCTCTCAAGACACTGAGGTAGCTCGTGATCGCAATGGTAATTATAGATCTTCACAACCAAGGAAGACATCGTACAATAGAAATAACGACTATCAATATTCTCAACATAAAGAACCAACATACAATAGAGACAATAATTATAGAACTGTAGAACCTAGAAAAGTAGCGTATAGAAGAGATAATAATTACAACGATGATCAATCTAAAGAATCAGGACAAAAACAAGAAAAACTCTCTAGTGACTGTAAGAAGTGCTTTGTTCCTCGTTATAAAGATGGACTTTTTAATTTTTAAAGAGTATCCAATAAGATAATATTTACATACGTTCCTGCTTCTAAAAACTTATCTTCTTCCCCTGCTACCATCAGTGCTGATTCATTAAGCATATTTACTAAAATAGCTGAACTTCCTACTTTTTTACCTGCAAAATTAATAAAATATTCTCCATCTTCTATGACAACATTGCATGCTGTAAACTCTGTAAAACGACTTCGTTTTGTGAAGTCCTCTTGGAGTTTTGCCGCTACTGTTTGAAAAGGTTTAGCTTTGCCTAACATTTTTGAGATAAGAGGTAGTGCATAAAGAATCGCTGTAACAGTTGAGGAGTATGCAAAACCAGGAAGTGCTAAGATAAACTTTTCTTCTTTTTTAGCCACCATAATATGACGCCCTGGTTTAATCCCAACACCCTTGTAAACGACCTCAGCACCTAAACGAGGTACTATATCTTTTACAAAGTCATAGTCTCCAACACTTACACCACCTGTACTTACAAGTATATCGGCAGAATGAAGGGCAGTTTTAAATGTCTGCATGATTTCATCTCTATTATCTGGAGCCGTTCCTAACTGTATCACCTCTGCACCTGCTGACTCAAAAAGAGCAGCTAGAGTATAGTTGTTCGAGCTTCTTATTTGTGCTGGATTATCCGAGTTTTCTCCAAGATCTAAAATCTCACTTCCTGTGGCGATGACTGCAACACGAGGAGCGATGGCAACCTTAACCATCACTTGATTGAGTCCTGCCATAACACCTATCTCAGCAAATGTTATCTTTGTTCCCTTTGTTATAAGAATATCGCCAGAACGGTACCCCTCTCCAATAGGACGAACGGCGTTAGCGAGTGGTACCTCTTCGTTAATAGTGATAATACCCTCTTCATAAGTGACATTTTCTATCTGTATTAGAGTATCTGCACCATGAGGCATCATAGAGCCTGTAAAAGTTTTGATAGACTCGCCACTTTGCAGTGTTCTCTGCTCATCATGTCCAGCAGGGTTATCCCCTAAAACTTTTAGTGTTACTTGTGCTAAATCTTCATGTTTTACAGCATAGCCATCCATAGAAGCTGTAGCAAACTGTGGGTCATTATACTCTGCTACTATGTCTGAGGCTAATACTCTTCCAAGAGAGTCACTGAGTGGTACTCTCTCATAACGGCTAGAATCTACTTGTAGTAAATCCAACATATTTTGACTTGTTTCATACGATAATAAATCCACTTTTTCTCCCTTAAGCGAGCAATCCACTGCCACTTATCGCAGTAGAACGCTCTTTTGCATAGATACGTTTGCCATTTTTCAAATCATACTTCCAAATGGGAGCACTAGCCTTAAAATCCTCAACAAACTCATCAATAAACTCTAACGCTACTCTTCTCTTTGGTGAAAAAACAGCGGCTATGTACGAAGATTCGTGAAGCATCACATCTCCATGTGAGTGTGCCATTTTTATTTTTGCACCTTTGTCTTGTGCTTTTTTTTGCCATGCCTCAAACCAAGAATCTAGTATAGGTTCATACAGATCAAAACTCAGACCATCTATACCATCTTCACTACGTACAGTCCCCACAAAAGGAATATATGCACCATAGTTACTTCTCGCCTCTTCTTCGTACCAAGTTTTTAAGATAAGAGGCACATCTAAAGCACCATTATATAAACTTAGCACTCTCTATCCACCACAGACTGGAGGTAAAAGAGAGATTTTATCACCATCTTTGAGAGGTGCTTCAAGTGAAGAGACGAGTGTATCATTTACTGCAACTGCACAAGTTGCTAACCACTCACTCACCTCTTTATCATTTTGTAAAATTGTTGCTAATTCATTTAAGTTTGTTATCTCTAACTCTAGTGCCTTTTTTTGTATTGGACCTAAAAATTCAACTCTTACCATCATAATTCCTATCTTTGGAAGTCTATTATATAAGGGCGATTATATCCAAGCTTAGCTATAATAATTATAAATCTCTATCAAGGAACGTAACTATGCCCGTGTCTGTTGAAAAAGCTCTTGAACTTATCTATACAAATGTAAAAAAAACCTCTCTGAAAATTTCACCTATAGAAGAGTGTTTAGGTTCGGTACTTGCACAAAATATTATTGCTTCACATAATCTTCCTCCCTTTGATAACTCGGCTATGGATGGGTATGCTGTCAAGGTAGAAGACTCCACAAAAGATGTCAAAGTTGAGTGTACTGTCTTTGCGGGTGATAATTTTACAGGTGAACTCCATGCAGGATATGCCATCAAAATAATGACTGGTGCAAAAATCCCTCTTGGAACACAGTGTATAGTTCCCATAGAAGATGTTACACTCACAGACAATGGCGTTAAGCTCCCTGCAAATCTCATTATAAGTAAACATATCCGTCTTGCTGGTGAAGACATCAAAAAAGAGATGCCCTTACTCTCTAGTGGCGATATTATTAATGCACATCAGATTACACTTTTAGCTTCTCAAGGTATTAGCCACATAAAAGTACATAAACGTCCACGAGTAGCACTTTTTGCTTCTGGAAATGAGTTAAAGATGCACTTTGAACAAGTCGAGTCCTACCAACTCTATAACACAAACACACCTACTCTTCTTGCACGAGCACAAGAGCTTGGCTGTGAAGTGGAGTTCATTGGAACAGCACAAGACACCCTAGAAGATATAAAAGCACACATAAAGAGTGCTTTGGAGTGTGACTTAGTTATTACGAGTGGTGGTGTGAGTGTCGGTGATGCGGACTTCACAAAAGAGGCTTTTGGTGCCTTTGGTTACAAAATACTCTTTGATAAAATAGCTATAAAACCAGGTAAACCAACAACCTTTGGCAAAATTGGCGAGACAGCAGTCCTTAACCTCCCGGGAAATCCAATGGCGGCTGCGTTAAACTTTGAACTTTTTGCGACAGCCATCATCAATGCACTTAGTGGTGCTAAAAACAAGTTTACTAACGCCATTACAGCAAAAATGAAAAATGACTATACGCTCAGAGCAGGGAGACGCACATTAATTCCCGGTCACTTTGATGGTGAGTACTTTATTCCCTGTGAACATTTCGCCCCAGGAATGGTTTCGCCTTTAGCCTATGCAAATAGTTTTATCATGATAGATGAGACTTGTTGTAAAGTTGAAGCAGAGACAAAGGTAAAAGTTATCAGTACGAAGTTTACTTTTACTTCAAATGAATTTCACTCTTTGGTGACTCTTTAGCAGTTACTAATCACATATACGTTCCCGCTTAGAGTGGGGGAACGAGAGAAGAAAAACTTAAAGTTCTAAAGAAACATTTACATTTTTAGTAGTTTTAGCATTTGGCCAAAGGCCTGTTGCACTTGTGTTATCAGGATACTGTCGAAATGCTCCTGTTTGAGAATTAGTTTCTCCATCTGTCATTTTATCAAATGCTATTGCAACATCTGTTGGCATATTAATAATATACAATCTATTTTTAGAACTTCCATCTGTATGACTATAAAGATTATAAAGATAAGCTGTTACATTAGTTGTAGAATATTTTCCTTTAATCTTATATCCACCACCGTTTGTAGATGCTATGTTACTAGTAGGAACATCTAATCCTACAGCGACAAGTTTATTTTGCACTGTTGTTGTAGTATCAAGTCGAACATTATCGCAAAAGCCATTTTCTGTAGCTACTGTACCACCATTTACAGTTCCATCACCTAAAACACCACCTGTTCTATCTTCATATGCATTAGCAGTAAGCTGCCATTGTTTTACCCAAGTATTGTAAATCTTTTTCTGCTCAGCACTATTAATAAGGTCACGCCCTTTCATAACACCACCAATAATCAATCCGATAATTATCAATACTATTGATAATTCTATAAGTGTAAAACCACTTCTTTTCATTTCTTATCCTTTAAGTTTCTATGAAGAGTATATCGTAACTTTTCTATATTTCTTTAAAAAAATCATTTTTTTTTCATAATTAATCTTTTTTATCATATTTTATTTCATTTGTGATATAAGATCGTACATTGGTCCCATAAGACCAGCAATAACAAGTGCCATAAATCCACCAACAAAAATCAATACAACCGGCTCTATTACTTTTCCAATGTTTTCTGCAAAATGGTCAACCCTTTCATAGTAAAATGTAGAGACAAGTTCAAGCTGTGAGTCAAGACTACCGGCAGACTCCCCTACTCCTATCATTCTTATAGTAAAGGGCGTAAACATTTTTGTTTTTGCAAGTGCTGTTGAAATCTGAGAACCTTTTGCTACATCATCTCTTGTCTGTTCTAGAGCTAGTTTAAAGGGCTCGTTAGTAATGTTACTACTTAAACTCTGCAAGGCTCCAAATACAGGAACACCAGAGACAAGGGCTAAGCGTAGATACTCTGTAATAAATGCAATGTTAAACCCAGAGACTATCTGCTTGATAACTGGAATCTTTAAAACAAAAAGATCTACATAGTATCGAAACTTCTTGTTTTTCTTATATGCAACTTTAAATCCAATGATACATAATACTAGACTTCCTAACATATACCATATATAGTTCGTTAAAAAATTTGATACCGTGATAATAGCTAGAGTAAGTGGGGGAAGAACCATATCCATCTGTTTAAACAAGTCTGTCATCTGAGGGAGCACATACATCATCCAGACAAGCATTGCCCCCATAACTGCTACAAATGCAAAAGTAGGATAGATGAGTGCACCTTTAGCTTTCTTCTTAAGAGCAATTGTTCGTTTTAAAAAAGAAGCTGCTCTCTGAAGAGTATGTTCTAACTGCCCTGTCTCTTCTCCTATCTTTACAAGATTGAGAATAATACTCCCTACAACACTTTCATATCTTTGAAATGCTATAGAGAGAGACTTTCCATCGTTGACAGCATTTCCTATGTAAAGAAGCATATCCTTAAAGCGCTTGCTCTCACTATCTTCAGCTAAATCCATAAGTCCCTGATAAAGTGGTAAACCAGATTTTATGACAAGATGCAGGTTTTCCATGAGTTCTACGACTTCGTCTGGTGTCACTTTTTTTCCAGACTTTGGGATAAGCATACTGAGATACTTAGGGAGAGGTGTTATGTCTATGGCTACAACTTTTTGCTGCTGTAGTGTTTTTAGGAGGTAATTATAATCATCAGATTCAGTTAAAGAAAATGCTATTTTCCCTTTGTCCGTAATACTTTTGATTATAAAGTGCATTAGTCTATAACTCTATCTATCTCATCTATTGTTGTTTGTCCATTGAGCACTTTGATATAACCATCTTCTTGCATTGTTTTCATACCTTTTTTCTTTGCAAGGTCTAAAATCTCTAAGGTACTCGCTCTTTTGCTAATAAGCCCTTCGAGTTCTGTATCAAGTTCAAAAATCTCTATGATTGCTTCTCGTCCATTATAACCTGTGTTTCTACACTGATTACAGCCAACAGCTTCATAGAGTTCATACTCTGGATTTATATCTATGATGTTTTGAGGTATACCCATTTCTAAAAGTTCTTCGTTTATTTTTTCTACCTTAACCTTACAGTGTGGACAGAGTTTTCTTACAAGTCTCTGTGCGATGATAGAGAGGAGACCTGAAGCAACAAGATAGGGAGGAATATCTAGGTCATCTAGTCTAGGAATAGTTCCTATGGCATTGTTTGTATGTAGAGTTGAGAGTACTAAGTGACCAGTAATAGAGGCACGAATAGCAAGTTCTGCAGTCTCTGGATCACGAATTTCTCCAACCAAAATAACATCAGGATCTTGGCGCATAAAAGCACGAATAGCAGAGTCAAAAGTATACCCTGCTTTAACATTTAACTGTGTCTGCTTGATGAAAGTAAACTTGTACTCTATCGGATCTTCAATAGTCATAACATTCTTTTTTAGAGAGTTGACTTTACGGAGTGCGGAGTAGAGTGTAGTCGTTTTACCACTACCTGTTGGTCCTACTATAAGGATGATACCATAAGGCTTAGTAAAGTACTTCTCTACCTTTTGCGAGTTCTCTTTAGTGAGACCTAAATGTTCAAGGCTAAAGAGAGAAGAGCCTTTTCCTAAAAGTCTCATAACAATATTTTCACCGTGGTTTGTAGGGAGTGTCGATACACGCAAATCAAACTTATCATTTAAAAATTCATAAGAAAAAGCGCCATCTTGAGGCTTCCTCTGCTCAGAGATATCGAGATTACTTGTGATTTTAATACGTGCTACTATCTGTGGATGTAATTCAATTGGAAGAGAGTAGTAATGTTGCAAAACACCATCTATTCTGTAGAAAACATGAGAAGCAGAACTTTCAGGAGTAATGTGAATATCTGTAACTCTATCTTTAATAGCATTGTTTAAAAGTAGATCAACAAGATGTGGTATATCTATCTCTTTATGCTCAAGTGTATCTTGCACTATCTGTGCGATTTCTGCTTCTATAGGGTTTTCAAGTTGATAATAAAACATCTCTGAATAACGGGCTATAGAAGATTTATCTGAGACTAAAAATTTTATTTTTTTACCTGAAATTTTACGAAGATAATCAAGTGTCATAATGTCATTTACATCTTCAGTCGCTACACTAAGAGTTTCTTCATCCACTTCAAGAGGTAAAATTGCTCTACTTATTGCTACCTCATGAGGAACTAGTTTTAGTGCCTCTTGAGAAGGGACTCTTGTCGATAGATCTATATAATCTAGTCTGTTTTGTTTTGCAACAGCTTCAGAAATTTCACTAGCAGTCACAAAATCTAAATCTTGTAGTACCTCTCCAAAAAACATTGGACTAGCTTTTTGAACATTTAGTGCTACTTCGATCTGCTCTTGATTTATAAAACCAGCCTCTTCAAGAAGTTTTCCTATCGGTTTATTTTCTGCCATTTTATTCCTTTTATGGATTTACAGTGATAGCAAATTTTTTAGATATTGGTGGTTTAGCATCTGCTGTAACAGAGCAAGTTACGATTACTGTACCAGGTGATGCTAAACCTGTGTTCGTAATCTTATAGGTTGAAGCATTATACGAAAAGTTATTAGATGGGAAGAAAGTACAACTGCTAGCAGTCGGTGTGGTATAATTTCCATCAATAGCGATAGTAGCACTATACAAGTTAGCACTAGCAGTATTTGTGCTTGGCAACGAACTATTTACAATTCTAAGAGGATGATTTTCACAACCGATTGATTTTTGAAGTTGTGCAAGTGTCACCCAGTCTACAATATCATCATATGGTTCAACACGATTTATCGGTGTCGAGTTATCATCAATCTTTTCAAAAGGTTTTCGCACTTCAATAGTTGTAGCAATAGCCGTCTGCATATTTTTATTTGCAGATTCTGATACGAGTACAAATGCAACATTTGGTATAGTTTGTATTGTTCCATCTCTATGATCTACTTGAACACTTAAAAGTGTTGTTGGTGATGCACAAATATTTGTCGTATCAAATGTTGTATCACGGGCATACATTAGCTGATGTTGGTTCGCTTTAACCGGGGATAAATCTGATTCAAATAGTGTTTTTGTTGGTAGAAAACTAGCACTCATTGCATACCCTAACACCGCATTTCTTGCAGTTTGCACATCATTTTTAGCATTAGTTACTTTTGCATTTTCGCGCATACTTTTAAGGACTTTAAACGAGCCCCCTATGATTAGTCCTATTATAACCAAAACTATTGATAATTCTATGAGTGTAAAAGCATTCTTTTTCATCCTAGTTTCCTATTTGAGAGATTCGTTTTTCGGCTTCTTTGTAGATTTGAGTTGAGGCATCTGCCGTAGAGACTATTTTTTTATAAAGAATAAGGGCACTATTTGTATGATTGAGTATATCTTCTGCCCTTGCATAAGCAAAAAGATTATAACTATCCATAGGATTTTGCTCATATGCCATCTTATAAAAGGTTAAGGAGCGTTCTTGTTCATGTTTCATCTCAAAGTAGTAGCCACTTAAAAGCATAAGCTTACCACTTTTATCGTAAGAAATATACTTTGAGAGATTGGTATAATAGTTTTCCTGTCCTGTTGTAGCTGACCCGTAAGCATATGCATAAATTAATTTCGCAGAGTATTTAGCACTATTTATAATCTCTTCTGCTTGTAAAAATGCCCCAACTCTTCCATAAAGATAACAGAGATTATTTTTTACTTTTCTACTTGTATTACCAGAGGAGAGAAGCATCTCGTAAAAAATGATTGCTTGCATATAGTTACCTTTCTTATAGGCATTCTTAGCTTTAGAAATTATTTTTGAACTTGTAAATTTTGACGGCTTTTCTTGTATTACTTGTTTTTTTACTTTTTTCTTAAAAAAAAAATTATTAGAACAATGGATATAAGCATCTTTATAACCATTTTTTTTTATATAATCGAGATCTTTTTCTGCTCTATTTCGAGTACTTCTTTCTTTGAACATTGCTGTAAGATATTTTCCTGATGGGATAAGTCTCGTTTGACTTCTTAAACCTTTAGGCATAGATTCAAGAATGCTCTTATGTGACTTGTTTTTAGAAAGTGAAAGAAAACGTACAGTATAAACTTTTTTAGATAGCTTATGTGTTTGCACTCCACTATCTTTTTCTCCATACCCAAGAGAATCAGAAGCAAAAAGAGATATCCATACGAGGAGAGAAAAAAGAAGATATATTTTTCTCATTTTATAACTCTCAGTCTTATGAGAATAACAAGTTCTTTCTTCTCAAGCGTATTATTTGTCTTTGTAAAAAACTTCCCTATATAAGGTATGCTACTCAAAAATGGGATTTTCTCTTCATCTGTTTTCTTGTCACTACTGATAAGCCCACCTATAAGCACCATATCATTATCTTTAGCTTCAATAATTGTTCCAGCTTCTTTAATATTAAGTATTGGTGCGGATGCAACCGATGCACCTTTCTCATCAAAATGCTCTATTACTTTGACAATATGCGATGCTATAGGGATAACATTTAGCATAATGTGTCCATTCTCCATGATAGTTGGAGTAACTCCCATCGTGATACCATCTAAAACATCTCTACGATTATACGTAACCTGTGTATTACTTGCTGAGCCACCTGTTCCTTGATCTGTCTGTACCTCTTTTTCCCAAAATGGAACAAGTTTTCCTGAAGAAATTATCGCAGATTGACCGCTTAGTACTTTTATTCTCGGGTTAGAAAGTGTTTCAACATCTCCTGAAGAATCAAGTGCATTCACAACTGCATTAAGATTTTTCGAAGTGTATGTTGCAGTTCCAGCAACTGCTCCTGTCAAAGAGAGTGTCTGTGCTAGGACTAACTTATTACCAGTTTTTGCTATATCATTGGCTACAGCACTCCAATCCACACCAAGTTGATGACCATTATTGAGTGTGACCTCAAGAAGCTTAGCTTCAATTAAAATAGACTTTGAAGATTGTTCTTTTACACTTTTAATAAAGTTTTCAATGGCCATAACATTTTTCTTTTTGTCATATACACTTAAAACACCAGTAAAACGATTAAGAGTATATTGCCCACCTGGTGATTTTACATGATATGATCTTGTTTCGTAATTTTGATTTGTTTTAGAACTATTATCCTTTGGCAAGACATTTTTTTGAGAAGTCAAACCTCTATCGTTACTTTCACTTTTTATCTTTTGCATATTTTGGACTACTTGCTCATTCTCTTTTTTCTCTTTACTCAAAAGGGCTTTAATATTTTTTTCTAGTTGATTATAAAAATTATTTGAACCTTTCGGGCTCTTAAATTGCAATTGAAAATTCCCACTAATACCATCTTTAGAAGAGGAACCACCTCCGCCACTAGACGAGCCACCTGCTGTCGCAGACCCAAGAGTATCTCCTCCTAAATCTGTGTTAAAAGATGTAGAAGAGTGTACATAAGGGACATTAAACTTTTTCCTCATAAACTCTTTTACATGTAAGATATTCCCCTGAACAACATAATATGCTCCCGATATATCCATAATAATATCTAAAGTATCTGCTAAACTAGCATCTTCTACAGAGAGAGTGATGGGAGTATGATTAACTTCTTTATCTATTATGAGGTTTAAGCCCGCAATTTTTGAGATAGAGTATAAAATTGTATGTAAGTCAGCGTTTTCTGCTGCAAAAGTTATTTCTTGATTATCAAATACAGATATATCCTCATACACAGGAGGAAGTATCATGGCTGGTACATTCTCTTTTCTATGTGCCTCTTGTTCATGAAATACTTTTAGGTCATCTGAAGCAGATGTAATATGTTTTGTTGCTTCTTGTTTTTTAGCTGGGGTAACTTCTTGCGAACTGCATCCACTTAAAATGAATAATACTAATATTGTTGAAATAAAAAAAGCCATTTTTTCCCTTGTTTTGTTTTTATTAGAACCTTGTCTTGCATTATGTCTAAAACTTCTGCTCCATTTATCATAGAACCTTCATGCACAATTTCAGAGTTAATTATAGCCACTTTCTTATTAGGATACAAAATTTGTAAAATCCATACACTTTTATGTGTTACTTTTTTTGCAGTACTCTTTGTAACACTTTTTGTAATCTTTTTCATAGGCTTGTTTGGATCATATAATAAATGTTCAGTAATCCATCTTCTATTATTTTCTCTTTTTTCTATTTGATTTAGTATAGATACATAGATTTTTTTGTTTCTCTGTATTTTAAGATAAACATTGGCCTTGGCATCAAGTTCTCTGTTTTTATACTGTTGGATTGTTGGGAAAATAGTATCGGCACTTTCCACTAAATCATCACTATAAACATAAAGAAGACTCACCAAAATAAAAGGAATAATAAGCTTTAAAAATTGAATATTATTGAGGTACATCATCACTCACTTTTTCAACTAAAGGTGTTGGGTTTGTATAGGGTTGCACAAGTTGTATTTTTCCATCTAAAGTCTCTCCTTTTGCCTGAAACTCTTTAAACTGTATAAAACCACTTTTAAAAAAAGTTTTCATAAAATTATTAAGATTTTTTTTCTCTGATCTTTGAAGGGAATAAGTAATATCCAGATAGTGAGCAATATCATCACTATACATATATTTATCTACCTTAAAATCATATTTTTTGGCATATTCATCAAAGAATCGTATCAATTTTAAATCAGCTTCTTGTGCATTTTTTGGCTGAATTTTAAGTGCAGGGCGTACATATTTTTCAATAGCTGCATTAAGGGAGGGAATCTTTTTAAGTTTTTGTATATCCCTCTTATGTTTAGAGTTAATAGATCTAATTTCAGCCTCTTTTACTTCAAACCAACTAATTAAACTCAATAAAAGTACAGAAATAGCCATGTTTACAAATATTAAAGTGATTTTTAGCATATTACTCAACTCTCCCTTTGTGAGAATTTTTATTTTGTAAAGTTGAAATTATCTTTACTTCTGTTTGATAATGAAGTTTTTTATAGTCGGTTGTAGGTGTGTTACTCAAAGTGAGAGTACTGTTTATATCCTTAAAAAGTTTATTAAATTGCATCTCAAAATCATGTAAGTCTGAAAGAGTATGAAAATCTTTTTCAAATTTTACATCAAGAGAAAGAGTAGCATCACTATGCTTCCACTCCCAACTTATAGGTTTCAAAAGAGTAATAAGTGGTTTAAAGAGTATGATAATATCTGATGGATGGTTTTTAAGATGTTTCTCTGCAATATTAAGATGGTTGAGACTTTTATCAAGATCATCTAAAGGGAGAGTTTTTGTTCGCTTGACAGTGTTTACGAGTTCACTTTTTATAGTTTTGTAGCTATAAAGTAGGTCTGAATATTTACTATACTCATCAAAAGAAAGATAAGAAACAGTTAAAAGTATACATGTTGATAAGCCTAGTAAAATAGTACTAAGGAGGTTGAACTGTTTTAATCCTAAAAGAGAGCTAGGAAAAAACTGATACTTTTTTGGAATAAAAAGATTCCCAAGAGAAAGAATATGAGACTGTCCCTCTTCATTTTCTATATTTTTCACTAAATGATTTGGATAGAGTATGCATATTGGTAGTGTGTTGAGCATTAAAAGCTGTTTAGCTATTCTATCATCTACAGCCATCTGTCCACTTAAGGCGATTGCCGTAAATTTGATATCTCTATACTGCTGTTGAATGTAAGAAATAGTTTGGTTTATCTCTCCTATCATATCTAATTGCAAGGATTCTGGAGTAGGTGATGAAATGATGTTTGATCGAGAAAAAAGAATCTTTTCCTCACTAATTGCTAAAACAAGAATCTTGTTTACACTTGTATATACAGAGATATAAGCTTTTTCTTTTATACAAATATTTGATATAGCTAATAGAGCAAATTTAGAGAGTGATGAACTTTTTATCTTCTCCCAATTTTTTATCACTTCTAGAGATTTTAAGTATTCATTTTCATCCATACCATCAACTTGGTATAGGACACTCTCTTCATCAGATTGTTTCAATAGTCTTGTATGGTTAAAAAGTATCTGTTTAAGAGGCTCAGCTTTTTTAAGTTGGTGTAAAATATAATTTTTTATAGTGGATTTATTTTTTATAGCTACAGGAATTTTCACCTGTTCACTGATTATAAAATCTAAATCACAAGAAAAATAGACCTCTTTCTTATCATCCAAAAAAGTATCTAACTCGCTAAGCTCTAGTAGTTGTTCATCAAGAACTATGTAAGTATCATGCTTCTTTTCTATATTAAGTAGAGAAATATAACCATTGTCGATGGATAAACTATAAAAATTACTCATTAAACTTCTTTAATTGTATTAATTTTATTATATCCTAATAATTTTAAAATGACTAATTTCCCAAATAATTTCAATCTGGTATGGAATTATTTAGGAATTTGATTTATTTTACATTATGAAGCACTTTTAGTCCTTAAAATATAAAAATCGCGTTGTAAATCTTGTATATCCTTAGAGTGCCAGTAGTGTAAAAACATACTCTCCCCATTGGGAGCCTTTCCATGTGTAAGCCAACGTTTCCAAATATAAATATCAAAATCTTTTAGTGTAAGTTTATCTGGCAAATTTTGCTCAAAACCTTTAAGCCTCCCTGCCCCTTCTACTATCACAGAACCACCGCTTTTTATAAAAGCATGAAGCTTATCTTTTGTGTGTAGCCCTACTACATCAACACCAGCCCAAAAGTTTAAAGCACCATACTCATTCCAGAAGTTCTGGTAGAGATCATAATCGCCAAGAGGTTTTTTAATATTGTTTTTTTGTACATATTCATGCAAACCAATCATCTCTGCTTTTCCAAAATCTTGTAACATAAGACTTAAAGTAAGTAGAAGAGGAATAAATGCTATGCTTAACGCGATTGGAGACTCTTTTTGAACCACTTTACTCTCATGAAATACAAACCATAGAGTAAATACTAAGGTAAAAAGTGCCAGAGGAAAAAGAAATGGCGACCACCACTCAGGCATTGGTGAGAGATGCACAAAGAGAGCTATAACTAAAAGCGGCACTAAAGAGAGTACGATGGCACTGAGTCGCATCATCCAAAGAAATGTTTTTGGGTACTGTGTTAGATACGCTCGAAAAAAGATATATGCCATAAGCATAGTTGCACTTACCGCAGGTAGGGCATAAATATCTCCACGGTATGGATGTAAGGTGAAAAATGTCAAAGTAGGAAGTACTAATGCTATGCCAAGCTTTATGAGTCTTCGCTCACTTGCATCTAAGACATTCTCTTTTTTAAAGAGTGTTTTATAAAGTGCTATAAGATAGGCAAAGATTGCAACAAACATCCACGGTGCTAAAAAATAGGTAAATATCGGGAAAAAAGCACTAGTCCAAGGGACACCATTAGCCCCCTTACTCAAAGACTCTCTAATGATATAGGTCTTAATAAAAGCATCACTATCATAAATGAGAATAGGTAAATACCCTCCTATGCTTACAGCAATACCAAAGCCTAACGCCATCCAATTATGTAGATTAAAAAAACGACTTTTGAGTTGTGCTGTCATCACCCAATACAAAAGAGCACTCAGACCTAAGAAGAAGCTATAAGCAGGTGATTTTAACCAACCTGCAAGACCTATTACTCCCCATAAGAGTAGAAGGTTTACAAAGCTTTTATCTCTATCTGCTCTATCTAAAAGATAAAGTGCAATACCATATATAATGACAAGTTCTGCTTCCATCTGAGAAGCGAAAGAGTGCGAATAGACACCAATACTCAATACTACACTGAGTGCATAAAAAAAAGCCCAGCCTTTGTCATTAATGGCGTTAAGTAAAAATCTGTATAGTAAGATAACAAGTAAGAGAAGCCCAAAAAAGTTCATATAGACGATGGTAAACATACTGTGTGTACCAAAAAGGACAATGCCTAACTCTAAAAAAAGAAAATGCAGAGGCCCTTTGTAATAGTCTGGTTTATCAAAAAGGGTCTGTAAAAACCAGTGCCCATCACGATGCATCTCCAAAGCCTGTGCCATATATGTTTTTTGGTCACCTGTAGTTGGCAGGTACATATCTAACATAAAGTAAAGATAAGCAAGTGTTACAAAAAAGAGGAGTGCTGTTTGTGGATATGCCCAAAGGAGGGATCTTAGTTTTTGCATATTTTTTCTTATACCTCTTGGGGGTTTATAAACTTTTCACCCGCTAGCATCTTCTCTAAAAGTGCCGAGTCATGAAAGGAGTTAAGAATTTCTTCTGAGAAAATTATTTCTTCAAGAAGTATATTTCCCATTGCTTGAGAATGTGCATCTTCAACAAAGCACTGTGCATAACCTGTAGCTGTTTCGTGGACTATAACAGAGTTGAGTTTTACTTCTTTTTCTCCGTTTATTGTAGAAGTAAGCGTAAGCAGTCTCTCTACAAGTAAAAATATTACACGAGAAAACTGCTCAGCTGAGGGAGAAACAGGTAGCTCTACCCAGCGCTGTGAGTGTTTTTTCATATCACTCACATACATTGCTTCATCATCACTCCATAAAGTTATCGCATGGTCAAAAGCTTCTACTAGGTCTTTCATATTTTGTTTCATAAGTCCAAAGTCATACACCATCTGCCCATTATCTAAAAAATTAGACTCAAACAGAAGTTCTACGATGTAAGAGTGTCCATGTACTGAACTACGGCACTTAGCACTAGAACAGCCACGGACTATATGAGCATTTTCAAATTTAAACTGTTTCCTAATTATCATGCTACACCCCTTTGTTCTCATCCCATATTCGTATATGGAGTCTGTCACTAAAATTATACCCTTTTGCTTTACAAAATTCTATAAGCGGTTTTGTGTTCCTCTCAACTTCAGAGCGACTACCACCTATTGGCATACAGTAAACAGAAGTTTTTGGAGCATGTATAAGAATCTCATTTAATTCTTCTTCTAGTCCTAAAGTAATAGACTCAGCATCTATACTAAACTTAAAAAAAGCATCTTTTGCATGCTGTGTAATGTTATAAATAATATCACCACGGACTCTCTTAGAAAAAGACTCATGTGAATTACTAAGTTTAACTGAAAGTGCAAAAATACACTTTTTATAGATACTATATTTTTCAAAATCGACATCTAAAGAGCCATTTGTCTCAAAAGTTATACGGTGTCCCTTTGCATCAAGATACTCTAAAAACTGTATAAATAGTGCATCTGAAGCATAAATAAGTGGCTCGCCACCTGTAAAGACTATGTCAACCGCGTTAGGGAGTGTGTACTGCTTGAGGATAGCTGTGAGCTCTGCTACTTTAGTAATTGGAATCCAGTTTTGAGAGAAGTGCTCTTTATTCACAGCATAAACAGTATCACAGCCTAAAACTTCTGTGCCATCCTCTGCTTTTTCTCTGCATCCAAAGCCCTCGCAGCGCATATTGCACCCTCCAAAACGGAAAAAAAGACTCGGTGTACCAACATACTTCCCCTCCCCTTGGATAGAGTAAAAATGCTCAACTAGATATATCACCTATCAACCACCAGTCTCATAAAAAGCTCGAGAAGAGATTTCGCCATCTTCCCCACCCCAACGGTTTTTCTCTGGTTTTGTACGCACTACTTCTTTGAGTACTGCAGCAGCACCTTTAATGTCACCCCGTTTAACTGATTCAGCAATACTCATAGCCTCATCAAAATAGAGACAAGGAATAAGATTTCCCTCTGCTGTGAGTCTAATTCGGTTACACTTCGTGCAAAAGTCATCTGCATAAGGTTCTATGATACCAAAGCGATAGCCATCTTCCATAGTATAGTAATGAGAGGGAGAAGTTCCATCAAAACCATCATCACTAAAACTATACTTCTCTTTGAGAATTGCTAAAAGTTCAGGAGATTTGAGACCAGAGATACCTTCTTTAGCATGTTTGTTTTCCATGTACTCTATAAACCGCACGGACATTTTACGACTCTTACAATACTCTAAAACATCTATAATTTCATCTGCATTGACTGTGTTCATCGGTACCATATTAACTTTAACTTTGAGACCAACTTTAAGAGCCTCTTCTACACCCTCTAGTACATTTTTGAGAACATTTTTTCCGGCTATATCTTGTGCTACTTTAGGTTTGAGTGTATCTATGGAAACATTAATGCGTTGTAGCCCTGCATCTTTAAGTCTTTGAGCAGCTCCTTTAAGTAAAAAAGCATTTGTTGTCATCGCGAGGTCAATACTCGGTTCATAATCATAAATCATCTTAATGAACTTGTCTAAGTCTTCTCGTAAAAGCGGTTCGCCACCAGTAATACGAATTTTTTTAATGCCCTCATCAATAGCAACTTTCATAAATTCAAAAAGTTCTTCAAAAGAGAGTAGATTCTCTTTTGGTACCCAAGAAAAAGGCTTTTCTGGCATACAGTAAGTGCATCTAAAATTACAACGTTCTGTCACAGAAACTCGTAAGTAATCAACTACTCTTTCATAGCTATCAATAAGCATATATATCCCTAAATTATTTAATTAACGCCATTATACCCTGAGCAGTTGAAACTAGCTTTATTTATTCCCATCCATCTTCTGAGTTATAGCCAAATGAAGTTTCACCCTCTTTAGGTTTAGCTATCTCTTGTGTAGTTTTTTTAGTTGTAGGAGTTGTACTTTTTTGCACATGCTCTTTTTGTTGAGACTTTTCTTGTGCCTTCTCATCTATATAGAGTCCAGATTCTTCTGCATCAGCAGCTATTGCACTCTCTTGTACTTGAAGAAGTTCTATGTGCCCTTGTGGACTTTGCATAACTTTTAAGTAGTAACTATTTGATTTTTGCAAAAATATATTTATTGAGGCTGTTTGTCTGCCTCTCACTACTTGAATATTTGTCTCTCCAGGAACTATACCAAAACGTGTTTTAGAGTGATCTGTTAAAGACACTTCTGTATCTTCTTGATTTATATAAACTTTGTACTCACCCTCTTTAGCTTTGACATCATCTAAATAGATATAGAGTATTCCACCACCATAAAACATACTATCTTCTTCAAATCCAACATCGAGATTTGAACATGACACAAACATCAGAGCTATACTAGCAACAAGAACCATATATATTTTTTTCATAAAATACCTTTTTTATTATTAGACTTCTTTCATAACCTAGATATATGTATCTAGGTTATGAAAGAAGTCTATTATACATAAATATTATAATTTCGTTATAATTTTATATGAGATTTCGTAAATTAAAACAACAAGCACACAAAAACAAACCTAAAAAGGTACACATTCTTTATGCAAGGTTCCCAGATAGAATTAAAGCACTTATAACAGATCTTTTTTTGCTCTATATGCCTATTATCTACTTTATTACTTATCTTGTATTAGGAGGTAAAGAAGAGTTTCAAAGTTCCTTTTTTGCACCATTGCTTGCAACATCTCTCTATGGAATTATTTATGCACTTTTTTTAAGCAAAACGGGACAAACACCGGGGAAAAAAGCTTATAGTATAAAAGTTGTTGATTATAAATCACAAAAAAATCTATCATTTCTTATGTCGATTGTAAGATTTATTGCTTTTCTTTTTTCCGCAACTATCCTAGTGGGACTCTTTTTCCCATTTTTTAGAAAAGATAATAAGACACTGCATGATTTGATTTGTGGAACGATTGAGATAAAAATATGACACTCAAAAGAGTGTCAAAGAGTTTAGTTAGTGAAGATCACGCCAAATTTCTCTTTTCCAGAGTAGTGCGAAGATAGCAAAGATTAGGATATAGATCATAACATTTTTACCAACTGACTCACGTTCATGGCGTTTTGTGTCACCTGAATCTTCAAGATACTCAAGCACTTTTGCATAAGAATCTTTTGTAAGACCAACACGTGGCATAGCAGTTCCTGCAAGTTGGCTTTGTGGATTTTCTACAAATGTTTCTAAGAAATGTTCACTTCTAGCACGGATAATGATAGAAAGGTCTGGTGGAAGTTTTCCAAGGTAACCAGCTAAAGAGATTTGCTCTTGTGCTACTTTTTTCTTGAAATCTAACATTGCAATGTCAGTTCCAGTTTTGATATCTGCTTTTGTTTTAGGAATGAAGCCAGATTGTGTCAATTGTTCATATCTATTAGCATGACAACGTCCACATGAATCAACAAATGCTTCCTTCGGTGTGACTTCACCAGATTTTTTAGCTTTAAGGAATGCTACAACATTCGCAATATCTTGCGGTTCACTTACCATAGCCATAATACTACCCATTGGGTGCATAGATGTATCTGCATACTTATGGTCAACATTGGATGCCATAGCAGGATCTTTTATCAAAGCAATAAGATACTTTGTATCATACAATGCACCTGAATGCGCTAAGCTTGGAGGTGTAACACCGCCCATATTTGCTGCACCTTCCATGTGACATCCTTGACACATAGCAAATGTGCCTTCACCAGCAACTACATCACCTTTAAGTTTTGAGATTTTCTCTACATCTGACCAAAAAGCTTTTTTCTTTTGAAGTTTTGCTTCAAGTGCTTTTGTATCTGCTTTTCCTTCTTTTGCAATAGCAATACGATGTTCAACCTCTTCGATATCGGCAGTACCATTGTAGACAAAATCTTGTCCTTCAACATGCTTATGCATTTGAGAGTGTGCGAAAGGCTCAACTAGATAGTATGTTACTAATGTAAAGAAAACTACTACCGCTAATATTAATGGTTCTTTATTTTTCATTTTTTACCCCTAAGCCTTTTTTTCAAACATTGTGATTATTGGTAATGCTATCCATAGACCAATAAATGTAAGTGCTGCATAAAAACCGATTGTTCCAAATGGTTCAATTGGTGGTACTTTACCCATAGCTGTTAATATTATCATATCGATAAGCATAGCCCAGAACCAGTACTTAAACAGACCACGACGAGATGCAGGAACAGTGTTTGGACTTCTATCTAAGAATGGAAGTGCCATAAAGATAACCTGTGCAAATGCAAATGCCATAAGACCTATATTTGTTGAAAATGGACGTAAAATCTCATAAGACCATAAGAAATACCACTCAGGATAAATATGTGTCGGTGTTTTCAGACCATCTGCAGGATCAAAGTTTACAGGATCCATCGCAAAATCATAATGAAAGAATACAAGATAGAAAAAGAATACTAAATAAATAGCAACAACTAACATATCTTTAGACATAAAGTCGTTTGCAAATCTAATAACTTTACTTCCAGCTTTATCACCAGCTAAATACTTTTTACTCTCTTCATCAAAATCAATCTCTTCACCATCTTGGTTGTTAACATGAGGAATACGAAGTGCACCGAAGTGAAGTCCGATAAGACCCATAATAGCAACAGGAATAAGAAGTACATGAAGCATAAAGAAACGGTTTAAGAAGGCTTGTGCAGGAACATAATCCCCACGAATCCACTCAACTAAACCATCCGCATGCAGACTTCCACCAGAAAACAGGTTGGTAATAACCATACCAGCCCAGTAAGACATTTGACCCCATGGTAACATATAACCAGAGAATGCCTCAGCAGAAAATGCGACAAAAAGAAGCATACCTGAGATCCAAATCATCTCACGTCCCTTCTTATATGAACCGTAGTAAATCGCTGTAAACATGTGAATGTATATGATTAAGAAAACAACAGATGCCGCAACACCATGTACATGTCTCCATAACCAACCAAAATCTACCTCACGCATAATCGTGTAGTTTACACTATCAAATGCTAAGTCTACATTTGGTTGGTAGTACATTAAAAGAAAAATTCCTGAAACTAAAAGAAGTACGAATGTAATCACAAGAACCATACCCATTGCCCACAAAAAGTTAATATTTTTTGGAATCCAATATTCAGATGCCATAACCTTTTCTACTTTTTCGATTGCTAAGCGTTGGTTGAGCCAATCTTTTATACTTGTAGCTTTTGTAAAATGTGCCATTTTTTCCCTTTAATTAAAGCGTAATGCCCGTTTCTTTCATTTTTTTGTACTCTGGACCTTCTTCACCTAAAACTAATGTGTTACCATCAATCTTAAAAGGTGGAATATCAAGCCCACGTGGAGGTGGAGATTTTGTGACCATACCTGTATCATCATACTTGCCACCATGGCATGCACAGAGAAAACTTTTTTCATCTTTGTCATATCCTGGAATACATCCAAGGTGTGTACAAAGACCAATAGTGACCATGTAATGTGCATCACCTATTTTAATAAGTCTTGTTTTATCTATTGCAGCAGTTGTTTTTCCAGTAAGTTGACTCATATTTTTATCTTCACTCTCTAACATCGCTTTAGACTGTTTCAAAACAAAAATAGGTTTCCCTCTCCATTTTTCCACTACAAGTTCATTCTCTTTATATGCGGACATATCCAAAGTTGTAAATCCTGCTGCTTTTACACTTGGAAGGGGATCCCAAGATTTCTTCATTGCAAAGAGTGCAGCAATTGCTCCAACACCGGCAACGCCACCAAACGCTTTTCCCATAAAACCTCTACGGCTACTATTTTTCATATATGCTCACTTCTATTTATAGAATATCTAAAAGTATTATACATAAAATATGTATAATTAACGTAAAGTTAAATTCTCTTTGATGAAATCAACAATTTTATTATCATTGTGAGTAATTTTCACATAGTTTCTATCAAAAATTGTTTTTAGTATCACATTTAAACTCTCTCTATCATACTGTTCAATAATAGGAATGTTTAAACTCTCAAAAAAAGCATGACTCTCTTTTGAGTAATCTTCTCTTTGTACATATATTGGTCTGCCACCTGAGGCTAAGGAGTCTAAAACTGCTTGAGGAGAGCATGTGATAAGTACCTTACTCCTCATAATCATCTCCTCATACTCTTCAAATGCAAAATTTTGAGGAAATTTTTTCTCTAGCATCTCTTCATAATCAAGAAAATAATAAAACCCTAGTTGCAAATAAAGTTCTAATCCCTCTATAAAAGCAAAATTTTTCTCTAAATCTTTTTCATAATCATCATCACCAAAAAAGTAAGAGAGCTCTATATCTTTACAAAGACTGTTTTGCAAAAACTTGTCTGAGACAGCGACTGTGTCATTTTTTATAGAGATAAAAGTAGAAAAGTATTCTTTCATATCTTCTAGCATAAGGGGATTTGCTTCATCTGAATCAAAGATAAGTCTATCTCCATTGTGTGCAATTTGAGGAATATTTCTGACAACATCCAATCCTACAGCTTTTTCTATACCAAAATCACAGGCTACATGAGCAATACGGTAATCCGAAGTAAGAAGAGTTATATCTTCGTCTAAAGCATTTAAAATTGCTACTGCACGACGAAATCTATCAAGCCCTATTCTATGCCCTGTATGCACATAGTAGTAAGTTTTACTATATTCATTCCCTTGATAGTTCATTATTTTTTATCTCTCTTTGCCATTTTTATGTAGATATGAAGAATCTCTATCGCTGCTGGAGTGATACCACTGATATTCATCGCCGCTTGAAGTGTTGGCGGTGCAAAGCTTTTAAGTTTTTCTTGAACTTCCTTAGAAAGACCACTTACACCAGTAAAATCAAAGCCTTCTGGAATTTTTATCTTAAGGTACTTTTTCATTCGCTCTATCTCTTGGCTCTGTTTGTCAATATACCGGGCATATTTTCCCTCAACCAAAATCTCTTCTTTTATGTAATCATCAAATTTTGCAAGCTCAGGAACGATTTTGAGCATTTTCTCTACATCAAAACTTTTACGAGCCACAAGTTGTTGTGCTGTTGAGACATCTTTAAGAGGCTGTTCATCCATCTCTCCAAGTAATGCATTAAACTCTTTGTTTGGTGTAAATTTCACCTCTTCTAAAAGATTTGCACCATAACGAATCTCTTCATCTTTTTTCTTTACTCTTTCATACTCGGCATCACTTATAAGACCAAGCTCATGACCGTACTTACCAAGTCGAGTATCTGCTGACTCTTCACGTAAAAGAAGTCTATACTCTGCACGAGAAGTGAACATTCTATAAGGTTCATTTGTTCCTTTTGTCACAAGGTCATCTATGAGCACACCAATGTAAGCTTCATCACGACGAAGAATAAGAGGTTCTTTGTCTTGTATAGAAAGTCCTGCGTTTATACCAGCCATAAGACCTTGTGCTGCTGCTTCTTCATACCCTGTAGTACCGTTAATCTGACCGGCACAGTAGAGACCACTTATCTTCTTCGTCTCTAACGAATGTCTAAGCTCACGAGGATCTACAAAGTCATACTCTATGGCATAGCCATAACGTACTATCTTTGCATTTTCCATACCCACAACTGACTTAATCATATCCCGCTGTACTTCCGGAGGGAGTGAAGTTGAGAGTCCATTTATATAGCACTCTGTGTTGTCCATTGATTGCGGTTCTATAAAGAGATGATGTCTATCTTTTTCTGCAAATTTACTCACCTTATCTTCTATACTCGGACAGTAACGCGGAGATTTTCCCTCTATCTGACCAGTAAAGAGTGGTGCTCTGTAAAAGTTGCTAGAGATAATCTCATGAGTCAGTTCATTTGTATAGGCAATATAGCAAGGAAGTTGTTTTTTTGTAGCACGGAACTCTGCACGGTCAGTTCTAAAAGAAAAAGGATTTGGCAACTCATCCCCACCCTGCTCTTCCATCACAGAAAAATCAATACTTGACGTATCAATTCTCGCACAAGTACCAGTCTTTAGTCTTGCCATTTCGAGCCCAGCATCCTCTTTAAGTGAAGCCGAAAGCCCGACACTTCTCTCCTCACCGTAACGACCACCAAGTTTTTGTACTTCACCGATATGAAGGATTCCATTTAAAAATGTTCCTGAAGTGATGATGACTTTTTTTGCTGTGTACTCGTTTAAGAGGTCAGTTTTGACACCCTTAACAGTTGCATCTTCGATGATAAGTGACTCTACTGTCTCTTGAGCAAGTGCAAGATTAGGAGTATTTAGTATAACATTACGAGCGATAACACGGTACTTATCCATGTCTATTTGCGCACGAGAGCCACGAACGGCTGGACCTTTTGTCTGGTTAAGTATACGAAACTGTATCCCAGCCTCATCGGTAATAAGCCCCATCTCGCCACCAAGAGCATCAAGCTCACGAACAAGATGCCCTTTAGCAAGACCGCCCACAGCAGGATTACAAGAAGTTGCCCCTACATTTTCTGCTAACATCGAGATAAGCAAAGTATTATGCCCCATTCTCGCTGCAGCTAATGAAGCCTCAACACCTGCATGACCACCACCTACTACTATTACATCATAATTCATATAAAATCCATTCTATTTTCTTAAAGCGAATTTTATCATTTTTGTGTATCATTTGCATAATATAAACTAAATTAGTTAAGGTTTTTAAGATGAGCGATGATTTATTTAAAGATTATGTACCTGAAATTGTCCAATATGATCCAGAAATCGATGGCAGTGATGAACATAAAATCCGTGATGCCCACTTAAATACAAAAGACAATTTATTAGAAAAAATACGAAAAGCAAAGGCTCTTGCTAAAGGGAATAAAACAACTTTTCGACAGCCTATACGAACGGAGAATGAAAACTAAAATGTTACAAAAAGCAAACGATGCATATAATGCAAAAGATTACAAAATAGCCTACGAACTTTACTCGCAACTAGCAAAAGAGGGAGATGCAACAGCACAAACTTCTTTAGGTTTTATGTACCAAAATGCTCAAGGATGTGAGAAAAATGATAAAGCAGCACTTGAACTTTATACACTCGCTGCCGAAGCGAAACAACCCTATGCACTTTTCAACCTTGCAATTCTCTATGAGAATGGTGTCGGTGGAGTTGAACATGATCAGTTTAAAGCACATGAACTTCACATGGCAGCAGCAGAACGTGAAGTTCCACCAGCACAGTACGAGGTAGCACTTATGCTAGAACGCGGTCTTGGCTGTATGCAGAACTACTCAGAGGCTGCATTTTGGTATGAGGAAGCTGCTAAACGCGGTCATATTGAAGCCTTTAATAACCTTGGTGTTTTGTATAAAGAAGGTCATGGTGTAGAGAAAGATGATGCAAGATGTTTTCTCTGCTTCACTCGTGCTTCAGAGGGTGGACTCCCTCAAGGACACTATAACTTGGGACTTTTGTATGACCAAGGCATTGGATGTGAGAGTGATAACGACAAGGCACTTGACCTCTGTCGTAAAGCTGCTTACGGAGGACATGAAAAAGCAAAAGAGATCATCAAAGGTCTTCAAGAAGATGGAAAAATAGTTTTTTAATAAACTAGTTCCCATATTGTATATGGGAATTTATACTGCTATAGCCATTCCCATATACAATATGGGAACGAGAGAAAGATGGAAAAATAGTCTTTTAAAGGAAATAATTTGTTTACAGGTCTAATAAGAGAAATCGCTACAGTAAAAAGCTTTGTAGATTCAACTCTGAGTATAAAAGCAAAACTCAAAGCTGAACTCGGAGACAGTATCGCCATCAATGGTGCATGTCTTACTGTTGTCGATGTCAAACCCGATGGCTTTAGTGTAGAACTCTCACCTGAGTCTCAAAAACACTTAGTGATTGAGAACTATAAAAATGAAGTCCATATTGAACCTGCCATGATGATGGGTGATAGATTTGAGGGGCATGTTGTTCAGGGGCATATTGATGCTATTGGCACTATAAGTGAGATAAAAAATCTTGGGAATTCTTTTGATATTTTTATAAAAGTAGAGAAGAAGAGTATCCCTTTTATAGTCCCAAAGGGTTCTATCACCATTGATGGCGTTAGCCTCACAGTAAATGATGTAAAAGCTGACACTTTTCGTCTTACTATCATCCCTCACACTATGAGAGAAACTCTTTTTAAAAACTATAGGAAAGGGTACAAAGTCAACATTGAAACAGACATGTTCGCTCGTTATGTCTCACACATCATCAAACACCAAACTCAAAATGCCTCTCTCTCATGGAATGAAGTGGATGCTATAAATGCTACTTTTTAGTAAAAGCATTGCATTTTGTCATATTTTTTAAATAAAACTCAAAAACTAGTATAATTATTTCGTTACAACTGGTTTGTCTTTCTTACGGTTACGGGTGAATGAAGGGAGTGTGAGAAAAGTAGGGTATCCTCACAAAAGGAGGACACACCAGTGAAGTTATTCATTGTGTTAATGGTTTTAGCCGTTTTAGCCGAACGTCTATACTAAAAAAGTAAGAGCTTTCGCTCTTACATCCATTGATACAATTGTAGCATATTAGGATAAATAATCAAAAATAAAATATTAAAAGACATTTTCGGACATAATGGTTTTCGACCTCTTCAAGAGGAGGGAGTCGATGCTATACTTAATAATCAAGACCTCCTTATGATACTCCCCACAGGTGGAGGAAAGAGTCTTGTTTTTCAACTTCCAACAATGATGATGGAGGGTATAACTATCGTTGTTTCTCCTCTTATAGCTCTTATGCAAGATCAAGTATCAGCACTAAAAGCTCAAAAAATAAATGCTGAAATGATAAGCTCTGCACAAAGTTATGAAGAGATAGATGATATTATGTGTGCAGCTGTCAATGGTGACTTGAAATTTCTTTACCTTTCACCTGAGCGTTTAAACAATGCCAAGACACTAGACTTTTTACACAACTTAAATATTAACTTTTTTGTCATCGATGAAGCTCACTGTATCTCACAGTGGGGGCATGAGTTTCGTGATGACTATAGAGCCCTAGGCAACTTAAAAGCAAACTTTCCTCACACAACTATTGCAGCATTTACAGCAACAAGTACCGATAATGTCACCGATGATATTCTTCGAGAGCTCCGAGTCACTGAGCCAAAAGTACTCAAAGGAAAGGTATTTCGCAAAAATATCTTCATATCTGCACAGAGGCGCATTAGTAACGGGCAAGCCCAACTCAAAAATTTTCTTATTCGACATGAAAATGAGTCAGGGATTATTTATGTAAGCTCACGAAAAAAAGCAGAAGAACTTTCTAGTTTTCTCAACCAAAGTGGCTATAAATCTCTTGCTTATCATGCAGGACTTCCTCAACATGTACGAGAGCAAAACTTTAAAATCTTTGTTAATGATAAAGTGGACATTATGGTCGCTACCATCGCTTTTGGAATGGGAATAGACAAGAGTGACATACGATTTGTAGTCCATATGAGTCTGCCAAAATCGCAAGAGAATTACTACCAAGAGATAGGACGAGCAGGTCGCGATGGAGATGACAGTGAAGTACTACTACTCTTTAATGCTGGTGATATTGTCTTACATAAACGCTTTTTAAATGATATTGCAAATCAAGAGTACAAAAGTCACTTAGAGACAAAAATAGATCAGATTTATAAGTATTCTACAAGCGAAGTATGTTTTCACAAGCAACTTGCGGAATACTTTGATGATACACTTGAACCCTGTTCTGATAGATGTGATAACTGCTTAAGCAGTGATGATAAACGCCAAGACATCACTAAAGAAGCACAAATGATACTCTCTACTATCTATAAAACAAATCAAGGCTTCGGAAAAAATTATATTATAGATATTCTTCGTGGATCGAGTGAGCAAAAGCTTCTCGCAAATGGGGCTGATAAACTCTCTGTATACTCAATTGGTTTACACCTTAGTAAAAAAGAGTGGTTTGTTATAGTTGAACGTTTGCTAGAACTTAAAATAGTACTACTTGGTGACTTTAGTGTATTAAAGCTTACAAGTGATGCTATAGCAATACTTAAGTCTCAAAAATTCATTGATATAAAGTCTTCACGTCTACTTATCAATCAAAAAGAGAAAAAAGTAAAACAAGCCAAAGAGTTTGACTACGATGAAGAACTCTTTGAAGAGCTTCGAGTTAAGCGTAGCGAATTGGCCTCTGAAATGGGAGTCCCTGCTTACATTATTTTCAGCGATAAAACTCTTAAACATCTTGCAAATGATAAGCCGACAGATAAAACTAGTATGCTTGATGTAAACGGCATTGGGGAGAAAAAGTATGAACAGTATGGAGAAGAATTTTTAACTATTATAAATGACTAATTTAATAAAGTTGCATCTCTTAATGATAAAACTCCCTTGTTGCAAGAAATTTTATGTGGCATATTTACCTCTTCATATCTTGCTAACTCAAAAAAAGAAGCTATCGTTGCATCTCTAAAATCTTCTCCACTATTGAGATAAATTTTAAAACCATTTTCATAAAGAGCAAGTCTCGTTTTTAACGCGATTGAGTATGTTGTTAAAACACCCTCTTCTTTCATACATTTTTTGATATCACTAAAGTACTCTTTTGTCCATAAAATAGGGTTAGTACTAGGTGAGAATGCATCTTGGTAGACTATATCAAATTTATTCTCAAATTTTTTAATGTATTCTCGTGCATCTCCAATAAAAAGTTCTATATAAGTATGCTCATCTTCATATATTCCCTCTGCACTTAACGCTATTATAATCTCTCTAAAACACTCAAACTCTTGCGGATAGGTGAAATTTTTTAGTGATTTTACTAAGCTACTATCAAGTTCAGGTGAATAAATTTTTATTTTTTTATTGGGAAAATTTTCTTTCACATAGAGCAGAGTTACTAAGGTATTAAACCCAAGTCCATAGCAGATGTCTAAGATACATATTTCTGAGAGTTGGCTCACTACACTAAATGCTGGGAGTACATGTTTAACAAGAGACTCTTTAAGTGCACCATCCTTAGTCGAATGATAGTGCTCTTCATACTCTTTTGAGTAAGCAGTATAAGAACCATCTTCACTTAGTGTTATAGTATGTAAGTTATCATTAAAAATCTTACTCAAAGACCATTACCCCACATATGCATTTTTTTTGCTATAACCAAGTCATATTCTTTGAGTACATTTATCTGATTTGGTGCTCTAAATTCAAAAGTTTCTAGAAGTTCCAATATTTCATCTATTTTCATTGTGCCTTTTTTTTGCATGATAATAATATTTGCTGTATTTGCTAAAGTCGTATAGGCAATCTTAAGTATCCCTCTCGGATTGCTATGTAGGTGAAATATATCTTTAAAAATCACTAAATCATTATCTCTTGGAAGAGCATGAAATGCTTGCTGAAAGTTTTTTATATGTTGCACTTTTAGATTTGGAAGTACTGGGAAGATGGGTGTCTCGGTTTCATCATAAAGAGCAATATTAAGCTCTCCATTAACACTTTCTAAGAGTTTACTAAGAGCTTCTGTTGTCTCATCGCACTTTGTAGTTACTTGAAGATAGTGATTTCCAGGAAGA
>Ga0256829_1000418_pt1 | contig 43729 bp, 47 predicted proteins | sample 131447metaG_FD_185979 | JGI IMG/M metagenome (GOLD analysis project Ga0256829, IMG submission 185979) | Hydrothermal vent microbial communities from Lau Basin, Pacific Ocean - 131-447 | ecosystem: Environmental > Aquatic > Marine > Hydrothermal vents | place: Pacific Ocean: Lau Basin | collected... | reverse complement strand
CCGTCTGATCCGCCCTGTTCCAGCTGCTTGTGCGACCAAAGACGCCGGTTGGGGCGAAAAATGCTTGTCCAGCAGGCAAAATCAGGCGATCTTGACGTCAGAAGGCAGGCCACTTGGGGAATGTCGGCTGATGCTCTGCGGGCAGCCCTATGGCGAGGAGCGGCTGTTGCGGGTGGCAAAGGCGGTCGAGGATGTTCTCTGCCCCCGACGCGGGGAATAGGGCGATGCATCCCAATCCCGCCTTTCGTCAGGCCACGGCGGCGTGCAATCTGGAATTTGCGCGCGCACGCGGCTTCGGGATCCTGGCCGTTTGCAGCCCCGAGGGGCCATTGATGAGCCATATTCCGTTTCTCTTGAATGCGGATGGGACGCAGGCCGAGTTTCATCTGGTACGTTCCAATCCGATTGCGCGGCTCTTGACCGGGCCGCTCAAGGCGCGGTTGGCGATCGAGGGGCCGCATTCCTATGTTTCGCCCGATTGGTATGGGGTCGAGGATCAGGTGCCGACGTGGAACTATGTCGCCGTGCATCTGGTGGGAGAGGTCATGGTGCAGCCGCAAGAGGGGATGCGCGACCTTCTGGACCGGCAATCGGCGGAGTTCGAGGCGCGGCTTGCGCCCAAGCCGGAATGGCGGGTCGAAAAGATGACGCCCGAGGTGCTGGACCGAATGATGCGGCAGATCGTGCCCTGTGCGATGCGGGTGGACGAAATCGCGGGCACGTGGAAACTGGGGCAGAACAAGCCCGAGGAGGTGCGTCTGCGTGCCGCCGATCATCTGGGCCCGGCCGGGCAGGGGCAAGAGACCGACCTCTTGGCGGAATGGATGCGCACGCCGCCCGGCTGAGCGGCTTTACAGCGCCGGGGGCTGGGCCTAGGGTCACGCCAAAACCTCAAGGAGCGCGTCATGAAACTCATTTCCTCGCCTTTGTCCCCCTTTGTGCGCAAGGTGCGTGTGCTCTTGCTGGAAAGCGGTCTGGCGGATCAGGTCGAGGTGGTCGACGTGACCACCACGCCGCTTGAGACCGATCCGCAGGCGGCGGCGGCCAATCCGCTGGGCAAGATTCCCGCGCTGGTGCGGCTCGACGGTCCGGCGATCCACGACAGCCGGGTGATCACCCGCTATCTGGATCAGCAGGCGGGCGGGCGGTTTTATCCCGAAGCGCGGCTCTGGGAGGTGCTGACGCTGGAGGCGATTGCCGAAGGGATCATGGAGGCGGCGCTGGCGATGACCTATGAAGCACGGTTCCGGCCCGAGGACATGCGCTATGCCCCGTGGGTCGAGGGGCAGTGGGCCAAGGCGGCGCGCGCGCTGGATGCCGTTGAGGCGCGCTGGATGAGCCATCTCGCCGGGCCTCTCGACATGAGCCATATCGCGTTGGGCTGTGCGCTGGGCTATCTCGATTTCCGCCATGACGCGCGCGCCTGGCGGGTGGGGCATCCTGCGCTGGAGGCCTGGTATGCCAGGATGAGCGCACGCGAGAGCATGGTGAAAACTGCCCCCGCGTAAGCGTGGTCGGCGTGAGAGGGCCGCGCCCGGCTTGCCGAACAGGACCCGTGAAGCGCGACAGATGCGCGCTCTGTTGAAATCTAGGGGCAATGCAGGCTGGACGGCCCCCCAAAGCCTCGCTAAATAGCCGCACATGCTGGCCATGGGAATCCTGTGGCCTGAAATCGTATGAGGCCGATTGCGGCTCTGATATATAGGGAGTAATTCTCGTGTCCCACGCAGAAGATCACGAAGGCACCCGGAGGGATTTCCTCTATTATGCGACCGCTGGCGCGGGTGCCGTGACCGCAGGCGCAGCCATCTGGCCGCTGATCAACCAGATGAACCCCTCGGCGGATGTGCAGGCGCTGTCCTCGATCCGTGTGGATGTGTCGGGCGTCGAACCGGGCACGCAGATCAGCGTCAAGTTCCTGGGCAAGCCGGTGTTTATCCGCCGCCGCACGGAAAAAGAGATCGAAGCCGCCCGCGCCGTCGATCTGGCCGAACTGCCGGACCAGAATGCACAGAACCGCAACAACATGGCGCTTGATGCGTCCGACCAGAACCGCACGCTGGATGAGGCGGGCGAGTGGCTGGTGATGATCGGCGTCTGCACCCATCTGGGTTGCGTGCCCATCGGCGACGGTTCGGGCGATTTCGGCGGCTGGTTCTGCCCCTGCCACGGCTCGCATTACGACACGGCTGGCCGGATTCGCAAAGGACCGGCGCCTCAGAACCTGTGGATTCCCGTCGCTGAATTCATCGACGAAACCACGATCCAACTGGGATAAGGAAACGCGCAAATGTCCGGAATTCCGCACGATCACTACGAGCCCAAGACGGGCGGCGAGAAATGGCTTCATTCGCGCCTGCCCATCGTTGGGTTGCTCTATGACACCATCATGATCCCCACGCCCAAGAACCTGAACTGGATGTGGATCTGGGGGATCGTTCTGACCTTCTGTCTGGTGCTGCAGATCGTCACTGGCATCATCCTGGTGATGCATTACACGCCGCATGTCGATCTGGCCTTTGCCAGCGTCGAACATATCATGCGCAACGTGAACGGTGGCCATTTCATCCGCTACCTGCATATGAACGGCGCATCGCTGTTCTTCGTCGCCGTTTACCTGCATATTTTCCGTGGTCTCTACTATGGGTCCTACAAGGCCCCGCGTGAGATCACGTGGATCATCGGCATGCTCATCTACCTGATGATGATGGGCACGGCGTTCATGGGCTATGTGCTGCCTTGGGGTCAGATGTCGTTCTGGGGGGCTACGGTGATCACCGGTCTCTTTGGCGCGATCCCGTTCATCGGCGAGTCGATCCAGACCTGGCTCTTGGGTGGGCCGGCGGTGGATAATGCCACGCTGAACCGCTTCTTCTCGTTGCACTACCTCTTGCCCTTCGTGATCGCCGCTCTGGTGGCGCTGCACATCTGGGCGTTCCACACCACGGGCAACAACAACCCGACCGGCGTGGACGTGCGCCGCACCTCCAAGGAAGAGGCGCAGAAGGATACCGTTCCGTTCTGGCCCTATTTCGTGATCAAGGACCTCTTTGCCCTGGCCGTGATCATGGTGGTGTTCTTTGCCATCGTGGGTTTCATGCCCAACTACCTTGGCCACCCCGACAACTACATCGAAGCGAACGCGCTGGTCACGCCCGCGCATATCGTGCCGGAATGGTACTTCCTGCCGTTCTACGCGATCCTGCGCGCCTTTACCGCCGATGTCTGGGTCGTGATGTTCGCCAACTGGATCACCGGTGGTATCGTGGATGCCAAGTTCTTTGGTGTCTTGGCGATGTTCGGGGCCATCGCGGTGATGGCGCTGGCACCCTGGCTTGATACCTCTTCGGTGCGTTCGGGCCGCTATCGCCCGATGTTCAAGTGGTGGTTCTGGCTGTTGGCGATCGACTTTGTCGTCCTGATGTGGGTGGGGGCGATGCCCGCAGAGCCGCCCTATTCGACGATTTCGCTGATCGCGTCGGCCTACTGGTTCGCCTACTTCCTGGTGATCCTGCCGCTCTTGGGCGTGATCGAGAAACCCGAGGCCCAGCCTGCCACCATCGAAGAAGACTTCGATGCGCATTATGGCAAGGCCCACACGCCCGCCGAATAAGAAAGGACGGATGACAATGTTCAAGACAACAGGCATTGCGGCCCTTGTGGCCCTGTCCCTCTCGACCGGTGGCGCATTGGCCGCCGGGGGCGAGGGGCATATCGAGGACGTCGCCTTTTCCTTTGAAGGTCCGTTCGGCAAGTTCGACCAGAACCAGCTTCAGCGCGGTCTGAAAATCTATACGCAGGTCTGCGCGGCCTGCCATGGTTTGAAGTATGTGCCGCTGCGCACCCTCGGCGACGAGGGTGGGCCGCATCTGCCCCAGGATCAGGTCTTTGCCTATTCCGAGCAGTTCGAAGTGTTCGATCCGGAGCTTGACGATTTCCGGACGGCCACACCGACCGACCATTTCCCGGCTGTGACCTCGGCCGGGGCGCCGGACCTGAGCCTGATGGCCAAGAAGCGCGCTGGCTTTCATGGCCCCTATGGGACCGGTCTGAGCCAACTCTTCAACGGCATGGGTGGGGCGGAATACATCTATTCGCTGATGACCGGCTATCACGAAGCGCCGGAATGTGCGCCCGAGGATTTCCCCGGTAGCTATAATGCGGCCTTTACCGCCGGTGGTTATCCCGAGCAGTGCAAGGACGAGCATGGGCATCACACCGTTCCCGGTAGCTGGATCGGCATGGGTCAGCCGCTCTGGGGTGACGATGTCGAGTTCGACGACGGTACCGAGGCCACGCTGGAACAGCAGGCCGAAGACGTCGCGGCCTTCCTGATGTGGACGGCGGAGCCCAAGATGATGGCGCGCAAGCATGCGGGCCTGACGGGCGTGATCTTCCTCACCATCCTGTCGGTGCTGCTCTATCTGACCAACAAGCGGATCTGGGCCCCGGTCAAGGGCAAGAAGACGAGCTGATCGAGTCGCGACTCGAGGTACAAGAAAGCCCCGCAAGCCCGTCTTGCGGGGCTTTTGCGTGACGTCGGGTCAGAATTATCTCTGGACGTGATCAAATAGCGCAGGGCGCAAGGTGACGCAGCGTTTGCAAACGCCTTCCAATCCTCTATGAGATCGTCATCGCCACCAAAAAATACAGGCACATGCTCGACCAATCTCACCCCGTTTTGCCGCAACTCGAAACACGCACTGGCAGGGAATGGGCCCAAATCCTTGCAAGATACCGCGAGCCGAATTTCCCCCGCGCCACCTATGAATTGCTGGTCACGCTTGTGCCGTTTCTTGGTCTTTGGGGGCTGGCGTGGTGGGCACTATCGCTGAGCCCTTTTCTGAGTGTCGTGCTCGCGCTTTGTGCCGCGCCGTTCCTGTTGCGCCTCTTTGCGATCCAGCATGATTGCGGCCATGGCGCGTTTTTCAAGAGCCGGACGTTGAACGACTGGCTGGGGCGCGCGCTTGGGGTGCTGACGCTGACGCCCTATGACGTCTGGCGACATGCCCATTCGATCCATCACAGTTCGGCGGGCAATCTGGGGCGGCGGGGCATTGGTGACATCGACACGCTGACCGTGGCGGAATACGCGGCGCGCACGCCATTCCAGCGGCTGAAATACCGGGTCTATCGCAACCCGCTGGTGCTGTTCGGGTTGGGACCGTCTTATATCTTCCTGCTGGAGAACCGCCTGCCGCTCGGGTTCATGGGCAAGGGGCGGTATTGGGTCAGCGCGATGGCGACCAATGCTGTTCTGGCGGCGGTGCTGGGCCTGGTGGCGTGGTTTGGCGGGGCGATGCCGATCCTGTTGATCTTTTTGCCCTCGACCGTTCTGGCGGCGACGGCTGGGGTGTGGCTATTCTATGTGCAGCATCAGTTCGAGACGACCCATTGGGAGGCCGAGGAAAATTGGCAATTGCATGATGCCGCCCTTGAGGGCAGTTCGCATTATGTGCTGCCCGGCTGGCTGCAATGGCTGAGTGCAAATATCGGGATTCACCATGTCCATCACGTCAACAGCCGTATCCCGTTCTACCGTCTGCCCGAAGCATTGCGGGATCATGCGCAGCTGGCCCAGATCAACCGGATGACCATTCGCGAGAGCCTTGCCAATGCGCGGCTGCATCTTTGGGACGAAAAGGCACGTCGGTTACTGTCTTTTGCCGAAGCACGGGCGGTGATCGAGACGGCTTGAATTTGTCGGTCCCTTGCCTAGCTACCCCTCAGGAGGACCGCCATGCGCATCAATGCAGATTTTTCCCAACGTGTCGTGATCCGGCCCGAGGATTACACTTGGGTGCAATCCCCCGCGACAGGGGTCGAGCGGATGATGCTGGACCGGATCGGGGATGAGGTGGCGCGTGCAACCACCATCGTGCGGTTCGCGCCGGATTCGTATTTCGACGCCCATACCCATGATGGCGGCGAGGAATATCTCGTGCTGGAGGGGGTCTTTTCCGACGAGAGCGGCGATTATCCGGCGGGATCCTATGTGCGCAATCCCATTGGCACACGTCACAAGCCGCATACCAAGGACGGTTGCACGATCCTTGTGAAGCTCTATCAGTTCGATCCATCGGATACCGTGCAGTTCAACGTCGACACGAAGAATTCCGAGTTTCGCCCCGGTCTGGTCGAGGGGCTGAGCGTGCTGCCGCTGCATACGGCTGTGAATGAGAATGTGGCGCTGGTGCGTTGGGCGCCCGGCACGCGGTTCACACCGCATCGGCATTGGGGCGGCGAAGAGATATTCGTGATCGAAGGCACCTTTGCCGATGAGCACGGCAGCTACCCGGCGGGGACCTGGCTGCGCAGCCCGCATCTGTCAGAGCACAAGCCCTATTCCGACGAAGGCTGCCTCATCTATGTGAAGACGGGGCATCTGCTCGATCAGATTGCGGCGTGATATTCTATTCTAGGGCGTGTTGCGCCCCATCGAATCCACACCCGTCCTGGGCTTGACCCGGGATCTCGCCAAGTCAGCGTAGAGTCCCCGGCGCGGGAGGCGGGGCGATGTGACCCCGATGAGACGCGATCCGCTCTGGCCTTTTTCCCGCCCCCGCGCGCCGCTTCGCATAGCCTTAGCGCGGCATCGGATTGCTCGCGCGGTTGTAGGGGCGCCAATGGGTGATCTCGGGATAGTACATCTCGCGCCAGCGGCGCACGCGGGGGTTCATCACCCGCCGCCAAACGGGCGGGACCATGGCAGCCAAGGTCATCACCGGATAGCCATAGGGCAGTTGCGGGGCGTCCGCCTCGGTGTAGTTCTGCAAGAGCGGAAAGCGGCGGTCGGGTTTGTAGTGATGATCCGAATGGCGTTGCAGATTGATCAAGAGCCAGTTCGACGCCTTGTGCGCCGCGTTCCAGCTATGGCGCGGCTGGACATGCTCGTATTTGCCGTCGCCCAGATGTTTGCGCGTCAGGCCGTAATGTTCGATGTAATTCACCAGCTCCAATTGCCAGATCGCGACAAAGGCCTGCCAGACAAAGAGGGCAAGGCCGATCCAGCCGCCGATCAGCCCGGCCAGCAGGACCATGAACCCTTGCAGCGCCCAGTATTTGAAAAACGGGTTCTTGAGGTCATGCCACGGCAGGTTGCGGCGGGCCAGCATGTCGGCCTCTGCCTTGAATGCCGAGTGCCAGCTTTGCCGGAGCACGCGCGGGAAAAAGCGGTGGAACCCCTCGTTATAGCGCGCCGTGACCGGATCGCGGGGGGTGCCAATATAGCGGTGATGCACCAGCAGATGTTCAGAGCGGAAATGCGAATAGAGCACCATCGCCAACAGAATGTCGCCCATGAACCGCTCGCCCCGGTTCTTTTGATGCATGAGTTCGTGGCTGTAATTGATCCCGACCGTGCCGGTGATCACCCCCACGCCAAAGAAAAGCAGGATGGTTTCCAGAGGGCTGAGATGGGCGTCACCGGGGCCGGTGACATACCAGATCAGCCAATAGAGCAGCCCGAATTGCAAAGGCGCCCAGATCAGGGTGATGGCGCGATACCAGGTGAGTTGATCGTCGCGCGTCTCAAGATCGGCATTCTCGGTATAAAGCCCGAGAAAGGCGTCGAGGATCGAGAAGAAATACCACGTGGTGAGCGGCAGGAGCAGGACGGTCCAGCCGCCGTTGAGCGCCCCCAGAACCCCCACAGGCAGGAGAAGCAGAGACATCCAGAAGGGCAAAGCGCGGTGCAGTTGGGCAACCTGTGCGGCGGGGATCATGGGGGTGTCCTGTGCAGTTAACACTTACATATCACGGCATATCACGCGGGAGAGTTTAGCGCAGCCCGCGCAAGGTCAAAGACCTTTCGCATGACGGTAGGCAATTCCGCGGGACGAAACGTTGCGTCAGGCAGGAACTGGCCACGCTCTGGTGTCGCATCCTCTGGCAGAAGCGCCACGTGGACGCGGAGGCGGAGGTGGAAATGGGTGAAGGTGTGGCGCGCCTCGGCCTCCAGCTCCTGCCAGTGGGCGGCGATGGGCGGGGCGGGGGATGGGGTATCGCCCCAATCGCTGCCGGGCCAGCCCAGCATCCCGCCCAAGAGGCCGCTGTCGGGGCGGCGCTCCAAGAGCCATGCGCCATCGGCGCGACGGGCAACATAGGCGTGACCATGGCGGAGCGGTTTGGCGGTCTTGGGCAGTTTCCGGGGCAGATCCGCAGCGGTGCCTGCGGCATGGGCGGCACAAGGCGTGCGCCAGGGACAGAGAGCGCAGGCAGGGGATTTGGGCGTGCAGATGGTGGCGCCAAGATCCATCACCGCCTGGGCGTAATCGCCGGGGCGCGAGCGGGGCGTGAGGCGGGCAGCGGCCTCGGTCAGTTCGCGCTTGGCGGTGGGCAGGGGGGTGTGGATGTCATGGAGCCGCGCCATCACCCGTTCGACATTGCCGTCCACCACCACATGCGGCTGATCATAGGCAATGGCGGCAATGGCGGCGGCGGTATAGGGCCCGATGCCGGGTAGCGCGCGCAGGCCGTCGAGCGTGTCGGGAAAGTGCCCGTTGTGATCGCGCACGACCGCGCGGGCGCATTTCAGGAGATTGCGGGCACGGGCGTAGTAGCCCAAGCCCGCCCATTCGCCCATCACGGCAGAATCTTCTGCCGCCGCCAGATCGGCAACGGTGGGCCAGAGCGTTGTGAAGCGCAGGAAATAGGATTTGACCGCCGCGACGGTTGTCTGTTGCAGCATCACTTCGCTGAGCCAGACGCGGTAGGGATCGGGGTGCGCGCCGCCTGCTCGGGCGGCGGGGCTGATCCGCCATGGCAGGTCGCGGGCATGGGTATCATACCACGCGAGAAGGCTCTCAGCCTCGGCGAAATAACGCATAGTTTATCCCTCTGCCTCGCAATCTGCTCTGGTATCCCCTGTCACATGCCATAGATTAGCGCCAATGAGGAGAGCGCCAACCATGACCAGCCGCAAGGCCGCGACATACGGGTTCAAACGCACCTCGGCGTTGCTGCAGACCAGCATCCGCCGCGCCTCGGAGAGCCGTGGCTTCGCGCAATCGCGGCTCTTGACCCATTGGGCCGAAGTGGTGGGCGAGGACATCGCGGCCATTGCCCGCCCGGTCGAGGTCTCTTATGCGCGGCAGGGGATGGGGGCAACGCTCACGCTGCTCACGACCGGCGCGCAGGCCCCGATGCTGGAGATGCAAAAGGAAAAGCTGCGCGAGCGGGTCAATGCCGTTTACGGCTACAACGCCATTACGCGTATTCGGATCACCCAGACTGCCCCCGTAGGCTTTGCCGAGGGGCAGGTGGATTTCTCACATCGGCCCAAGGTGGCGCCGGCGCCCGCCGTGCCGCCCGAGACACTCGAGGCCGCCACGAGCCTTGCCGCGCCTGTCACAGACGACGGGTTGCGGGCCGCGCTGGAAAGGCTGGCGCGCAACGTGTTAACCAAGTCGCAACACTGACCGACCCATCAGACCAAGGATAAAGACATGAAACACATGATCGCAACCGGGGCGCTTGCCCTTGCCATGCTCACAGGCCCCGCCGTGGCGCAAGAGGCCGCCCCCGATACGTCGCAGATCGTCGAAATGACGATGGGGCCAGAGGATGCCAAGGTCACGATCATCGAATATGCGTCCTTTACCTGTCCGCATTGCGCGAATTTCCACAAAGGGCCGCTCAAGCAATTGAAGGCCGATTACATCGACACGGACAAGGTGCATTTCGTCTATCGCGATGTCTATTTTGACCGGTTCGGCCTGTGGGCGTCGATGGTGGCGCGCTGTGGCGGGGGCGAGAAGTTCTTTGGCATCTCGGATATGCTCTATGAGCAGCAGCGCGAATGGACCCAAGGCGAGCCTGCCGCGATTGCCGACAACCTGCGCCGCATCGGCAAGGTTGCAGGGCTTGAGCCGGACGCGGTCGAGGCCTGCCTGAACGACACCGACACTGCAAAGGCGCTGGTGGCCTGGTATCAGGAAAATGCCGAGACGCATGGGGTCGAGTCGACGCCGACCCTGGTGATCAACGAGCAGAAATATTCCAACATGGCCTATGACGATCTCAAGGCCATCATCGAGGAAAAGCTGGCGGAGTGATCCGCCACGCGGGACGGGCCGGGATTGGTGTTCCGGCCCCTTAATCCCTCTGGACAGTCTCTCGCGGCGGTGGCAGAATTTGATCAAATTCCCACCAATGCCGGAGACCCCCATGAAAGACGACAATTTCCTGCGTGAGATGAACGCGCGCCATCTGTGGCACCCGATGGGGCATCCCGGCGAGCAGCAGGCCAACGCGCCCAAGATCATCAAAAGCGCCGCAGGAGTGCGGATCACCGATATTGACGGGCATGATCCGGTGGATGCCGTCGGGGGCCTGTGGTGCGTGAACCTTGGCTATTCCAATGACGTGGTGAAGCAGGCGATTTCCGATCAGCTCTGGCAATTGCCCTATTATTCGGCCTTTGCCGGCTCGACCAACCCGGCGGCGATCGAGGCGTCCTATGCGGTGCAGGAATTCTTTGCCGAGGATGGGATGACGCGCGTCTTCTTCACCTCTGGCGGATCGGACAGCGTTGATACGGCGCTGCGCATGGCGCGGCAATATCACCGCCTGCGCGGCGAGCCCACGCGCACCAAGTTTCTGAGCCTCAAGAAAGGCTATCACGGCACGCATTGGGGGGGGGCCTCGGTCAATGGCAACAACCGGTTCCGCATCAATTACGAGCCGCTCTTGCCGGGCTGCTATCACCTGCCCAGCCCCTATACCTATCGCAATCCCTTTGACGAGACCGATGGCGCCAAGTTGGCGCAGAAGATTGCCGCCGCCATGGTGGACGAGATCGAGTTTCAGGATGCCTCGACCATTGCCGCCTTTATCATGGAGCCCATTCAAGGTGCCGGCGGCGTGATCGTGCCGGATGCCTCCTTCATGCGGCTCATGCGCGAGGTGTGCGACCGCTACGGCATCCTGATGATTTCGGATGAGGTGATCACCGGGTTCGGGCGCACCGGCGACTGGACCGGCGCGCGGCACTGGGGCGTCAAGCCCGACATGATGACCATCGCCAAGGGCATCACCAGTGGCTATTTCCCGGTGGGGGGCGTGGTTCTGGGTGACAAGGTGGCCGATGTCTTTGAAAAGGCGGGGCCAGAGGGCAGCATCTGGACCGGATACACCTATTCGGCGCATCCCGTGGGCGCGGCGGCTGTGGTGGCGTGCCTGTCGGAAACGCTGCGGCTGGATACCAAGAGCAATGCCGCCGTGCGCGGCACGCAGCTCTATGAAGGGGTCAAGAAGCTGGCCGAAAAATATGACATCATCGGCGATGTGCGCGGCGGTCACGGTCTGATGATGGGGATCGAGCTTGTCAGCGACCGTGCGAAGAAGACGCCCATGGATGCCGCGACCATGAAGCGGGTGCATCAGGCGACGTATGAGGCGGGCGCGATGGTGCGACTGGGGGCGCATAACATCCTGATGTCGCCGCCCTTGGTGATTTCCGAGGCTGAGGTCGACGTGATCCTGTCGTCGCTCGATGCCGGGTTCGCGGCGGCCTGAGCCACACCAAGCTGAGCCACACCAAGCGCCCTAAGCGGCGCTTGGTTCTTTTACGATCATGGCTTAGCTGAACCGGCTCCATGCCGATTTCATCGCCTTGGACATGTTGTCCCAAGCCGCGTCCGCGCCGGTCTTGAAATCTCGCCACGCTTCAGCGCTGGCGGATCTGATCTTTTCGTGCTCTGCCTCCAGCTCGTCGCGTCTTTCGCGCAGGTTCTTGATCTGCTCCTCGTACTTGATCTGCATATCGGCAGAGGCCTCGCGCGATTTCGCCTGAAGCTTGTCGATCTCGGCTTTCCATTGGTCGAGTTGGGCCTGAAGCTTTGCCTGATAAGTTTCTTTATCCATAATTATTCCTCCGTATGGAAAATTTGATGGCACATCGTCATGCCGTGATCCCTACGAGCTATGTATGATTTCTCAGAAACCAAAGGGGCCAGCGGATGTCCGCTGGCCCCCGTGAATTTCCGATTGGGCGAAAAGTTACTCGAACTTCTTGATTTCGCCGGACTTCAGGCGGCTGAGATAGCCGTTCAACTCTCGTTTGACGATGGGCATCAGGATGTAGAGACCGATGATGTTGACCACCGCCATGGCGAAGATCGCCGCATCCGAGAAGTCGATCACCGGGCCAAGGTTGGCGGCCGCGCCGATCACCACGAAGATGCAGAAGATCACCTTGAACACCAGTTCCTTGGTCTCGCCTTCGCCGAAGAGGTAGGTCCAGGCCTTGAGGCCGTAATAGGACCAGCTGATCATGGTGGAGAAGGCGAAGAGGATCACCGCGACGGCCAGCACATAGGGGAACCAGCTAATCGCGCTGCCAAAGGCCGCCGAGGTGAGGCCCACGCCCGAGGTGCCGCCGACAGTCTGGATCGCGGTGCCCGCCTCGTTGAGGAGGTAATTGCCATCGGGCCCTGCCACAAGCTGTCCGGTGATGATGATCACCAATGCGGTCATGGTGCAGATCACAACGGTGTCGATGAAGGGTTCGAGCAGCGAAACGAAGCCTTCGGTGATCGGTTCCTTGGTGCGCACCGCCGAATGGGCGATAGCGGCAGACCCGACGCCTGCCTCGTTGGAAAAGGCCGCGCGTTTGAAGCCTTGGATAAGCGCGCCGACCATGCCGCCCGCGACGCCAAGCCCGGTAAAGGCCCCCTCGAAGATCTGGCCAAAGGCCCAGCCAATCTGATCGGCGTTCATGAGGATGATGATGAGGGCCGTGCCGACATAGAGGATGCCCATGAAGGGCACGACTTTCTCGGTCACGCGGGCGATGGATTTGAGACCGCCCACGATCACCGCAAAGACCACACCGGCAAAAATCACCCCGGTGATCCAGCCCGGGAATTCGCCGACGATGCCGGCAATCTGCTGATGTGCCTGATTGGCCTGAAACATGTTGCCGCCGCCAAGCGCGCCGAGGATACAGAAGATCGAGAAGAGCACGGCGAGGATCTTGCCGCCCGGCACACCGCGTTCGGCAAAGCCCTTGGTCAGGTAATACATCGGGCCGCCCGAAACGCGCCCGTCGGGGTATTCGTTGCGGTATTTCACGCCCAAGGTGCATTCGGTGAATTTCGATGCCATGCCCATGAGGCCCGCAAGGATCATCCAGAAGGTCGCGCCGGGGCCACCGATGCTGACCGCGACGGCGACACCCGCGATATTGCCGAGGCCCACGGTGCCCGAAAGGGCAGTGGCGAGCGCCTGAAAATGGCTGACCTCACCGGCATCGTTCGGGTCGGAATAGTCGCCTTTGACGAGGGCAATGGCATGGCCCACGGCGCGGAACTGGACAAAGCCGAAATAGAGCGTGAACACGGTGGCACCGATCACGAGCCACGCCACGATCCACGGAAAGGACGTGCCCGGAAAGTTGGAAAAGATCAGATTGACGAACCAGCCGGTCGAGCTTGAGAAAATCTGGTTCACCTTTTCGTCGATGGATTGTGCATGGGCGGGCATGGCGAGCAAGGCCGCCCCTGCCGCCGCCGCAGGAAATGCGAGTCGTTTCATATGTATCATCCCTGTTGTTTCTTGCTGTTATGGAACAATGGTGCAGGGCACCGGGGCCGTCTGCACGAGCGCACCCGCGACCGAACCGAACACCCGCGCGCCGATTGCCGATTGCCCGTCACGGCCGATGACGATCTGGACGGCGTTCACCTCTTTGGCGATGCGGCAGAGCAGATCGGCGGTATTGCCATAGCGGATCACGGTTTCCACCGGCATGCCGCTGTCCTGCAACTCGGTGACCACGGTCGAGGTGATCGCCTTTTCCGCGCGCTCCATCTCTTCGCGGCGGCGCTTGTGGCGTTCTTCCAACTCGCTGGCCGTCAGAAAGGAATAGGGCGACCATTCCAGCACATGCGCGAGCACGATGGTGCCGCCTTGAGCGCGTGCGCGATCGACCGCGAACTCCAGGGCGCGCCGCGATGACACGCTGCCGTCGTAGCCGACGACGAATTTTCCAGACATGACAGGATCTCCCTCGCTGTTGTTGTGGTCCGGGCATCCCGACGGCACCCGGTAGTCTACTCTACCAGAGGTTACGTCTGCGGTTTTCCCGGATTTCCCGGATTTGCAGGCCGAATGCCGTAAATTTCGGCAAAAATCGGGATGTGCTGCAAGATTCTTCGTATTTGGCGCCGAGGCGCGCGCGTGACGTATCGCCGCGCGCCGCTCTGTCACTGTCGCGTCTGTGCCATTGAATCCGGGCGGGGATTTGCGCATAGATGGGCCAAACCCTGCTGGAGAGCCTCATGGACCTGCGCCCGATTACCCAAGACTTCACCGTTTCCCCGCAGATCGAGGTAGAGGATGTGGCCGCCATTGCCGGTGCCGGATACCGCTCGATCCTGTGCAATCGCCCGGACGGCGAGGATTACGGGCAACCGGCCTATGATGCCGTTGCAGCGGCAGCAGAGGCGGCGGGCCTTGCGGTGCGGTGGGTGCCCATCGTGTCGGGGCAAATGACACAGGCGGCGCTGGACGACTTTCGCGCGGCGCTCGACGAGATGCCCAAGCCCATCCTTGCCTATTGCCGCACCGGCACGCGCTGTACGATGCTGTGGAGCATGACGCGGTTTGGCGATCTGGGCGGGGATGAAATCCTGCGCGCCACCGCCGAGGCGGGCTATGACATGTCCGGTCTCGTGGCGCAGCTTGAACGCCGGCAATGATCGACTGGGCCGTTATTGGCCATGACGGAGAGAGGGCGCGCGCCTTTGTGATGCAAGGTGCGCGGATCGTCCGGCAGGCAGAGGGCCGGGATGAGGCGGACGCGCGGGCGAGCGTCACACCGCTGCCGCACAGGATTTTCCGGATCGGGGAAGGGCAGGGCGATCACCTGCCCGCACAGATCACGCCGCAGGCTGCACGGGGGCTGGCACCGCTTGTGCAGGACGCACCGCCGGATGTGATCGACGCCTGGGTGCGGCTGTTGCTGATCGGTCTCTTGCGGGGGCGGGCGCAGTGGGACGGGGTGGCCTGGGTGGTCGGGCGCGACCTGAGCCATTGGGTGCATCTGAGCGCCGGTGAGGCCGTGAGTTGCCAAAGCTTCATGACGCCACGGTTGGTGCGGCTCCTGGGGGGTACGGCAGAGCCATGTGATGTGGCCTTGGCCGATACGCTGAGCCGCCCGGAGCGTCTGGCGGCGTATCTGCGCGGGGCCGAGGTGCGCGGGGATCGTGCCGCCATCACCGGGCATCTTCTGGCGGCGGAACTGGCCGCCGCGCGCCCCTACTGGCTGGGGCAGAGTGTGATGCTGATCGGGTCGGGCGATGAGGCCGAGAGCTATGCGGCGGCCTTGCGCGGGCATGGTGTGCCGGTTGAGGTGACTGCGCCCGAGAGCCTGACCGCGCCTGCCCTTGCGGCACTGGCGGAGAGACTGGCATGAGCCGGTCGCTCAGCCTCTCGGCCTATCTGGCCTATGCGCGCCGCGCCGGACGTGCAGGGCCTGCGCCGGATCGGGCGCGCCCGCCGGGGCCGCTCATCTGGGCGCATGCGGTCGATGCGGCGCGGGCCGATACGCTGGTGCATCTGGCCGAGCGTTTGGCGGCGCAGCGGCGGGGTCTGCATCTCTTGCTGACCACGGCGGCCACGACACCCGCGCGCACCGACACGGCGCCATCCGTCATCTGGCAGACGATTCCCGAGGATAACCTGCCCGCAGCAGAGGCATTTCTGGGCCATTGGCGGCCTGATATCTGCCTATGGACCGGTGGCGATCTGCGCCCTGCGTTGTTGATTTGTGCGGCGCGGATGAACATTCCGCTCTATCTCGTCGATGCCGATGAGGAGAACCTGGATCGGGCAAGCTGGCGCTGGTTTCCCGATATGCCGCGTGCAGTCTTGGGGCTGTTTACGGAAATCCTGACCCGAACCGAAGCGGCGGCCCGGCTGGTCCGCAGGTTTGGGGCACCCGAGCGGATCGTGACCGTTACGGGCGCGTTTCAGGAAGGGGCGATGACGCTGCCATTCAGGGCCGCCGAGCGCGAAGAGATGGCAGGCCTCTTGCGCAGCCGTCCGATCTGGCTTGCGTCGCGTATCCACCGCGACGAGCTGGCCACGGTGCTGGAGACGCACCGAGAGGTGAGCCGTCTGGCGCATCGTAGCGTTCTGATCGTTGTGCCGGACGATCTGGAGGATTGCGCCGAGATGCGCGCCATGTTGGACACGCAGGGCTGGCGGGTCGCGGTCTGGTCCGAAGGCGAAATGCCAAGCGAGACAACGCAGGTGATTCTGGCGGATACGCGGGGCGAGATGGGCCTGTGGTATCGCCTGGCCCCGGTGACATTCATGGGTTCGTCGCTGGTCTCGGGCCAGCATGGGCGCGATCCCAACGAGCCTGCCGCGCATGGATCGGCGATCCTCTATGGCCCGAATGTGGGCCGCTACCTCAACCGGTATTCGCGCTATGCCGAGGCGGGGGCAGCGCGGATCGTGCGCGACAGCGCGACGCTCACGGCGGCGGTGCAGCGATTGATTGCGCCGGATCAGGCGGCGGTGATGGCCCATGCGGCCTGGGATGTGGCCTCGCGCGGGGCGGCGGTGACGGACCGGATTCAGGATATGCTGCTGGATCGGCTGGACCGGCTGGACGCCGCGCGATGAGCTTGCCCGCGCATTGGTTCACGCCACCGGACCGGCCCGGCCTGCGCGCGCGGTTGTTGACGCCTTGGGCGCACTGGCGGGCGCGCGGCGGGCGTGTGGGGGGCGAGGGCTGGCGCGCGCCGGTGCCGGTGATCTCGGTCGATGCATTGGCGGCGGGGGGTGTCGGCCCTCTGCCTGCGGTACTGGCGATTGTGGGGCATGTGCAGGGGCTGGACCTTCAGCCGGTCATTCTTGCGCGTGGAGGAAGCGGACCGCTCCGGATAGAGCCGCGCCGCCATGGGGCGGCAGAGGTTGGGGCGGCTGCGCTGCTTGCTGCGGATTTCGCGCCGACATGGGTTGCGCCCGACTGGGCATCGGGCGCGCGCGCGGCCTTGGCGGAAGGCGGGGCCGATTGTCTCGTGATGATGGGCGGGTTGCGCGATCCGGCGCTGGTCAAGGATGTATCCATTGGCGTGGTCGATGCGGTGCGCGGGTTTGGCAACGGACGCTGTCGCCCGGCGGGGCCGCTTGCGGAACCACTGGTGATGGCGTTGGCGCGGGTTGATCTGCTGATCCCGATCGGGCCGCGTTCCGCCCAAGAGCGATTTGCAGAGCTTTGGCGTGCGCGGCTCGACATGCCAAGGATGCCGGGCGATCTGCAACCGCTGCCCACCGGCATGGAGTGGGCGGGGGCGCGGCTCTTGGCCTTTGCGGGGGGAGAAGATCCAGAGCTTTTCTTTGCCACCCTGCGCGGTCTTGGAGCAGAGCCTGTGCGCTGCGAGGCTCTGGCGACAGAGGAGGCCTATGGTGCGGGTCTGCTCGCGCGGCTGGAGCGCGAGGCCTACCTGCGGGCGGCGCAACTGGTCACGACGGAAGAGGATGCCGTGCGTTTGCCAGAGGCGTTTCGGCGTAAGGTCTTAAGCCTGCCGATGCGGCTGAATCTGCCGGACAAGGCCCCCCTGGATGCGGCCCTGACGCGGGTGGGATTGCGTCAGGGCGGCGGGGTCAGTTGAGCGTGCTGTCCAGCCCTTCGGGTTGACCCACCACCACAAAGGTGAGCGCCTCGGGATCAAGGAGGTCGCGCGCGACGCGGTTGATGTCCTCGAGCGTGACGGCATTCACTTTGTCATTGCGGGTGGTGATGTAATCGGTGGGAAGCCCCTCCATCTGCATGCCGACGGCGATGTCGGCGATGGGGCCGTTCCCCTCGAATTGCAGGGGATAGGCGCCGGTCAGATAGGTCTTGGCGTTTTCCAGTTCCTCCGGGGTGACACCGTCGGTGTGCATCCGCGCCCATTCCGCGCGAATGACGCTGATCGCCTCGGCGACACGGTCATTGGCAGAGGCGACGGACCCCATCCAAAGCTGGGCCGCGTCCTTGTCGGCAAGGTAGGAATAGACACCATAGGTCAGCCCACGCTTCTCGCGCACCTCGGTCATCAGGCGGCTTTCAAAGCCGCCACCGCCGAGGATATGATTGAGGATATAGGCGGCGAAGAAATCGGGATGATCGCGGTCAATGCCGGGTTGGGCAAAGGCCACGATGGATTGCGGGGTGGCGAAATCCGTGACCTTGACGCCGCCGGGCAGGTTGGGATCAGCCGCGCCCGGCAGGGGGGCGCCGGTTTCGGGCAGGCCGCCAAGAAGCCTGTCGAGCAGAGCGGCAAGCTCTGCCTCGGTGATGTCGCCCACGGCGGAGATATAGATCCGATCCCGCGCAAGCGCGCCCTGATGCGCGGCCACGATATCGTCGCGGGTGAGGGCTGTCACAGTCTCAGCCGTGCCATCAAGCGATGATCCATAGGGATGATCGCCGAATACGAGGCCGTCAAACGCCTTTGCCACGATATCGCGCGGGTCAGTTTGGGCGGAGTTGATAATCGAGAGTATTTGCGCGCGCACACGCTCGATGGCGTCCGGGTCAAAGCGCGGTTCCACGAGGCTTGCGCGCAAGAGATCAATCGCCTGATCGCGGTTCTCGGTGAGGAAGCGGGCAGAGACGCTGACCCGGTCATCATTGACCGAATAGTTGAAATCGGCGGCAAGGGATTCGGAGGCGCGGGCAAAACCCTGCGCGTCCATCTCGGCGGCACCTTCTTCGAGCAGTCCGACCATGAGATTGGTCACACCGCGCTTGCCCTCGGGGTCAAGAGAGCCACCGCCGCGAAAGCGCAGTTCGAGCGCCACGAAGGGGATCGAGTGATCCTCGACCAGCCAGGCATCGAGCCCGCCGGGCGTGGTGATTTCCCGCACCTCGATTTCGGCGCGCGCGGGCAGCGCGGCCAATAGCAGGATGAAACTCAGAACGAAACGGATCATTGCGTGACCTCCGGTGCCATAAGCCAGCCTGTGACGGATTGGGTGTGGTCCAGCACATCGCGCGCGGCCTGCATGATCTCTTCGGCGGTGGTGTCCTGGATGAGAGTGGGCCATGCCTGCACATCGGCCACGGTCAGGCCTTGGGTCAGAGCCTGACCATAACGATGGGCCAAGCCGCCGGCATCGTCACGGGCATAGGTTTCCGAGGCGCGGAATTGCATCTTGATACGCTCAAGCTGGTCGGCATCCACGCCGGTTTCGAGAAAGGTGATCAGCGCCTCGTCCATCGCGGCTTCGGCCTGTTCCAGTGTGACACCGGGGGCGGGCACGACAAAGAGGTCAAAGGTGGTGTCATCGAGCGACAGGCCCGAATAAGACGCGCCGACCTGCACCGCTGTCTGGGTCTGGAACTGAAGTTTTTCGGCCAGAAGCGAGGTTTGACCGCCGCCCAGAATATCGGCGAGCAGGGTCAGTGCCGCGGCTTTTTCCTGTGCGCCGCTGTCGCGCTCGGGTGCCAGATAGGAGCGGGTGACATAGGGTTGCGATACGCGCGCGTCGCGCATAGTGATCCGGCGTTCCGCCAGTTGCGGTGGCTCTTGCGGGCGGACGCGTTCGGGCAGGTCGGGATTGGCGGCGATGGGGCCGTAGTGGGTTTCGGCCAGGGTGCGCACAATCTCGGGGGTGACATCGCCCGCGACGATCAGGATGGCGTTGTTGGGCGCATAGAAGGTCCGATAGTAATCGAGTGCCGCGTCGAGATCGAGCGCCTCCATCTCGTGTCGCCAGCCGATGATCGGCACGCCGTAGCGGTGATTGAGATATTGCATCGCGTTCTTTTGTTCACGGAACAGCGCGCCGGGGCTGTTTTCGACCCGTTGATTGCGCTCTTCGATGATCACGTCGCGCTCGGTCATGATATCGGCTTCGTCCAGTTGCAGATTGGTCATGCGGTCCGATTCCATCCGCATGATGAGGTCGAGACGGTCGGCCGCGATACGCTGGAAATAGGCGGTGTAATCGTAGCTGGTAAAGGCGTTGTCCGAGCCGCCGTTGCGCGCCACGGTGGCGGAAAATTCGCCCGGTTCCATGGTCTTGGTGCCCTTGAACAGCAGATGCTCGAGGAAATGGGCAACACCCGACACGCCCGGTGTCTCGTCGGCGGACCCGGCGCGATACCAGAGCATCTGCGTGACCACGGGCGCGCGATGATCCTCGATCACAACCACATCAAGCCCGTTGTCGAGCGTGAAATGCGTCACCTGATCGGCGGTCGAGGCCGATGTCGGTGCCGCAAGCGGCAGAAGGGCCAGCGTCAGCCCGGCGAGGAAATGTCGCATATACGGTCTCCGGTCTAAGTCGCGTTTGATCTGCTAGATACGCCTTGGCCGCGCCGTTTCAAGCGGGGTCACGTTCACTTTGGCGGGGGCGGACTTGCCGGTGTGACCACGCCACGATTGCGCAGGTAGCGTTCTTCGGCATAGGCATCCAGCCACTCGCGGCGGTAGGCCTGCACGTAATCGTCGCCGGGCAGGAAGCGCAGCACATCGACGCGGCCATGGGCCTGACGCAGCGCCTTGTCCTCGGCAGAGAGGGTCTGGCGAATGGCCGGGGTGGTGGCCCCGAAACGGTTGGCGTGATTGACAAGCGCGCCATTGCTCGCGACCCCGCCTGCCGGATTGCCGCCAAGGGCGGCCACGCCATCGGCGAGGGGGTTCTGATCGGTGAGGTTGCTGCCGCCGGGGTTCGGCGCGGGCAGGCTGCCCAGATCCTCGGGCGTTTGCAGGGGCTTGCCGGGGATGATGGAAAATTCGTCCGGGCCGTTTCCGGTATGGCGGATACGGCTCAGCGTGACGTCATCGCGCCCGCCGCACCCGGCCACGAGCGTGGCCACAAGAAAGGTCAGAACTGTCTTTCGCGGCATCGTCATCGCCACTCTCCTGCAAGGTCATGGGAGCTTTATCGCATTCAAGGCGCAAGGTCACGAGGGCTTTTTGCCCGAAGGCAGCAGAACCATGCCAAAGGCACCGGCAAACACGGCGATATCGGCCACGTTGAACGCATAGGGGTTGGAAATGCCGCAACAGGACATGTTGAGGAAATCCGCCACCGCCCCATAGATCAGCCTGTCGATCACATTGCCGAGAGCGCCGCCCACCAGCAGCCCTGCGGCGAACCGGTGCCAGCGGCCCAAGGGTTCGCTATGCACCCACCACAGGACCGCGCCCGAGATGACCAGCGCCACGGCAATCAGCACCCACCGGGTGAGCGGATCATCGCCCGCCAGAATCCCGAAGTTGATCCCGTAGTTCCACGCCATGCGCAGATTGATGAACGGCGGCCAGAGGTCGATGGACCCGAGGCTGCGCAGGTCCATCATATGCACCACGAGATATTTCGTGGCCTGATCCAGCAGGAAGACCCAGAACGCCGTCCAGAATACGATCCGCATCGGCGCGTCAGTGCCGGAAATGGCGCATGCCGGTGAAGACCATGGCCAACCCCGCCGCATCCGCCGCTGCGATCACCTCGTCATCGCGCATCGAGCCGCCGGGCTGAATGATGGCGGTGGCACCCGCCTCGGCGGCGGTCATCAGCCCATCGGCAAAGGGAAAGAACGCATCCGAAGCCACGACGCTGCCTTGGGTCAGGGGCGCGGCAAGATCGAGGGTTTCGGCCATGTCCACGGCCTTGCGCGCCGCGATGCGGCAGCTATCGACCCGGCTCATCTGGCCTGCGCCCACGCCGACGGTGGCCCCGTCCTTGACGTAGACGATGGCGTTGGATTTGACGTGTTTCGCCACTTTCCACGCAAAGAGCAGATCCTCCAGTTCGCGCGGATCGGGCGCGCGTTTGGTCACAACCTTGAGATCGGCGGCGTTGATACGGCCGTTGTCCTTGTCCTGCACGAGGTAGCCGCCCGAGACCTGCTTGATCATCCGCCCGGCAGTGGCAGGATCGGCCAGCCCATCGGTCAAGAGCAGGCGCAGGTTCTTCTTCTTGGCAAAAATACTCATGGCGCCAGCGTCTGCGCCGGGGGCAATCACCACCTCGGTGAAGATCTCGGCAATCTCTTCGGCGGTGGCAGCGTCGAGCGGCTGGTTGAGCGCGATGATGCCGCCAAAGGCCGAGGTGCGGTCACAGTCGAAGGCGTGTTTGTAGGCCTCGAGCAGCGTCGCGCCGTGCGCCACGCCGCAGGGGTTGGCATGTTTGATGATGGCGCAGGCGGGGCCATCGGCGGGGGCGAATTCGCTGACCAGTTCAAAGGCCGCGTCCGTGTCGTTGATGTTGTTGTAGCTCAGCTCCTTGCCCTGCACTTGGCGGGCCGTGGCCACGCCGGGGCGCTCCGAGCCATCGGTGTAGAAGGCCGCCGCCTGATGCGGGTTTTCGCCGTAACGCAGGGTTTGTGCCAGCGTTCCGGCAAAGGCGCGGCGGCGCGGCGCGGCATCGCCAATGGCCCCCGCGAGCCAAGTGCTGACCGCCGCGTCATAGGCGGCGGTGCGGGCATAGGCGATCTGTGCCAGACGCTGCCGGAAGGCAAGTGTCGTATGGCCGTCATGCGCATCAAGTTCCGCCAGAAGCGGCGCGTAATCGGCCACATCCACCACCACGCTGACAAAGCCGTGGTTCTTGGCCGCCGCGCGGATCATCGCCGGGCCGCCGATGTCGATATTCTCGACGCAGGTTTCGTAATCGCCGCCGCGCGCCACGGTTTCCTCGAACGGGTAGAGGTTGACGACCAGAAGGTCGATGGCACCGATGCCATGCGCCTGCATCGCCGCCTGATGCTCGGGGTTGTCGCGCAGCGCCAGAAGGCCGCCATGCACCATCGGGTGCAGGGTCTTGACGCGTCCGTCCATCATCTCGGGAAAGCCTGTCACCTCGGCCACGTCACGCACCGCGAGCCCCGCGTCGCGCAGCGCCTTGGCGGTGCCTCCGGTGGACAGGAGTTCGACCCCGCGTTCGGCCAATGCGCGACCGAGCTCAAGAAGCCCGGTCTTGTCGGAAACGGAGAGAAGGGCGCGGGTGATGGGCGCTTGATCGGTCATGTCGGGCGGTCCTGCCTTGTCGGTTCAGTCGTCGGCCACGGGATCAAGCGCCTCCTCCTCGACATCGCGGATGCCGACCGGGGTATCTTGCGCCTTGGCCAGTGACCATCTCAGATGGGTCGCATAGTCCATCGCGCGGCCGGATAAAACGATCTGTTTGGTCGCACGCGGTTTGAGCCGCGTTTTTTCAAGATACACACTCGGTTGCAAGGACAAAGCGGCGCGCCCGTCGCTGCGGAAGACCCAAATTTCACCGCTGCGCAGCGCCAGGGACACCGCCGCACCGCCCATATCGACCGATGCGTCGACATCCGGGTGCAGATGAAAGCGGATATCGTAGGTGATGCCCTGCATTCGGCTGTCGTCAAGGGCGCGATCAAAGCGGCGCTTGTCCATCTCTTCGATGGCGAGCAGCATGTCTTCGCCCGCAAGCCCACGGCCGTCCGAGGTCAGATCGAGTTGCCGGACATGGGTCAGGCCATGGCTGCGCAGATAGCCATCGTGCGCGCCCTCGAAACGCAGCCCGTCTGGGGCTTTGCTCAGGTTGACCGGCACAGTGCGCGGGGCCTCGCTCAGCCAGTCGGGATGGCGTTTGTCCGTGCTGAGCCGCGCGCTGGAGCCACTGGCAAGCACAAGTGTCGAATGCGAGGGCGTGGCGCGTCCTGCCCGTCGCCAGTCCGGCCCAAAGCTGTGGCCCGAGCCGCAATTGACGATCAGCGGGCGCCGCCCCGAGGTCAGTTCGAGTGCCAGAGTTGAGGCATGCGCCCCGGCAGAGGCCGGGCCGGTGGGGGGCGGCGCCGCGTCGATGATAAGGCTGGTGCGGCCCGCGCCGAGCCGGGCAAAGCCCATGGCCAAACCGTCCATGCGCCGCGTCTTGACGCCGCTGGTGGCCAATGCGCTGTCGAGCCGCCCTTCCAGCCCGCGCCCGCCGCCGTGAAAGCGCGCGAGACCGCCATCGGCATGGCGCAGGCTGCGCAGGGTGGGGGCAATGCGTTCGATCGCGCGCCAATGCGCCTCGCCGGCCGTTTTGCCGGATTCGCTGAGGGCCATGGCGGCCCAGGTGAGCAGGGTGAAAACCTCGAGCAGTTCTTCGGGATTGCGCGTGGGCACGCCGCCTTGCGCGTCGATCTGGCTGTCACATTCGCGCGCGAGGGCGCTCAGGGCCGGTCCGAGATGGGGGTGCATCCCCTCAAGCGACAGACCGGCATAGATGAGGCCCGTCAGCGCCTCGAACCGGGGCAGACCGGGGCGGGCGGCTTGCCAGCGGCGGGCCAGAAAGGCGGTTTGTTGTGCGAGAGAGCGGTAGAAAGGGGCGGACGCCTGCGAGGGTTGCCCGCTGAGCACGAAGAGCGCCTGACTGATCCAGCGAATCAAGCGGCGGCCAGTCAGGTCCGGGGTCCAGCCCGGTCCGGTGCCGTTGCCATAGCGGTCGATCCAAGCCCAGAGCCAGGCTTGAGCCCTGGTGCGCGCGACGGCATCACCCGCCGCCGCCAGATCGTCAAGCCAGCCGAACCCGTGCAACTGCGCGGCAAAGGCTGCGTCGGGCGGATCAAGATCCCAGATGTTGGTGTCGGGGGCTTCGATCAAATGGCCGGCAAAGACGAAATTCCCGGCGCAGAGCTGTCGGCCACGGGCAAGGTAGCCGATGCTGCGCGGTTCTGGCTGCGACAGAAAGGCGGTGGCGGGGCGGCTGAGCGCGGCGCGGCGCGCCGCCACGCGGTTCAGAAGGCGCGACCAGCGCTCTGGCCAGCGTTCTGGCAAGGGTTCGGATGTGGACATATGCCGTGCCTCTGGACGCTTCTCGCGGCGTTGATGAAGGCACTATAGCGGTGGGGGGTGGTCAAGTCACCGTTTCTTTGACAGGGCTGGTGGCGTTAAAATCGCAGGCAGGCGATGTAGAATCCATCCATTCCGCCCAGGTCTGCCCAGTAATCGGGCCGCAGGCGTAGCCCGCCCTCTTCGGTGATCCAGGCCGGGTCAAGTCCGGGATGCTCGAGGGCGTTGCGGTCGACGCGCAGGCCGGGGTGACGTGCCAGCGCCTCTTCCACCTGGCATTCGCCTTCGTCGGGCAAGAGCGAGCAGGTGCAAAACACGAGCCGCCCGCCGGGTTTCAGCAGGGCCAGCGCATGGTCCAGCATCTCGGACTGCAGCGCGATCAGCGTGCCAAAGTCAGAGCCGTCCTTGGCATGGGGCAGATCGGGGTGACGCCGGATCGTGCCGGTCGCGGAACAGGGTGCGTCAAGCAGAATGGCATCATAGGGACCGCCCTGATGGGTGCGCGCGTCCTCGACCCGGCAGGTGGCGGCAAGGCCGGTGCGCGCGAGGTTCTCGGCCACCCGCGCCATGCGGCGTTCGGAGAGGTCAATCGCCGTGACCTCGGCCCCTGCCGCCGCAAGTTGCAGCGTCTTGCCGCCCGGTGCGGCGCAGAGATCAAGCACCTTTTCGCCGGGTTGCGGGGCCAAGACCTGCACAGGCAGCGCGGCGGCGGCATCCTGCACCCACCACGCGCCCTCGGCATAGCCAAGCAGCGCCGACACCTGCCCCGGATCGGCGCGCCGCAGCGAGCCGGTGGGCAAAAGCGTGGCCCCGAGGGCCTCGGCCCAACCTTCGGGGTCTGATTTCACGGTGATGTCGAGGGCCGCACCAGCGAAATGCGCGCGCTCCATGGCGGTAACGGCCGCCTTGCCCCAGGCCTCGACCAGCGGACCGCGCAGCCAGTCGGGCAAGCCGGGCAGACGCAGGTCATTCCAACTGCGCGGTGCCTCGTCGGCCAGTTTGCGCAGCACCGCGTTGACCAGACCCTTGAGCGAAGCGTGCCGCGCGCTCTGACCCACGATGTCAACGGCGGCATTGACCACACCATGCGACTCGCCGCCCTGCGCCAGTTCGACCGTGGCCAGACGCAGCACGTTGTGGACGGGCAGAGGCGGTGTCTTGCGCAGGTGGCGGGACAAGAGGCGGTCGGCGCGCGCCAGCCCACGCAGCGTCTCAGAGGCCAGCCGTTGCGCGCGCGCGCGGTCGGCGGGGGAGAGCGCATCGAGCGCACCCCCGGCGATGAGATCCGAGAGCAGCCGTCCATCCCCCAGCACGCGGTCGAGCAGATGCGCCGCAGCGGAGCGGGCGGTTGGCTGGTTCTTTTTCATGGGCCATGTCCTTGGCGAGCGGTTGGCTGTGCGATATATCAAGAGGGTCTTGCCAAGGAAAGCCCGCCCATGACCGATGATGACAGCGACCAGCACCGCGACTTGCCCGCCGCCGCCAAACGTGCATTGGCCGAGGCCGAAGCACGGCGCAAGGCCGCCGAGGCACTGGACCTGCCGCGCGAATTGGGGGGGCGGCGCGAGGGGCTGGAGCCCGTACGCTATGGCGATTGGGAGAAAAAGGGCCTCGCCATCGATTTCTAAACCGGGCGGGATAGCCCCCGATCCCCGCTCTTTTTCAACATCGCCTGTCACAACTCGGCCCTCCGTTTCGTCTTTACGGGACAAGGAGGTGCTAAATGACGCGATCTTTCATAGCTCTTGTAGCGGCGTGGTGCGGGGGAATCGGGCTTTGGCTCGTGGTCTCGCCCGGGGGATTCTACGCCACCATTCCCGGCGTGTCCGACACCGGCGCGTTCAACATTCATTTTTTCCGCGACGTGGGTCTTGCCTTTGTGGCCTCTGCATTGGCACTGGGTGCCGGGGCGGTGCTGCGCGACTGGCGGGTGGCGCTCGCGGGGGCCGGATTCCCACTCATGCATGGCGGGCTGCACCTTGCCGAGGCGGTCGATCACGGGCCGCATGGCGGGGCGGGCGAGATCGTCGCCACCGTGCTGCCCGGGTTGATTGCGCTGGTCGCCGTGTTGTGCCTAAGGATCAAGGCACCGGAGGGCAGGTCATGATGCGTTGGCTGCTGAACATCGGGTTCCGACGCTTTGCGCGGCTCCATGAGTATGACACGACCTACCTTCAGGGGATGACCGATGCATGGCCCGGTGCAGGGCTGCGCTATCTTTTCCTGCCTGCGTTGAGCCGGTTGACCGGGCCTGATCCCGACATCTGGGCGGGCGCGATCCTTGCTTCTGTGTTGGACGGCGATTGCGGCCCCTGCGCGCAGCTTGTGTGTAACGACGCGCTGGCAAAGGGGGTGGACTCCGCGTGTCTGGCCGCCTGCCTGAGGCGCGATTTCGCGGCGGCTGGGGCGGTGGGTCTTGGCTTTTGCTTTGCAGAGGCGGCAATCGAAGGGGCGGAGGATGCCGAGACATTGCGCGCCGAGATCGTTCGGCGGCACGGGGCGCGTGCGGCCATCGCCGCAGCGTTTGCTGCCGCCTCGGGGCGGGTCTATCCGGTGCTCAAGCGCGGGCTGGGGCATGGCGCGGCCTGCCATGCGATCAGGCTGGGCGAAAAGGACATCGCGGTTGTGAAGGCAGATCCATGACCGGTGACGCGCTGCATCTCTTCGAGGCCGAGCGCCCGCACCTGACGGCACTGGCCTACCGGATGCTGGGCGAGCGCGCGGCGGCCGAAGACGTGGTTCAGGACGCGTGGCTGCGCTGGTCCGCACATGCGGCAACGGTTGAGGCGCCGCGCGCATGGCTGCGGCAGGTGACGACGCGATTGGCGGTGGACGCGCTGCGCCGCGCGCGGGCGCGGCGCGAGCATTACGTCGGCCCGTGGCTGCCCGAACCGATCATCGCCGAAGTGGACGAGGCCGATGGCGCGGCGCGGGTGGCGCTGGCTGAGGAGTGTCATCTTGCCCTTCTGTGGGCGATGGAAAGGCTTGGCCCCGAGGATCGCGCGGCGTTCCTCCTGCGTCGGGTATTCGATGCCGATTATGCCGAAATCGCTGCCGCGCTTGGTCGCAGTGAGACCGCCTGTCCTCAAATGGTGAGTCGCGCCGCCGCGCGCCTGAGAGAGGTGCGCCCGCGTTTCGCGCCTGACCAGAGCGCGGTTCGGGTGGCGCTCGACCGCTTCGCACAGGCGGCGATGGCACAGGATCACGCCACGGTACTTGCCATGCTCTCGCCCGATGTCACAGCCATCAGCGATGGCGGCGGCAAGGCGCGCGCGGCGCTGCGGTCGCTCATGGGGGCGTCAGAGGTGGCGCAGGTGATCCTCGCGGTCGCGGCAAAGGCCGGTCCTGCGGTGCCGCGGTGGGTGCAGGCCAATGGTGCGCCCGCGCTTGCGATTCTCGATGGGGGAGCGGAGGATGTGCTGTACACACTGACGCTGGACCCGTCGGGCAAGATCGACTGGATCTACATCATGCGCAATCCCGACAAGCTGTTGAACGTTGTGAGAGCTTGACGCGACTATTCCGGGTTTAGCATTCGCGGGCTTAGCGCAGGTAAAGATCCGCAAACTGCCCCGTGCCCTGATCCGAGATGAAGCGGATCGTGTCGCCATTCAGGCGCACCGCCTGACAGTTCGGGCCGAGGTCCATCTTGCCCCAAAAGAGGTCTCGGCAGAAGTAATCGCCATTCCAGCGCCATGCGCCGGTGACGTCCCGGCCAAAGGCGCGGCCTTTGATCTGGCCATCAGAGGTCACGCTGAGGGTGATGCCAAAGCGGGTCAGGTCCCGCCCTTCGATCAGTGACACGAACCGGTCGCGTTTGGTTACCGGGGCAAAGCCCTCTGCCATGGCAGGGGCGGCCAGTCCGAGGAACAGCAGGGCAGCAGAAAGAACGCGCATCGGGACACCAGACCAAAAGTGGTTTGCACTGGATACGCGAGAGCGCCGGGATCGGATCAGTTTTCGCCGAGGCCCAGAACGTCGATCATGTCATAGCTACCCGGTTTGCGCCCAAGCCCCCAGAGCGCGGCCTTGAGCGCCCCGCGCGCGAAAATGGCGCGGTCGGTGGCGATGTGGCGCAGCACGATCCGCTCGCCTGCCGCCGCAAAGATCACGTCATGTTCACCGACGATATCGCCGCCGCGAATGGCCGAAAATCCGATGTGCCCGCGCGTGCGCTTGCCGGTGATGCCGTCGCGGCCGCGGTCGCTCACACGGTCGAGCGCGACCCCGCGCCCCTCTGCTGCCGCTTCGCCCAGCATGAGCGCGGTGCCGGAGGGGGCATCGACCTTTTGATTGTGATGCGCCTCGACGATCTCGATGTCGAAATCCTCGTCCAGGGCGGCGGCCACGCGCTTGGTCAGTTGGGTGAGCAGATTGACGCCAAGGCTCATGTTGCCTGCGCGCACGATCACAGCGTGGCGCGCTGCGGCGTCGAGATGTTTGAGGTCGTCCGCGTCGAGCCCGGTGGTGCCGATCACATGCACGACCCGCGCCTGAGCGGCCAGCGTGGCGAACTCCCGCGTGGCCGCGGGGGAGGTGAAGTCGATCACCGCATGGGCGCGTGCGATCACCTCGAGCGGATCGTCGGTCACAGTCACACCCATCTCGGCCCCGCCCATGGCGCGACCCACATCCTGCCCGATCCAAGCGTGTCCGGGGCGCTCAAGCGCGCCGATGAGCGTCGCGCGCGGACTATCGGCAAGGGTGCGGATCAGCATCTGGCCCATGCGGCCAGAGGCCCCGGTGATCACGATGCCCGGCAGGTCGGTCATTGGCGGAACTCCTGGTGATGGTTTCGCGCCTGCATAGCGCGCTGTGCTTTATGCGGCAAGAGAGCGGGCAGGGCGAGGGCGGCACAGGAGTATTTCGGCCCAGAACAAGCCGGGCGGATTTCTGTGCTTGGAAATGCCTGTCCAAGCGATTAGATGCGGGACATGGCAAAGAACAAGTTTCATGACGGGCCCGGCCCTTCGCAACGGCAGCTTCGCGTGGGCGAGTTGATCCGCCGGACATTGTCCGAGGTTCTGATGCGGGGGGATATTCACGACCCCGATCTGAACCGCATTTCCGTGACGGTGGGCGAGGTGCGCACCTCGCCGGACCTCAAGATTGCGACCGCCTATGTGATGCCGTTGGGCGGCGAGGGGCAGGACGATCTGATCGCGCTCCTGGCGCGCAACAAGCATGAATTGCGGCGGATCATCGGCAAGAAGGTGGGGCTGAAATACGCGCCCGATCTGCGCTTTCGGCTGGATGAGACATTCGATCAGATGGATGAGACGCGACGCCTCTTTGACCAGGACACGGTGCGCCGGGATGTGGAAAGCTAGACTCTGGATCTTGCTTGCCGTGGCTTTTGGCTCTGGTGCCGTTCAGGCGGCCGAATGCCGTGGCGAACGGTTTGAAGGCGAAAGCTACACCGTGTGTGCCGTTGACATGGCGCGCGACGATCTGCGGCTTTTCCTCAACGACGCCGAGGCCGGGACACCCTTGGGCAGTTTCGGGGCCATCGAGGACCAGGTAAAGGCCGAGGGCAAGGCATTGGTCTTTGCGATGAATGCGGGCATGTATCATGCGGATCGCAGCCCGGTGGGCCTCTACGTGGAGGCGGGCCAAGAGGTGCGAGGCCTTGTCACTCGCGATGGTCCCGGCAATTTCGGCCTCTTGCCCAACGGGGTTTTCTGCATCCGCGAGGGCCGCGCCGATGTGATCGAGACCTTGCGTTTCGAGCGCGAGCGCCCGCGCTGTCGGGATGCCAGCCAATCGGGCCCGATGCTGGTCATTGATGGCGCGCTGCATCCAAGGTTTCTGAAGGATAGCGACAGTCTCTATATCCGCAACGGCGTGGGCACGTCCCGGGACGGACGGCGGGCGTTCTTCGTGATTTCGGATCGGGCGGTGAATTTCCATACGTTCGGGCGATTTTTCCGCGATCATCTGAAACTGCGTCAGGCGCTCTATTTCGACGGCAAGGTCTCGCGCCTCTATGCGCCCGCGCTTGGGCGCTCTGACATCGGCTTTCCTTTGGGGCCGATGGTGGGCGCGGTGATTGACGCGGGCACGGCAGTGGATTAGGCGCTGCGGGCTTAGGCAACAGGCAAAGGGCCGGGCATGGCACGCAAACGCAAGGGGCGCGAGATTTCGGGGTGGCTGGTGGTGGACAAGCCCGCTGGCATGACCTCGACCGCCGTGGTCAACAAGGTGAAATGGGCGTTGCAGGCGCAAAAGGCGGGCCATGCGGGCACGCTTGATCCCGAGGCGACGGGCGTGCTGGCGGTGGCGCTTGGCGAGGCGACCAAGACGGTGCCCCATATCACCGATGCGCTCAAGGCGTACACGTTCTGCGTACGCCTCGGGCAGGCAACCAACACCGATGACACCGAGGGCGAGGTGATCGCCGAGAGCGATCACCGTCCGACGGATGCAGAGATCAAGGCGGCGCTTGGCGGGTTCGTGGGCGACGTGATGCAGGTGCCGCCCAAGTATTCCGCCGTCAAGATCGACGGGCAGCGGGCCTATAAACTGGCGCGCGACGGTGAAGAGTTCGATGTCGCGGCGCGGCCTCTCTGGGTTGAGGAATTGCTGCTTGTGGACCGCCCAGATGCGGATCATGCGGTTCTGGAAATGACCTGTGGCAAGGGTGGGTATGTCCGCTCTGTGGCGCGCGATCTGGGCGAGAAGCTGGGTTGTTACGGCCATGTGGCGTGGTTGCGGCGGGTCTGGTCGGGGCCGTTCGAAGCCGAGGATGGCCTGAGTATCGAGGACATCGACCGGATGGCGCAGAGCCCTGAATTGGAGGCCTATGTGCGCCCGCTCGAAGAGGGGCTGGCCGATTTGCCCATGGTCACGGCCACGCCCGAGGGGGCGACGCGTCTGCGCAATGGCAATCCCGGCATGGTGATCGCGACGGGCATTGAATATGGCGATGAATGCTGGGCTGCAATTGACGGCAAGGCGGTGGCCGTGGGCCGCTACAAGGCGGGGGAATTGCACCCCAGCCGGGTGTTCAACCAATGAATGGTGGTGCCCCGGATCACCTGCACGATCCGGGCGGCAAGGTGCGCTTGCGCCTGCCCGATGGTGTGGTGGGGGGGGCGGAATACTCGGCCTGTGGGCGATACCGTCAGGTTCTGAGCCGGGATTGGACACCCGAAGGGGCGACACCGCGCCGGGTGCTCTTTGTGGGCATGAACCCGTCGGTGGCCAGTGCCGAAGTCTCCGATCCGACCTGTCACCGCGAGGTGATGTTTGCCAAGGATTGGGGATATTCCTTTTATTTCAAGGGCAACATGCTGGATTGGCGGGCGACCTCGCCCAAAGACCTGCCGCGCGAGCCGGATGTGGCGTGCAGCGCCGCGAACATCCCGGCGCTGGTGGCCATGGCGGAGCAATCAGAGCTTGTCGTGCTGGCCTATGGGAAACTTCACGCGCGCTATCAGGGCATCGTGCGGCACGCGCTGCGCGAGATTGCCGCCACGGGCAAGCCGCTGATGTGTCTGGGGTTGAACAAGGACGGTTCGGCCAAGCATCCGCTATACCTGCGCAAGGATACGATCCTCAGACCGTTTCCGATGCCGGTCTGAGCGCGGTCATTCCGCCGCGCGGCACATCGCCTTGAGCGCCGCCGCGTGATCGGGCGACGCGGCGAGGGCGTTAGCGGCCAGATCACGGGCCGATTGCATCAGGCTGTCGCCGGGGACGACACGGTCGAACAGCCCCCAGTCGAGCGCCTCTTGGGTGCTGAGCCGTGCCCCGGCCAGAAGGATCATCTTGGCGCGGGCCGGGCCGATCAGAGCGGCAAGGCGGGCGGGATCACTGGGTTGGGGCAGGAAGCCCAGTTTCATCACCGGGTAGAACGCGCCTGCGCCCTCGGCGGCGATGCGGATGTCACAGGCAAGCGCCATGCCTGTGGCCCCGCCTGCGACCGTTCCGTTAAGCGCGGCGATGCTGAGACCGGGCAGGGCGGCAATGGCACCCGAGAGGCGTTCCCAGACCGGGCTGGTGGCGAGGCCGGCGCGCGCGGCGTCCAGATCGGCGCCGGCGGAAAACACCTTGCCCGCTCCGGTCAGCACGAACACGCGGGCCTCTTGGGCGGCCTCTGCGATGTCGGCGAGGTCCGAGAGCATCGGCTCGGTCAGGGCATTGGCCTTGTCCGGGCGGTTGAGGGTCGCGATCCAGAGCCCGCCGTCGCGTTCGAGCGTGACCAGAGCATCCGCGCTCATATCAGGCCCACCCGGCGGCGGATCGCCTCGTCGCGCAGCGAGATTTCCTGTCCGGCGAACTCGGCAGCGTCAGGGCCGCACATCCAGAGCAGGGCGCGGGCGGGCCAATCGGCCGGGATATGGCTGGACCAGTCCAACTGGCTGACGGCATTGACGCCGCTGGCCTTGATCTCGCGCTGCATGTCGGTGGCCACCGTGCCGGGCGAGAGGCCCATGACGCGGATGCCCGCGGGGGCGGCTTCGAGGGTGGCGCAGCGGGTGAGCATCGCGGCTCCGGCCTTGGAGGTGCAATAGGCGCTCCAGCCTTCAAGCGGGTTATGGGCCGCGCCGGAACTGACGGTGAGGATGGTGCCTGCGCCGCGCGCGATCATGCCGGGCAGGGCGGCGCGCATGCCGTTGAACACGCCCTTGAGGTTCACGTCGATGGCGCGCGCCCAATCATCGGGATCAGCCTCGGACAGGGCGGTGATCGGTTCGATCACGCCGGCGTTGTTGATCAGTACATCGAGATGCCCAAAGGCGGTGTGGCAGGCGGCGACGGCGGCCTCCATCTCCCAAAAGCGGCTGACATCGCAGGGGATGGCGATGGCCGCGTGGCCGATCTCGCCCGCGAGGTCGGCAATTGCGTCGCCATTGCGCGCCGCCAGCGCGACATTCGCCCCGGCGGCGGCGAAAACCCGCGCAGCGGCGGCGCCGATGCCCTTGCTGGCGCCTGTGATGAGAACGCATTTGCCCTGCATATCCATGGTATTTCCCTTCTTGAATGCCCTTGTCCTAACGCCGGGGCTGGCCAAGTTCCAGTCAGATCATCCCTTGACCAAGCGGCGGTGACAACCGAAGTTGTCGGCAACCCCGATTTCAAAAAGGTGCTCTTCATGTCCTATATCCGCACGCTCGCCGCTTCGACCTCTGTGCTCTGCCTGTCGGCGACGGCCGGATTCGCCGATCTGACTGCGGCAGAGGTCTGGCAGGATTGGCAAAGCTATCTGGAAAGCAATGGCTATGCTGTCACCGCCGAGACGGCGCAGGCGGGCGATACGCTGACGATCCGCGATCTGGCGATGCGGATGGAGGTGCCCGAAGAGGGTGGCACCGTCGAGGTGCGCATGGGCGAGATGCAACTGGTCGAACAAGGCGACGGATCGGTGGCCGTGATCCTGCCTGCGGTCATGCCGATTGCGATGGACCTCAAGGATGAGGCGGGCGAGCAGGTTGCGGTCACCATGCAGGTGGCGCAAACGGGCATGGAGATGCTTGTGACCGGCGATGCCAGTGCAATGACCTATGATTACACCGCGCAAGAGGTGGCGATGACGCTGGATGATGTCGTTGCCGGTGCGCAGACGGTCGAGATCGGGGTCGCCGAGGTTCGCATGCTCGATATGGCCGGGCGGCATCAGAGCACGCTGGACGGGGCCACGCGCGCGGTCACCCAAGAGATGACCGCCGGTCCCGTGGCCTATGCGATTGATTTTACCGACCCCGAAGAAGGGGGGCGTGCCCGGGTCAACGGCACGATGGCGCGGCTCAGCATGACCGGGAATGGCGATATCGTCGATGGCGTGGACACCAGCGACATGGCCGCCGCGCTGCGCGCAGGTTTTCGGGTGAACAGTCAGATCGCCTATGAAGAGGGCAACACATCCTACAGGCTGACCAATGACGATGACGAGGTCGAAGGCACCCAGAGCTCGGCATCCGGAACCCTGCAGGTGGGCATGGGGCCGGATGGTCTGCGCTATGGCGGCGAGGGGCGCGACGTCAGCATTGCCCTGGCCGGAAGCGGGCTGCCCTTTCCCGTGACGGCCGAGATGGCGCGTATGGGGTTCGATTTCGCGATGCCCGTGGTCAAAAGCGACGCGGCGCAGGACTTTGCCTTGGCGCTCGAGTTCGGGGGATTCACCATGGCCGATGCAATCTGGGCCATGTTCGATCCGGGCGCGCAATTGCCGCGTGATCCGGCCACGATCAGCGTTGATGTGTCGGGGAAGGGGCGGCTCTTTTACGACCTGCTGGACCCTGCGCAGATGGCCAAGCTGGAAGAGGGGGACGAGGTGCCCGGCGAGATCGAGAGCGTCGTGCTCAATGACCTGACGGTCGATCTTGCGGGGGCCAAGCTGACCGGGGCGGGGGCGTTTACCTTTGATCAGACGGACCTGACCAGCTTTGACGGGGTGCCAGCCCCGGAAGGCGCGATTGATCTGCGGTTGGTGGGGGGCAATGGCCTTCTGGACAAGCTGATCGGGATGGGATTCGTGGCCGAGGATCAGGCGATGATGGTGCGTATGATGGCGGGTATGTTCGCGCGCGCCGGCAGCGGCGAGGATGAACTGACCTCGCGCATCGAAGTGACCGAGGAAGGTCAGGTGCTGGCCAATGGGCAACGCCTGAAATAACGCGGAGATGAGCGGCAAGACAGGGCCACGGGCGCAGGCGCGTGGCCTTTTGCTTCGTCGCGGGCTTGCGCGTGAGGGGGTGGCGGTCTACCTCAGGGCGGCAACAAGGAGATGCCGATGGCGAAAGCGCTCGATGAATTGACCCATGCGTTGATTGACGCGGCCCTGAAGGCAGGGGCCGAGGCGGCGGATGCCATTGCCCTGCGCGGGCAGTCGACCACAATCGACATGCGCGGTGGCAAGCTGGAGCAGGCAGAGCGCGCCGAGGGTGTGGACATCGGTCTGCGCGTTCTGATCGGCGGGCGACAGGCAAGCGTGTCGGCCTCGGATACCGGGGCCGCGACGATTGCGGCACTGGCCGAGCGGGCGGTCGCGATGGCGCGGGAAGCGCCGGTTGATCCCTATGCCGGGCTGGCCGAGCCGGGGCAATTGGCGAAAGATTGGGATGTGGCGGCGCTGGAACTGTGTGATCCGGCGCCTGAGCCCGCACCCGATGCCCTGGCGGGCATGGCGCAAGAGGCGGAAGCGGCGGCCTTGGCTGTGTCCGGTGTGACCCAGGTGCAATCGGCGACGGCGGGCTATAGCCACCGGGCCGTGCATATCGCGGCGAGCAACGGGTTTTCGGGCGGTTACGCGCGCAGCGAAACAGGGGTTTCCTGCGTGGCGATCGCCGGATCGGGCACCGGGATGGAGCGCGATTATGATGGCGACAGCCGGATTTTCGCCAGCGATTTGCGGGATGCGTCGGACATCGGGCAAAGGGCCGGTCTGCGCGCGGTGGAACGTCTGGGCGCGCGTCGCCCGCGCACCGGGGCCTATCCGGTGCTGTTCGACGAGCGCATTTCCGGGTCTTTGATCGGGCATCTGCTGGCGGCGGCCAACGGGGCGTCGGTGGCGCGGGGGTCGTCCTGGCTGCGGGGGCGTTTGGGCGAGCAGGTGCTGCCCGAGGCGCTGTCGGTGCTGGAGGATCCGCACGGTCCGCGCGTGAGCGGATCGCGCCCGTTTGATGCCGAGGGGCTGCCGACCGCCAAGCGGGCGATTGTGCAGGATGGCGTGCTGATGGGCTGGACGCTCGATCTGGCCACGGCGCGCAAGCTGGGGATGCAGAGCACGGCCAATGCCACGCGCGGCACGTCTTCCGCGCCCTCGCCGGGGACGTGGAACATCGCGCTCACCCAAGGCACGCAGAGCCGGGAGGATCTGATCCGCGAGATGGGCACGGGCCTCTTGGTGACGTCGATGATCGGCTCTACCATCAATCCCAACACAGGCGACTATTCGCGGGGCGCGGCGGGGTTCTGGGTCGAGAAGGGCGAGATTGCCTATCCGGTCAACGAATGCACCATCGCGGGAAGCCTCCCCGAGATGCTGCGCCGGATGATCCCGGCCAATGATGCGCGGCTGCATGTCGGCCGGGTGGTGCCATCGCTGCTGGTCGAGGGGTTGACGCTTGCCGGGGAATGATCTGGCGCTCTTGACCGAGGCCGCCTATGCGGCGGGGCGCATTGCCACGGGCTATGTTGGCGGGCCGCTCGACATGCAGGACAAACCGGGGGGTGCCGGGCCGGTGACGGCGGCGGATCTGGCGGTCAATGCCATGCTGCTCGAGCGCTTGCGCGCGGCGCGGCCCGGCTATGGCTGGTTGTCGGAAGAGACCGAGGATACAGCCGCGCGGCTGGAGGCGGAGCGGGTGTTCATCGTCGATCCTATCGACGGCACGCGCAGTTTCATCGAAGGCAGCGACAGTTGGGCCCATTCCTTGGCGGTGGCCAAGGGCGGCGTGGTGATCGCCGCCGTGGTCTATCTGCCGATGCGCGACAAGCTCTATGCCGCCGCCGCAGGGCAGGGGGCCACGCTGAACGGTGTTCCGATCCGGGCAACGGCGCGGGCGGATCTGGCGGGTGCGTCGATATTGGCGGCCAAGCCCAATTACGCGCCCGAGAATTGGCGGGGGGGCCGCGTGCCCGAGGTCGCCCGTGCCTTTCGCCCCTCGCTGGCCTATCGCCTGAGCCTTGTGGCCGAGGGGCGGTATGACGCGATGATGACCCTGCGCCCATCATGGGAATGGGACATTGCGGCGGGCGATCTGATCCTGCGCGAGGCGGGGGCGGTCACATCGGACCGCCGCGCCGTGCCGCTCCGGTTCAACAATCCGGTGCCGATGGTCGATGGCGTGCTGGCGGCAAACCCGCTGTTGCATGGGGCGCTGCACGCCGCCTTGGCCGCGTGATCCACCTAGCGCCCCCTTGCGCCCGCTGGTGATCCGCGTCTAATGCGCGGGCGACAGGATTAAATAACAGGCACATCATGCCCCGCTCCGACAATCTGACCGGTGCCCTTCTGATGATGGGGTCAATGGCCGCGTTCACGCTGAACGATGCCATGATCAAGGGGCTGGCCGGGCAGGTTCCGCTCTTTCAGGTGATGTTTCTGCGCGGGGTGGTGACGACGATCCTTGTTGCGCTGATCGCGTGGAAGATGGGCGCGCTCAAGCGGCATTTGCCGCGCGAGGATTGGGGGCCGGTGTTCTGGCGTCTGGTGGGCGAAATCGGATCGGCCTATTTCTTTGTCTCGGCTCTCTACCATATGCCGCTGGCCAATATCAGCGCGATCATGCAGGCCTTGCCGCTGACGCTGACATTGGCCGCCGCGCTTTTTTTCCGCGAGCCGGTGGGCTGGCGGCGGATGGCGGCGATCTTGGCCGGGTTTGTCGGCGTGATGCTGATCGTGCGGCCAGGCACCGAAGGGTTCAACATCTATTCGGTCTACGGATTGGCGGCGGTGGCCTTTGTCACGCTGCGCGATCTGGCCACACGGCGGTTGTCGCGCGATGTGCCTTCGATGCTGGTGACGCTGTTCAACTCGTTTTTCATCATGGCCTTCTTCGGTCTGGGAAGCCTGACAGGCGAGTGGGTCGCGCTCGATGGGCAGGCCGCGCTGTTGATCTGTGGCGCGGCGGTGATGATCATCGGCGGCTATCTGTTTTCAATCATGGTGATGCGGGTTGGCGAGATCAGTTTCGTGGCACCGTTTCGGTACACCAGCCTGATTTGGGCCTTGATTCTGGGGTGGTTGGTGTTCGGCGACTGGCCGCAGACGCTGACCTTGGTCGGGGCGGCAATCGTGGTGGCCAGCGGGCTCTTTACGCTGTACCGCGAGGCGCAGATCAACCGGCGGGCCAAGGCGAATTTGAAAAAACAGCTTTCACTTGGTCCTCGTCCACGTTGAACTGAGACTTGAAAAAGGCAGCTTCGCGGGCATCAATCGGGTGCATCGGGCCGGTTTTGTATTTGGCGTGAGAGTCGTTATCGGCATGTTTGGCGCGCAGATACATATGCGGGCCGGGCTGGATCAGCGTGGGCATGTCGAAATGCAGCTTGTGATGGCCAAAGTTCATCACGGTCATCGGATCGCCGGGGCGAAAGAGCACGGCAAGGCCGCAGGCCCAAAACGGGGCTTGCAGTTCTTCGGCGACGATCCCGCGTTCTGACAGGGTGACGGAATAGCCACGGTTATAGTCGATGGCCATGTAGCGCCAGCTCTTGCGCATGGTGCGGGTGTGTTTCTCGAACCAGCGCAGGCTACGCACAAAGCCGAGACCGACCGCATCGTCATCATCGAGGCGGAATTGCATGGAGAGGTCGGTATCGTCGCCCAGTTCCTCCTTGATCGCCAGTTGCATGGCAAGGCGATGCTTCATCGGTTCGCTTTCGATGATCTTGATCTGCGGCACCGGGGCGGTCAGATCATGCAGGCGCTCCAGATAGGGTTTGGGCATATTCTGTCCGATCATCACGAGAAAGGTGAAATCGGGGTTCTGCTGCGCCGCGATGGAGGGCAGGGTCAGGCATTCGAAATGGCGAAACCGCAGTTCCATCCGGGCGGGGGCATAGAGATAGGCCTCGCGCTCCTCGACCGTGTCATGCATGCGTTTGAAGCCGCCCAGGGCGGGATATGAAAACCGGCAAATCCCGATCACACGCATCTGTTGCGGTCCCCTAGCGAAAGCTCGCGCGGACCCGGTCCGCGTCGATGTGAAAATGATCGCGAAAGAGTGCCTCGCCTTCGGCATCGAGCAACGAGAGCTTGGGCATGCGCACCCCTTCCTTTTGGCGCGAGTCATTATAGCCGTTGTGCCCGCGCACGAACATCGGTTCCTCGGGCCAAGAGAGGGTGGGCATGTTCTGCCAGAGGCGCGCGTGGGAATAGTTCATGATCGTATGGCGCACCCCGGGGCGAACAGAGAGGGCGAGGGCCGGGGTCCACATATGCTGGAATGTGGCCGAGGCCATGATACCCTCGGGTGTGGGGGTGGCGACAAAACCGTTGACAAAATCAATCGCGACATGGCGGTTGCTGCGCAAGAGGCCACGCGCGGCCTGGGCCAGTTTGCGCAGGCGTTCGACAAAGCGGACAGAGACCGCATCATCATCATCCATGCGGAATTGGAGGGATGGCTGATCGCTGTCGAGAACGGCTGCGTTGATGACCTCGCGCATCACGTCACGATGCCGCCCCGGTTCGCGGGTCACGACGCGGGCCTGTGGCAGCGACGCGAGATTGTCCATCAGCCGCTCGTGATCGCGCCGGGGCATGTTGGGGCCGATGACCACCAGCAAGGTAAAATCCGGATCGGTCTGCGCGCGCAAGGGAGGCAGGGTAAACTGCTCGAACAGGCGAAAGCGTTCCTGCATGCGTTCGGGGGCGTATAAATACGCCTCGCGCTCTGCGGTTTCGGTATGTTCGACCTGAAACCCACCGAGGGCTGGATAGGAAAACCGGCACAGGCCGATCACCTGCGAATTTGCATTCTCCATCCTGCGCCGCATGCCTTGAATTGCTTGGAACGACTGTGGCATTGGCCCGTGGTGAACGCAAGTCCGGACCTGTTGACAACCCCCGCGACTCCCCCTATACGCGCCCCATCCATGGCTGAGGGGGTCGCCCCGTCGCCTGTATCAGAACTGTAGTGGTCAAGATCCGGGCGAATGCGCCCCGATCCTCTGGAAACCCACCGCGTCGGACCCGGAATGCAGGGTGCGATTGCGGTCTTTGCGTATTGCGGACGCGCGATTCGCTTTTGATTAACCGCATGGGGCTGGTCCTTGTGCAGACACATGTGTTGAGAGACGGGGAAAGAACCGGAATGCCAACGATCCAACAGCTGATCCGCAAGCCGCGGCAGCCGAAAGTCAGAACCACCAAGTCACAGCATCTTCAGGGCTGCCCGCAGAAGCGTGGCGTTTGCACGCGCGTCTATACAACGACGCCGAAGAAGCCGAACTCGGCCATGCGTAAGGTTGCCAAGGTGCGCCTGACCAATGGCTTCGAGGTCATCAGCTACATCCCCGGCGAGAGCCACAACCTTCAGGAGCACTCTGTGGTTCTGATCCGTGGCGGCCGTGTAAAAGACCTTCCCGGTGTGCGTTACCACATCCTGCGCGGCGTGCTCGATACGCAAGGCGTCAAGGATCGTAAGCAGCGCCGTTCGAAATATGGCGCGAAGCGTCCGAAGTAAGAGGAATCACAGATGTCTCGTCGTCACGCCGCAGAAAAACGCGAAGTCCTGCCCGACGCCAAGTATGGCGATCGGGTTCTGACCAAGTTCATGAACAACCTGATGATCGACGGCAAGAAATCCGTCGCCGAAGCGATCGTCTACAACGCGCTCGAGCGCGTCGAGGGCAAGATCAAGCGCGCGCCCGTGGAAGTGTTCCACGAAGCGCTCGACAACATCAAGCCGTCGGTCGAAGTGCGCTCGCGCCGCGTCGGTGGTGCCACCTATCAGGTGCCCGTCGAAGTGCGCCCCGAGCGTCGCGAAGCTCTTGCCATTCGCTGGCTGATCAACGCGTCGCGCTCGCGCAATGAGAACACCATGGAAGAGCGTCTGGCAGGGGAACTGCTCGATGCGGTCCAGAGCCGCGGTTCGGCCGTGAAGAAGCGCGAAGACACCCACAAGATGGCAGACGCGAACAAAGCGTTCAGCCATTACCGCTGGTAAACCTCAGAGGCATTTGAAACATGGCACGCGACTATCCCCTCCAGCGTTACCGGAACTTCGGGATCATGGCCCACATCGATGCGGGCAAGACCACGACCACCGAACGCATTCTGTTCTACACCGGCAAGTCCCACAAGATCGGCGAAGTCCACGACGGCGCCGCAACGATGGACTGGATGGAGCAGGAGCAGGAACGCGGTATCACCATCACCTCGGCTGCGACCACGACCTTCTGGCAGCGCCAGGAAGATCCGACCGCCGAGGGCACGTCGGATACCAAATACCGCTTCAACATCATCGACACCCCCGGCCACGTCGACTTTACCATTGAAGTCGAGCGTTCGCTGGCGGTTCTCGATGGCGCGATCTGTCTGCTGGACGGGAACGCCGGTGTCGAGCCGCAGACCGAAACCGTGTGGCGTCAGGCTGACCGCTACAAGGTGCCGCGTCTGGTGTTCGTCAACAAGATGGACAAGATCGGCGCGGATTTCTTCAACTGCGTCAAGATGATCAAGGACCGCACCGGGGCGACCCCCGCACCCGTGGCCCTGCCGATCGGTGCCGAGGACCAGCTCGAAGGCATCATCGACCTGATCAAGATGGAAGAGTGGGTCTGGAAGGGTGAAGATCTGGGCGCGTCCTGGGTTCGCCAGCCGATCCGTGACGACCTCAAGGACATGGCCGACGAATGGCGCGCCAACCTGATCGAGATCGCCGTCGAAATGGACGACGACGCGATGGAAGGCTATCTCGAAGGCAAAGAGCCCGATGAAGAGACCCTGCGCGCGCTGATCCGCAAGGGCACGCTGTCGCTCAGCTTCGTGCCGGTTCTGGTTGGCTCTGCCTTCAAGAACAAGGGTGTGCAGCCGCTTCTGAACGCCGTGATCGACTTCTTGCCGTCGCCGCTCGACGTGCCGCCCTACATGGGCTTCAGCCCGGATGACGAGACCGAGACCCGGAACATCGCGCGTCACGCCGATGATGCCGAGCCCTTCTCGGCGCTCGCGTTCAAGATCATGAACGACCCCTTCGTTGGCTCGCTGACCTTCACACGCATCTATTCCGGCGTGATGAAGAAGGGCGATGCGATGCTCAATTCGACCAAAGGCAAGAAAGAGCGCGTTGGCCGGATGATGATGATGCACGCGATCAACCGCGAAGAGATCGAAGAAGCCTTTGCCGGCGACATCATCGCTCTGGCCGGTCTGAAAGAGACCACCACCGGTGACACGCTCTGTGATCCGGCCAAGCCGGTCGTGCTTGAAACCATGACCTTCCCCGATCCGGTGATCGAGATTGCCGTCGAGCCCAAGACCAAGGGCGACCAGGAAAAGATGTCGGCGGGTCTGGCCCGTCTGGCAGCAGAAGATCCCTCCTTCCGCGTCGAAACCGACCTCGAGTCCGGTCAGACCATCATGAAGGGCATGGGCGAACTGCATCTCGACATTCTGGTCGACCGTCTGCGTCGCGAGTTCAAGGTCGAGGCCAACATCGGTGCGCCGCAGGTGGCCTATCGTGAAACCATCAGCCATGAGGTCGAGCACACCTACACCCACAAGAAACAGTCGGGTGGTTCGGGTCAGTTCGCCGAGGTCAAGCTGGTCATCACGCCGACAGAGCCAGGCGAAGGCTTCACCTTCGAGAGCAAGATCGTCGGCGGTGCCGTGCCCAAGGAATATATCCCGGGCGTCGAAAAGGGTATCCGCTCGGTGATGGACAGCGGTCCGCTCGCCGGGTTCCCGGTGATCGACTTCAAGGTCGCCTTGATCGACGGTAAGTTCCACGATGTCGACTCGTCGGTTATGGCGTTCGAGATCGCGGGCCGGATGGGCATGCGCGAAGGTCTGAAGAAAGCCGGGGCGAAACTGCTCGAGCCGATCATGAAGGTCGAGGTGGTGACACCCGAAGAGTATACCGGCAACGTCATCGGCGATTTGACGTCGCGGCGCGGTCAGGTTTCGGGTCAGGATCAGCGTGGCAATGCCATCGCGATCAACGCCAACGTGCCGCTGGCCAACATGTTCGGCTATATCAACACGCTGCGCTCGATGTCTTCGGGACGCGCCCAGTTCACGATGCAATTCTCGCATTACGAGCCGGTGCCGCACAACATCTCGGAAGAGATCCAGAAGAAATACGCATAACGGCGGTGGGCAATCTGCCCACCCTACCACCCCCGTAGGGTGCGCCACGGCGCACCGCATCAGACACAAGAAGGAGCCAGAACCATGGCAAAGGAAAAGTTTGCACGTAACAAGCCGCATGTGAACATCGGCACGATCGGTCACGTTGACCACGGCAAGACGACGTTGACGGCGGCGATCACCAAGTATTTCGGCGAGTTCCGGGCCTATG
>Ga0256829_1000417_pt1 | contig 43774 bp, 43 predicted proteins | sample 131447metaG_FD_185979 | JGI IMG/M metagenome (GOLD analysis project Ga0256829, IMG submission 185979) | Hydrothermal vent microbial communities from Lau Basin, Pacific Ocean - 131-447 | ecosystem: Environmental > Aquatic > Marine > Hydrothermal vents | place: Pacific Ocean: Lau Basin | collected... | reverse complement strand
AAATGGTGGAGCCAGGCGGAATCGAACCGCCGACCTCTTGCATGCCATGCAAGCGCTCTCCCAACTGAGCTATGGCCCCATCTTTAATGGAAAGGCGGGCATAGAATTTCCAGGCCCGCCAATCAAGCCCTATTTGTCATCGCCTTCCGGCTCAATGTCATCAGCGTCGGGTTCGCCGAGTTCATTGTCATCGTCGAGTTCGATGTCATCGCCGAGGTCGAACTCTTCATCAAGATTGATGTCTTCCTCGTCATCGTCATCATCATCGTCATCGACGCCGTCTTCGCTGAAGCCAGCTGGCATCTTGCCAGGTGCAGCGTCGTCATCTTCGTCGCCGCCAGACATATCAAGGACAACTTCGTCCTCGTCGCCGCCAAGTTCCTTGGCTTCGTCTTCGCTGGACTCTTCTTCGTCTTCACCAGCTGCGGCTGCGGCTTTCGCCTTTTCTTCCTCTTCCAGATCTTCGTCTTCGTCCTCTGGAACAGCCTCTTTAGCGGCAGCGGTGCGGACCTTCGTCTTCGTGGCCTGCGCGGTTTCGTCAGCAGGGTCGAAAGAATGACCACACTTGGGACACGTCGCAGGGCGTTTGTTCAGGTCGTAAAACTTCGCCTCGCAATTCGGGCAAACCTGTTTGGTACCAAGTTCGGGATCAGCCATATTTTTCATCCGTCGGTGAGAAAATCATTGCAGGCGCGCTTGCCAGAAACGCTCCCGCCTGTCAAAGCGCTTTTCGCTAGGTACTGTAACTAAAGGAAACCACTAGAACATGGTGTGGACTTCCCATCCGGTGAAACAGATCACCGGAACTCTGCGTGCGCCTGGCGATAAGTCATGCAGCCACCGCGCGCTTATTCTTGGCGGCCTTGCAAAAGGCACTTCTGAAATTTCTGGACTGCTCGAGGGCGAAGACGTCCTAAACACGGGCCGCGTTATGGCCGCGCTTGGCGCTGATGTTGAACGCGTCGGTGAGGGCGCTTGGCAGGTCACCGGCGTCGGTGAGCGCGGCTTGCAGACCCCAAAGATTGACCTGGATTTCGGAAATTCAGGCACCGGCTCGCGCCTGATGCTGGGCGTGGTCGCCGGTTATCCGGTTGAAGCCCGCTTCATTGGTGATGAAAGCCTGTCTGGCAGGCCAATGGGGCGCGTGCTCGATCCGTTGACCGAAATGGGCGTCCAGTATGAGGCCAGCGACGGCAAAACACTGCCGCTCACGCTGAAAGGACTTAGCGATCTCAGCGCGATTTCGTATCAGCCGCCGCACGCCTCTGCGCAGGTCAAGTCCTGCATCTTGCTTGCGGGTCTGAATGCGCAAGGCGAAACGCAAGTGCGCGAACCGCGCATCACCCGCGATCATTCCGAGCGAATGCTTCGTGGTTTTGGCGCTGAGGTGACCAGTCAGCGCGACGGCGCCGCGAACGTGGTCTCGATTCAAGGCGGGCAATCCTTGTTTGCGCAAGAAACCATCGTGCCGGGCGATCCAAGCTCTGCTGCTTTCTTGGCCGCCGCGGCAATGATTTCGCCGCGCGGCGGAGTCGTCGTCGAAGGCATGATGTCCAATGAAACGCGCGATGGGTTCTACCGCGCCGCGGCTTTAATGGGCGCGCATGTCGGCGCTGAAGATGTCGGCACTGCGGCCGGGGAACGCTTGATTGATATGAGCTTTGAGAGCGCCGAGCTCAAAGGCACTGAGATTCCAGTCGATCTGGTCCCAAGTATGATTGACGAGTTCCCGATCCTCGCCGTCCTAGCCGCATTCGCGACGGGAACCACAGTGGTTAAAGGCGCAGAGGAACTCCGCGTCAAAGAAAGCGACCGGATTAAAGCAGTGGTTGAGATGCTGCGCGTCAATGGCGTCGAGGTCGAAGAGACGAAAGACGGATTTATCGTGCACGGCTGCGCAGGCGCGGTGCCGGGTGGCGGCCTGGTCGAAACCCATCATGATCACCGGATCGCAATGAGTGCACTCATTATGGGCACCGCTTCGCAAAACCCGGTCTCAATCGACGATGCAGCAATGATCGCAACCAGCTATCCGGAGTTCATGGCGCATATGAAATCTCTCGGGGCAGACCTCCAAAAAGGCACGTCATGATTATTGCGATTGATGGCACGCTCGCCTCTGGAAAAGGCACCATCGCGCGGCGACTGTCGGGCTGGTATGGTCTCGCGCACATGGATACAGGCCGCCTTTACCGCGCCACCGGCATTGCCGCCCTTAAGAAATCTGTCGATTTTGACGATCCTGCCGCGCTCGCTGATGTCGCGCGCGCGCTGGATTTGAACGATTTTTCCGAGGAAGAGCTGCGCACTGCCGAGGCCGGACAAGCCGCGTCAAAAGTGGCGGCGGTTCCAGAGGTACGCTCGGCGCTTCTGGAATTGCAGCGCGCATTCGCCCATCAATCCGGCGGCGCGGTGCTCGATGGCCGCGATATCGGCACAGTGGTCTGCCCGGAAGCGGATGTGAAACTCTGGGTCGACGCCTCGGTTGAAGTCCGCGCGACACGCCGCTGGAAAGAGCTCACCGAAAAAGGTGAAACCCTGTCTCTCGAAGAGATGATCGCACAGCTGAAAGAGCGTGATGACCGCGACAAAAACCGCGCTGATGCACCGATGATTGCAGCAGCAGATTCAGTCTTGATCGACACCACTCATCTAACTATAGACGCGGCTGTGGATAAAGCGCGGGCAGCGGTTGAAGCCGTGATCGCCCAAAAGTCCGAGCGTTCTGAGCCGTAAAGCTCAAATCTAAAGACGCTCAACAAGCTTATCCCTGACATCGCAGCGACGTCGGACCGAAGGCACAGGGCCTGAGGCCGTGAACCCCGTAATGCTGCGCTTTTGGAGACCCCATGACTGAATCAATGAATCCCTCGACTGAGGATTTTGCCTCAATGTTCGAGGACAGCGCTGGCGCCGCCACTCTTGTAGAGGGCAAAGTTGTTCCAGCGACCGTCATTTCTAACAATGGCGACTATCTTGTGCTCGACGTTGGCCTGAAAACTGAAGGCCGCGTTGCATCAAAAGAATTCCTTCTGGAAGAAAAGCAGCCTGAAGCTGGTGATATTGTCGAAGTCTACCTCGACCGTATCGAAAACCTGATGGGCGAAGCTGTTCTGTCGCGCGACAAAGCCCGCCGCGAAGAAAGCTGGATCCGTCTGGAAGACAATTACAATAAAGAAGAGCCTGTTAAGGGCGCGATTGTTGGCCGCGTTAAAGGCGGTTTCACTGTCGATCTTGGCGGTGTGAATGCCTTCCTTCCTGGCTCACAAGTCGACATCCGCCCAGTTCGCGATGTTGGCCCACTGATGAACGAAGTTCAGCCATTCGCAATTCTGAAAATGGACCGCGCGCGCGGCAACGTTGTTGTCTCTCGCCGTGCCATCCTCGAAGAGAGCCGTGCCGAGCAGCGCGCGGAAATCGTTGGCGATATGAACGAAGGCGATACCCGCGAAGGCGTCGTCAAGAACATCACCGATTACGGTGCGTTCGTTGATCTTGGCGGCATTGATGGCCTCCTGCACGTCACTGACATGAGCTGGAAGCGCGTCAATCACCCAAGCCAAGTCGTCAATGTTGGCGACACGGTCAAAGTTCAGATCATCAAGATCAACCCAGAGACCCAGCGCATCAGCCTTGGTATGAAGCAACTCGAAAGCGATCCTTGGGACGATATCGAGAGCAAGTACACAGTCGGCACGCGTATGTCTGGTCAGGTCACAAACATCACCGATTACGGTGCGTTTGTTGAGCTCGAAGACGGTGTTGAAGGCCTGATCCACGTCTCTGAAATGAGCTGGACCAAGAAGAACGTACACCCAGGCAAAATCGTCTCTACATCTCAAGAAGTCCTCGTTGAGGTCCTCGATGTGGATAGCGAGAAGCGCCGTATTTCACTTGGCCTGAAGCAAACTCAGGACAATCCATGGTCTGCCTTTATGGCTGAGCACCCAGTTGGCACGGACATCGAAGGCGAAGTTCGCGGCATCACTGAGTTCGGTCTGTTTGTCGGCCTTGGCCCAGACCTGGACGGCATGGTCCACATCAACGACATCTCTTGGGAACAGTCTGGCGAAGAAGCCATTCAGGCTTTCCAAAAAGGTGACAGCGTCACAGCACGCGTCCTCGACGTTGATACTGAGAAAGAGCGTATCTCGCTCGGCATCAAGCAAGTTGGCGGCGATCCAATCGCTGACAATAGCAGCGTCAAGCGCGGTGCAGTTGTAACCTGTACGGTCACTGAAGTTGCGTCTGGCGGTATCGAGGTTGAGTTCGGCGATCCAGCCGTCAAAGCCTTCATCCGTCGTTCTGATCTGTCTCGCGACCGCAGCGAACAACGCCCAGAGCGTTTCGCGGTCGGCGACAAGATCGACGCGAAAGTCACGCAAGTCGACAAATCTTCTCGCCGCATCGGTGTCTCAATCAAAGCGCTTGAGATCTCTGAAGAGCAAGAAGCTGTCGCCCAATACGGTTCTGCCGATAGTGGCGCATCGCTTGGTGACATTCTTGGTGCAGCTCTCGCAACCGGCGAAGGTGACGACGCCGCAACCGAAGAGAAGCCTAAGAAGAAGAAGGCGACTAAAAAGAAAGCTGACGAAGGCGACGACGCGTAAGTTGGTTTACATCCATTCCTAACAATAAGGTAATGGACAAGTATTTTGCGACGGAGGCCTAGTCTCCGTCGCATTTTTCGTTTAGGTTCAAAGACATGCTGAGATCTGAACTCATCGCTAAACTTGCAGACGAGAATCCGGAATTGCGCCCGGAGGATCTGGAGAAACTCGTTGGGGTCATCCTTGACGAAATCGCCGATGCGCTTGCTCGCGGCGATCGCGTCGAACTGCGAGGATTTGGCGCTTTTTCCGTCCGTCATCGAAAAGCCCGCAAGGGACGTAATCCACGCACGGGAGAATCCGTCAGCGTGGAAGCGAAATCTGTCCCATTCTTCCGCCCGGGCAAAGAACTTCGAGCCCGCGTGAATGACGGCGTGGATCCAGAATCGCGCTAAGCGATTGTATCCAAAACTGTTTCTGAGATTTGACCTCGCGGCAGAATTCAAACATTCTGGCGCTAAGGCTTTCGGGTCTGGAGATTAGAAGGGGTTTAAAATGTTAAAAGAATTCAAAGAGTTTGCCATGAAAGGCAATCTCGTCGACATGGCGGTTGGTTTCGTCATGGGCGGCGCTTTTGCCACGGTGGTGACAGCCTTTATCCAGGGCGTGTTCCTGCCAATACTCGCGCCAATTATGGGCGGTATCGATTTATCATCGCTGACATTCACGGTTCAAGAAGCCGTTCTCAATGATGCTGGTGAAGTTGTTAAAGAAGCCGCGATCGTCGATCTCGGGGCGTTTATCGCCGCGCTGATATCCTTCATCATTGTCGCCTTCGTGATGTTCATGATCATCAAAGGCATGAACAATATGAAGAAAAAAGAGGAAGAGGCGCCAGCAGAACCGCCAGCCCCGCCGCGTCAGGAAATTCTTCTCGAAGAAATTCGCAATCTGCTCGCAAAACAGTCGTAAATCATTAACACGACGCGGGTACATGCATTCTCAAGTAGAGTGTGTGACGTGTTTAGGGGCGGCTTCCGGCTGCCCCTTTTCACATCTAACGGCGGCGTAGGAATACATACCAAGCCCCGCCGCCGCCATGTCTGGCATGAGCCGGGGCATAGCCGCTGATAAGGCCGCGCGCTTCTGGTAAGTCCAGCCAATTGAGAAAAGCCTGCCGCAAGACGCCCTGTCCGGATTTGCCTTTTCCAGTGATCACAATGACGCATTGCGAACCCTTGGCTTGCTCGCGGGCCAAGAAGCTGGGCAAAACACGAAACGCAGACTCGCGTGTATGACCATGTAGATCAAAACTCGCAGAGATCGCTTGCCGACCGCGTCGAACGCTGCGCTCATTCTGTCTGTTTTGAGGCGCGGCGTAAGCCTTGTTGCGAGAAACATTTAGCGGCTTCGGGTCGGCGTCATCTTTTTTTCGCGGACTCCCCGCCGGAGTGCCGCGCCGACCCGACAAGGGTGTAACGTTCCTGGACGCGGCGGCCCAGGCCCGTTTCTCTTTGTCGGTCAGATTACGTCCGCTCATAGGCGGTGTTCTAGGGCGTTACGACGATCGGTCTAGGCCCAGATGCGCGCGCCAGATCTTGTTGGCGCAATCGTTCTGCGACAGCTGTCGGCAAAAGCACCCAAAGTCGGCCAGGAGCATTTACCGTATCAGCCGCAGCACCGGCCCGGTCTCCAGTACCAAAATACAAGTCCCCGCGGACCGACCCTTTAATCGCGCCCCCTGTATCTTGCGAAACAAGCAAGCCAGACCATTCGCCGCCAAGTCCGGGCGCTGTGGTTTGAACAAACATCGGAACGCCGCCGGCATGAATGTCCAAATCAACCGCCATCGATCCGAGGGGGGTGAGCGGGACACCAAATGAGCCCTTTGGCCCCAGTCGCGGGTCGCCCTCTGGTTCCAATGTAAAGAACACAAATCGCGGATTTGCATTCATCGCTTGGCGCGCGCGCTCTGGAGTCGTGCGATCCATCCAGGCGCGAATGCCGCGCATACTCGCCTCCCCGCGCTCAATCCATCCGCGCTGCAGCAACCAGTTCGCGGTTGACCTGAACGGCTGACCATTATTGGCCGCATAAGCCGCGCGAAGGGTGCGCCCATCGGGCAAGACGAGCCGGCCCGAACCTTGGATTTGCAGAAAGAAAACATCGGCTGGGTGTGCATAAGCAAGTGGGCGAACACCCGCGCGCGTAATGTCCGCGCGGATCGGATATTCTCTTCGCGTGCCGTCCGGCAGAGTTTGATAGACTTTGCCGGATGAAGTCACCAGGTCGCCCGGATCGCCAGGAACAGGTTCGGTGAAAGGCGGCTCGGGCCGCAGCCGCGCCTCATAGGTTGGCTCAAAATATCCGGTAAATCGACTTTTGCCGTCAGGAGCAACAATCTCAACTGGCGTAAACAGCGCCTGTAAAACCGCCCGGGCACTGCGATTATCATTGATCACATCGAGCGCCGCGCAGGCCGGCGTCCAGTCCGAAACCCGCCCTGCCCAAGGCGCTTTGTTTGATAGCAGGTTTTGCGGAGGTCGTTTCTCAAACACCTCGCAACTGCGCCGCAAAGCAGAGAGCCCTGGCGCGAGATTGGACTCCTCCCAACCGGGCAGAATGTCGTAAGCGACGGGTTTGGGCGTCACAGGAAAAGTTGATGGATCGACCTGCGGCCGCGTTTCAAAAACAGGTTGCGGCGGCAGAGGTCGACCTGAATTGGTGACACAGCCAGATAGCAATAAGAACGCGCCGCATAAAAGCCCGAGGATCCTCATAAAAGAAGTCTAGGCGCGTTCGGCCCGTGAGCTCAAGTTACCAAGCTGAGGCTTTTTGATGGCTTAGTCAGCAGTATCGACATCATCGAGAATCCAATTCGGATCGCTCGAACTTGTTTGCCGCATAAAGGTCCACAACTCGGAGGCTTTAGTGGTTGTTTCGCCATCACCGAGCTCTGATTCATAATGCACAGTCACCCGGGCCATACCATCACTTGCGAGCGAAGCATCGGTAATCTCCGCTTTGCGAATCCGCAGCAATTGCATGCCTTCAGCGCCGGTCGCCTCACGGTCCGCAATGGCGGCGTCCCAAGCTTCATAAACGTCGGTATCCAATAGCGGCTTCAAGGCATCGCGATCGCCGCGAGCAAAAGCGCCAACAATCATTTCATAGGCCCCGCGTGCGCCCTGCATGAATGCGCGAGGCTCAAAATTTCCATCGGCCTCAAAGATCGCTTCCATTCCAGCAGCGGCCGGTCCGGTAAACGAGGGACGCAGCTGAACAACATCACCCCCGGTCGGTGCTGACCGCGCAGGAGTTGGGTTTGGCGCAGGCGATGGCATGCGACCTCGGCCCTCTGGTGGACCTTCATCTTGGCCTAACGTCACGAATAGACGCCACCCCACAAAAAGGGCGATCCCGGCCAAAACAAGAAATTCGATCACAGAAGAGGACATATTCGGCTCTTTTATCAGTCTTTCAGCAGTTCATATAGGTGCTTTTCAACAAGTGCCACCCACCGTTGCGCCACTTTGTGGCACATGTTACCCGCCCTTAATCTTAAGCTTAGAGTGAAGATCGATGACAGACACCCCAGATATGGCAACTCAGCCGCAAAACAATGCTCCTCAACAGGGCCCAGCCATCCGCGTGCTGAGCCAGTACATTAAGGACCTCTCGTTTGAGAATCCTGGAGCGACCGTGCAAGCGCAGCCAAATATCGAACTTGGGATTGATGTAGGCGCCGCGCCGAAGCAGGGCGAAGAGGGAGTCTTCGAAGTCGTCCTCAAACTCAAAGCTCGCGCTGGCACAAAAGAAACTGCGCTGTTCATTCTCGAAATGGACTATGCCGGGACCTTCCAATTGCAAGGATTTGGCGCTGGCGACATTGAGCCGGTTTTGCTCATCGAGTGCCCGCGGGTTCTGTTCCCATTCGCGCGTCGCATCATCGCAGACATTTCTGCAGAAGGTGGATTCCCGCCACTGCGCATCGATCCAGTCGACTTTGGCGCGCTGTACAACACTCAGAAACAACGCGCGGCGGCGGCGGCGGCCGAGCAGGCTTCAGCGGCACCAGCGCCAGCGCCGACAGGTGAGCCTCAGGCGTAACGCTTCCAAATTGCATCCTCACCGAGTGTTTCGATAAACTCGGTGTGGGTGCTTTGCTCTTCACTAGAGATCTCTGCCTTCAAGGGAGATGGCCGCTGAACGGCCGGTGCGCGTGCACCATCTTGAGCCTGGCTCTGTCCGCCAAAGTCAAACCTGTGCGCGCGGCCCCCTAAGAGCTCGAGATAAACTTCTGCCAATAACTGGCTGTCCAAGAGCGCGCCGTGAAATGTCCGCGCGTCGGCGTTTACGTCGAAACGCTTACACAAAGCATCCAGGCTGGCTGGCGCGCCCGGATATTTTTTGCGCGCGATCATGACCGTATCTACCCAGCGTTCTTCCGGAATGGGAGCTTTGCCGCAGCGCTGAAGCTCCATGTTCAAGAAGCCGCGGTCAAACTTGGCATTGTGCGCAACCAAGGTGGCATCCCCAACAAATTCGAGAAACGCATCGACAATGCTCGGATCTTCGAATCCCGGTTTGTCGACCAGATCATCGTCGGTGATCCCGGTGATCCGGATAGTCGCCTCAGAGACCGGGCGGCCGGGATTGATATAAGTCTGAAACGTCTTTCCCGTCGCAACATGGTTGATCAGTTCGACCGCACCGAGTTCGATAATCCGGTCGTCTTTATCCCATTCCAGTCCTGTCGTTTCCGTATCGAAAGCGATTTCGCGCACTGCATCACTCATCTGAGATCTCCGCGGCCAGTCCGTTCAACAAGTCTATTATGGAGTGAACTTGTGCGCGAGCGAAGTCAAAGCCGAAAGCGGTATTGATCACAAAATCCGCGCGGGCCCGTTTTTCAGCGTCTGGCGTTTGTTTTGCCTTGATCTGTTCGAACTGGTCTTCGCTCATTTCGCCGCGCGCCAGGACGCGCTCGCGTTGAACGTTTTCCGGTGCCGTCACGACTGCAACATAGTCACAGCGCGCGTCGCCTCCGGTCTCAAACAGGAGAGGAATGTCCAGGACTGCAAAAAGTGCTCCGCTCTCAAGGGCTTCCTTTCGAAAGTTCATCTGACTGAGGCCAACCAGCGGGTGCACAATTGCCTCCAAGTCGCGCATGGCGTCTGGATTATCGACGACTTTTGCCCGAAGCGCGGCGCGATCAATGCCGCCATTTTTCAGAATATCGCCAAACCTTTCGGACAAAGGTCCGACCGCGGCCCCGCCCGGCTCATAAATTTCATGCACCGCTGCGTCGGCATCATAGACGGGAATTCCCGCCTGTTTGAACATTTGGGCGGTTGTGGATTTCCCCATACCGATCGATCCGGTCAATCCAAGTATGATCATTGTGCTGCCTCTACCGCTCTTCGGCACCGTTCCAGCGCCTTGTCAAAATCTGGCATTACCCCAAACCATGATTCAAAACTGAAGGCTGCTTGTGCCACCAACATGGTCAAGCCATCTTTGACTTGCCAGCCTTGTTTCGCGGCATGCGCCAATTGCGGGGCAGCAATCTTGCCATAGGAGATATCAAAGAAGACGCGGTCTCGCCCGTCCGGCAATTCCAGATACTCTTTTGAGTGACCCATACTGGTTGTGTTGACCACGATCGTTGTCGATTCGATATATTCATTATACTGATTAATATCGCCAAAGACTGTTTGGTCATCGCCAAGTTCTGACGCCAAATCCGCCGCTTTAGAAACCGTCCTGTTCAAAATTGTAACCGGCCTTTTAGCATTCGTCAGTGCAAAGACGATCGCTCTTGCGGAACCACCTGCGCCGAGCAGTAAGACCCGTTCTTGTCTGCCTTGCGTCGTGCCGAGCGCATGGAGAAACCCTGGCGCATCCGTGTTATCCGCATGCCATGTCCCAGGCGCTTTAAGGGTGAGTGTATTCGCGGCGCCAATTTTCGACGCGGCGTCCGTGGCCTTCGCTGATGCAGCCAAAGCATCATGCTTGTGCGGCAGGGTTACATTCACGCCGAGAACATCTCGGGACTCCAATGTTTTCAGGGCTGAATTCAGCTCACCAGCCGGAACGTGCATGGCCTCATAAGACGCATCAATTCGATGATCGCGCAGCCAACCATTATGAATGAGCGGCGATAGAGAATGCGATATTGGGTCGCCAATGACCCCCAGAAGTTTGGTCATGATGTTAGCAATCCGCGCACTCTGAAATAGTCGAGCAAAGGTAGCAGCGGCAGACCGAGGATGGAGAAATAGTCGCCTTCAGTCTTGGAAAAGATCTGAGCCCCCATGCCTTCCAACTGATAAGCGCCGACCGTCGAGAGGAGCGCCGGGCCGCAAGTCTCGATATAGGTCTCGATAAAGCCTTCACTCAGTGTACGGACTGTTAGTTTTGGCCGCGCCAAGTGACGCCAAACCGGCTCACCATTTTCAGCGATAACAATGGCCGTTTCAAGCGTATGCGACTTGCCGGAAAGCTTGCGCAAATGATCCGCGGCAGCCTCCAGATCAGCAGGTTTGTCGAAAGCCTCGCCTTCAAGATTGAGCATCTGGTCGCCGCCAATAACGAAACCAGGTTCGCTGCGCGAAACTTTAACGGCTTTCATTTCAGCGAGCTGCATCGCTTGATCACGCACACTCATGCCATCGCCGCGCATCGCGATTTTGGCTGTGTCTTCATCGACATTCGGTTTGATAGATTGGGCCGCGACACCCGCGCCAGCTAAAAGCGCTCGGCGGCTGGCGCTTCCGGAAGCGAGAATAATATTCGTCATCAAACGAACCCTCGGCGTTCATTCAATTTGTTCAAAATCGCGGCCGCCGTTTCCTCGACGCTCCGGCGTGAGACATCAATAACCGGCCACTTATTGCGTTGGAATAGGCGGCTGGCTTCAGTCACTTCAGCGCGCACAGCTTCTTCATCGACATAATCTGTTTTGGAATTCTCATTCAGAGAGACCAGGCGCTGCGATCGTATCTGCAGCAAGCGCTCAACACCAATTTTCAAGCCCACAACCATTGGATGTTTAAGTTGTTCCACGGAAGGCGGAAGCGGAATTCCTGGAACCAGCGGAATGTTTCCGGCCTTCACGCCCCGATTGGCGAGATAGACACAGGTTGGCGTTTTCGATGTCCGGCTAACGCCAAGCAAAACAACGTCCGCATCGCCGAGGCCGCTGACATTTTGCCCATCATCATGGTTGAGCGCGAAATCAATGGCCGAGATCCGTTTGAAATATTCCTCGTTCAGCGCGTGCTGACTGGCAATTTTCTCACTCGCGGGAATACCGAGATGCCGAGACAACATGTGAATAGACGGGTCAAGAACCGGTAAGGTTTGGATCCCACGCTGCCGGCAAAACTGTTCTAGTTTACGCCGCAGCGCTTCGTCAGAGATGGTGTACCAGACCACGCCAGGGGCGGCCTCGATTTCAGCCATCACTCGATCCAATTGTCGTTCCGAGCGGACGAGATAATAATTGTGCTCTAGCGGAATGGTCCGATCGAATTGCGCCGCCGCGGCGCGCATCACAGCGTTTAAAGTTTCGCCTGTGGAATCGGACACTAAGTGGACGTTGAAATAGATCGATAATCGCATAGCCAGCCTGAAATTTTCAAATCTTCCTCTGCCGGAGCGATACGAATTCGACAAGCCCTGTGGATGCGTTGTGGAATTCGCAGTTGGCCCCAGAATCCGACTCTGAATCGCACAAGTGAACGAATCTGACTCCTCGAGTTTTAGGTCTGTTCCAAACATGCGTTTCGAAGCGTCGTTAATACTTTATTTACTTTTGAATCAGGTTCTTAATGAAAGGTTAACTGGGTTCTTATCTGGGGATAGACTGTGGATATAGGCGGGACAAATGTTCTCAGGCCGTGTTTTCCACGAGACTCCGCGCTTAATAATGATAAGGCCTACGGATTATTTTTTCTGGGTTTGTAAATCGATATGGCCGATCCTGTTTCTTCACGATTCCTAAAAGTGCTTTCTGGGACCCCTTCGTCCCCAGTTCCCATCTGGATGATGCGACAAGCCGGGCGGCATTTGCCGGAATATCTGGAACTGCGCAGCCGGGCCAAAGACTTTCTCGATTTTTGTTACTCTCCTTCTATGGCTGCGGAAGCCACGCTTCAGCCAATCCGCCGATACGATATGGATGCAGCGATCCTGTTCGCTGATATCTTGCTGATTCTGGATGCGATGGGTCTAGATGTGCGGTTCGAAAAAGGTGTGGGGCCAATTGTTGAAACCGTGGAAACAGAGGCTGATCTCAATCGCGCCCCTGTTGAAATGGCGGTTCAAAGATTGTCGCCTGTCTATGAAACGGTCGATCGTGTTCGAAGCCAGTTAGAGTCAGACAAAGCATTGATCGGATTTTGCGGCGCCCCTTGGACGGTTGCGCTTTATGCCATCGAAGGACGCGGCGGCACCGATAAGAGTTCAGCCAGAGGTTGGGCCTATAGTCGCCAAGATCTGCTCAAAGCCCTTCTCGATCGGATTGTGGAGATCAGCGCGCATTATCTAGCGGCCCAAGTTAAAGCTGGCGCCGATGCGCTGATGATTTTTGAATCCTGGGCCGAAGGCTTGCCGTCTGATCTGTTTCAAACCCTGGTGGTTGAACCAAATGCAGCCCTGATCAAACGTTTGCGCGATATGGGTGTCACCGTGCCGATTATCGGATTTCCCCGCGGCGCGGCGACCATGATTGGGTCATATGCCGAGCAAGTCGCTGTGAATGGAATTGGTCTCGATACCGCAATTAGTCCGGAACATGTCTTGAAAGCCGTGCCAGACTCAATTGCGGTTCAGGGTCATTTGGATCCTGTGCTTCTGATTGAAGGGGGTCCTGCGATGGAGAAGCGGGTCAGAGAAATTCTGGAAGCCTATAAAGGGCGCCCACATATCTTTAATCTCGGTCATGGGGTTCGGCCGGACACACCCATCCCGCATGTAGAACGCGTCGTCGAGATTGTTCGGGAACAGGCTTAGATCATGTCGCTCTATCTTTGGGTCAAAGCGTTTCACATTGTTTTCGTCATCGCATTGATGGCCGGTTTGCTGATTTATCCGCGCTATAAATTGCACCAACTCAGCTCGAAGCCCGGCGACGAATTGTTCGAGACGATGAAAGAAGCGTCGAATCGTCTGCGCAAGATCATTTTGAACCCCGCTTTGATCATCGTTTGGATCTTGGGGATCACAATGCTGGTCATGAACCAAAGCTTGCTTTCGGTGGGATGGATGCACACCAAGCTCCTGTTGGTTCTAATCCTCAGCGGGTTGCATGGCTATTTCATTTCCATCGGCAAGAAGATTGACCGCGGTGACGTGGCACCGACGGCCAAGACGATGAAGATGCTGAACGAAGTGCCGTTTCTGATTATGATCGGCGTTGTCATCCTGGCGGTCGTCAAACCTTTCTAGCTCGTCACAGTCGCGCCCCTTGACCCCGCGGCTCGATTTGATCATATGCGGATCAAGTCGCCGTCCGGCGCGCAGGCTGATTTCAGCCGAATTTTCCCAAGCACAAATTTGGATACCGGCACCCTATGCCTGATACCGCACCCGAACTCGAACTTCCGTCACAAGTTTATCTGCGCGAGCTAAAAGCGAAATCACCAACAGAACTTCTGGCCTATGCCGAAATGCTGGAAGTTGAGAACGCCTCTTCGCTTCGAACGCAGGATATGCTGTTCGCGATCTTGAAAGAGCTCGCCGAGCAAGAAGTTGAGATTATCGGCCGCGGCGTGGTTGAGGTTCTTCAAGACGGGTTTGGATTCTTGCGCTCGCCGGAATCAAATTATCTGGCCGGACCGGATGATATTTATGTCAGTCCAAAGGTTCTGAAAAAAGCGGGTCTTAAAACGGGTGATACCGTCGAAGGTCCAATCGCAGAGCCAGGTGAGAATGAGCGCTATTTTGCGCTGACAGATGTCAGCTCGATCAATTTTGAAGATCCGGAAAAAGCACGCCAGAAAGTCCACTTCGACAATCTGACTCCGCTTTACCCTGAAGAGCGTCTGCTCATGGAAGGGCAAGACCCGACTAAGAAAGATCGCTCGGGCCGGGTCATCGATATCGTGTCGCCGATTGGTAAAGGTCAACGAGCTTTGATCGTTGCGCCGCCGCGGACAGGTAAAACGGTTCTTCTGCAGAACATCGCGGCCTCTATCGAAGAAAATCACCCTGAATGCTATTTGATCGTTCTTCTGATTGATGAACGCCCGGAAGAAGTGACGGACATGAAGCGCTCGGTGAAGGGCGAGGTCATCTCATCGACATTTGATGAGCCAGCATCCCGCCACGTTGCGGTCGCCGAAATGGTTATTGAAAAAGCCAAGCGCCTGGTCGAGCATGGCCGTGATGTTGTGATTTTGCTGGACTCAATTACCCGTCTTGGCCGCGCCTATAACACGTCGGTTCCGAGTTCAGGTAAGGTCCTGACAGGTGGTGTGGATGCGAATGCTCTGCAACGCCCGAAAAGATTCTTCGGCGCCGCGCGTAATGTTGAAGATGGCGGCTCGCTCACGATTGTTGCGACGGCCCTGATCGATACCGGCTCGCGCATGGACGAAGTGATCTTTGAAGAATTTAAAGGCACGGGTAACTCTGAAATCGTTCTTGATCGCAAGGTTGCCGACAAGCGGACATTCCCGGCCATCGACATCATGAAGTCTGGTACGCGGAAAGAAGAATTGATCACCGACAAGGTGCAACTTCAGAAGATCTATGTTCTGCGCCGGATCTTGAATCCGATGGGGACCTCCGATGCGATCGACTTCCTGCTTGATAAATTGAAGCAGACGAAGACGAATGACGAATTCTTTGAGGCAATGAAGAACTAAAAATGACCCTACGCCGGGACACGATTTGTGCTCTGGCAAGTGGGCCGCCGCCCGCGGCGATCGCAACCCTTCGTATATCTGGGCCGGACGTCCGCTCCATCATCGAAAAGCGATTGTCAAAGCCGTCGCTAACGCCGCGCCGCGCCACTTTGGTCGAAGTTCGATCTGATGATGGCGCCGTGATTGATGAAGGGCTCGCGGTCTTGATGCCTGGACCAGCAAGTTATACCGGCGAAGACACACTCGAAATCACGCTCCATGGCGGGCGGATGATTATCGAGCTTGCGTTGAAAGCTTTCATGTCCGCAGGTGCGCGTTTGGCGGAACCAGGAGAGTTTACACGCCGCGCCTTCGAAGCCGGAAAACTGGATCTGACCCGCGCCGAAGCCGTAGCCGATCTCATCGATGCCGAAAGTGAAGCCCAATTGGACCAGGCCCTCCGTCAAATGGATGGCGCGTTGGAGACGCTTTACTCAGATTGGCGAATTCAAATGACGGAATGTCTAGCACTCCTGGAGGCGAGCATCGACTTTCCGGACGAAGAAGATGCACCGGACCGCGTTGACGGTCCCGTCGCTGAAAAGATCAACACGCTTTTGGAAGGCCTGGATCAAGCCCTGGCCGAGGGGAACATCACAGAACGCATTCGCGATGGTTTCCGCGTAGCGATCTTGGGTAAACCAAATGCCGGGAAATCGACGCTTCTTAATCAACTCGCCAAACGTGAAGCCGCGATCGTCACAGACATTCCAGGTACGACCCGGGACGTGGTCGAAGTCAGACTGACACTGGGCGGCTATTTGGTCTGGGTGTCTGACACAGCCGGATTGCGGGAAACTGATGATATTGTTGAAGCCGAGGGCGTTCGCCGCGCGCGTCAAGCTGGGGCGGAAGCGGATGTTCGGATCTGGTTATTCGATGGCCGCGATTCTATCGAGACAGACTTGGTCCAACCAGGCGATATTATGGTTGTGAACAAGTCAGACCTCGCCGCGCCAAATGTTTCACGTGACACACTCCTGATCTCCGCTAGGGAAGGACAGGGAATTGATCGTGTCGAAGCAGCGATTGTCGACCGCTTGTCGAGGCTGACTAATAATCTATCCGCGCCAATGATTACCCGCGCCCGTCACCGGCAAGGCATTGAACGCGCTAAGGCGCATTTGCTTACGGCGTTGGAGCACCTGAATTCTGGGATGGGCGCCGAATTCACAGCCGAAGAAGTGCGTCTGGCAAGCCGGGAACTTGGATCGCTGACGGGGCATGTTGAAACAGAAATGGTTCTCGGCGCTGTCTTTTCTTCCTTTTGTATTGGCAAATAGTCTATTTCTGCGGCGCCGAGTATTATATGAGGCGCCTAGGAAGAGGCGATTGAGATGAGCGAAGCCCAATTTTTTGAAGTCATTGTGGTCGGTGGCGGCCATGCCGGATGCGAAGCTGCATCTGCGGCCGCGCGCATGGGCGCGCGCACGGCTTTGATCACGCACAAGATCGAGACGATCGGCGAAATGTCTTGTAACCCGGCCATTGGCGGATTGGGCAAAGGCCATCTGGTTCGCGAGATCGATGCCCTCGATGGGTTGATGGCGCGGGTTGCAGATCGGTCCGGAATTCAGTTCCGGATGCTCAACCGATCGAAAGGCCCAGCCGTTTGGGGGCCGCGCGCGCAAATTGATCGGGCTTTGTATCGCCAGGCGATGCAGGATGAAATCTTGAACCACGAAAATCTGTCCGTCATTGCGGATGGCGTGGAAGATTTGATTGTTCAGGATAAACGTGTCCGCGGCGTCATCGGCGAATCCGGCACCTCCTATAAAGCGGACGCGGTGATCATAACGACGGGCACATTCCTGAAAGGGATTATTCATCGAGGCGCGGAACGTATTCCGGCGGGCCGGGTTGGAGAAAAACCAGCGATTGGTCTCGCTGATCGTCTCTATGCTCTCGATCTTCCGATGGGGCGTTTGAAGACAGGAACCCCGGCGCGATTAAAAGCGAGCAGCATCGACTGGGATCGATTGGAAATGCAGCCTGCGGATGCCGAGCCCATTCCATTCTCTTTCGCCACGGACAAGATTGAAGTTCCGCAAATTGCGTGCGGGATCACGTTCACCAACGCGGCGGCGCATGACATCATCGCGGAGAATATCAATCAGTCGGCCGTCTATTCCGGCGCAATCGCTGGGCGCGGGCCCCGCTATTGTCCGTCAATTGAGGACAAGATTCACCGGTTCGCCGATAAGACGCGGCACCAAATCTTTCTGGAGCCGGAAGGCTTAGAGGACGACACCGTCTATCCGAATGGAATATCGACGTCCCTGCCCTGCGAGGTTCAGGATCGTTTCATTCGCAAGATTGAAGGATTGGAATCGGTTGAGATCCTCGAATACGGCTATGCGATCGAATATGATTATGTCGATCCTCGCGCCTTGGATGCGGGGCTTCAGGTGAAAGTTCTTCCGGGATTGTTCCTGGCGGGCCAAATCAACGGAACGACAGGATATGAAGAAGCGGGCGCCCAAGGCCTGGTCGCTGGTTTGAACGCGGTGCGCTACACACAGGGCGAGCCCCGCGCCACTTTTGATCGGGCCGAAGCTTATATTGGCGTTTTGGTTGATGACTTGGTGACGCGCGGTGTCACTGAACCCTATCGGATGTTCACGTCACGCGCAGAATACCGCCTATCTTTGCGGTCTGATAATGCGGATCAACGTCTGACCGAACGGGGCATAGATCTTGGCTTGGTCGGACCAAAACGCGCAGAGATGTTTCACGTGAAACAATCTGCTTTGGAAGCCGGGCGAGACGTTCTGAAATCAGCGGCCATGACGCCAAACGAAGCGCAAAAACTCGGATGGAAGGTCAATCAAGATGGTCAGCGCCGCAGCGCGTGGGAATTTCTGGCTTACCCAACGATCGATATGGCCGCGATTGAATCGGTGTTTGATCAGGTGGCTTCGCTTAACGCGGCGATCAAAGCGCAACTCGAAATCGAAGCCATGTATGCCGGTTACATTGAGCGCCAGAAAGAAGATGTTGCCGCGCTGCGCCGAGAGGAGTCTCTGGTGCTTCCGGAAGACCTGGATTATGCGGCCGTCGGTGGTCTGACCAATGAAGTCCGCGCGAAACTTGAAACAATCCGACCAGCCACACTCGGTCAGGCCGGGCGAATTGAAGGTATGACCCCGGGCGCTCTCACGGCGCTCCTGGCATTTGTGAAACGTCGCCCTGATCGAAAGCGGTCTGCAAATGGCTGATCGTGATGGGTTTGGGGCGAAAGACCTCGAGAAAGCTGGGAATGTTTCACGTGAAACATTGGAGCGGATCGAAACCATTGTTTCGGAGCTCGATGAATGGCGGACAAAGATCAATTTGATTGGGCCATCTGAATTTGATCAGGTTTGGCGCCGCCATGTTTGGGACTCCTGGCAATTGTTTCCGCACATTCCCGACGGTGGGAAAACGATCGATCTGGGATCGGGCTCAGGATTTCCGGCTTTGGTTCTCGCCGCAGGATTCGCGTCAGAAGAGTCCCATATGACGATGATTGAAAGCGTCGGGAAGAAGTGCGCTTTCCTGCGCGCCGCGGTTCAAGCGGCGAATTTAAACGCAAAAGTCATTCAGGGTCGGGTTGAGGCGGTTAACCCTGTCCATGCCGATTGTATCACCGCTCGCGCGTTCGCGCCCTTACCGAAATTACTGGATTATGCTGAGCCTTGGCTTAAAGCTGGAGCTTACGGTGTGTTTCCAAAGGGCCGTCGCTGGCAAGAAGAATTGACGGCAGCGCAGGAATCTTGGAGATTCGCCTATGAAGCGATTCCCAGTGTAACCGGGGATGGGGCTATCTTGAAGATTTCGGAGGTTTCACGTGTCTAACGCGAATACACGCATTCTGGCCATTGCCAATCAAAAGGGCGGCGTCGGGAAAACAACGACATCCATCAATCTTGGCACCGCCTTGGCGGCTGTTGGACGAAAAGTCCTGGTGATCGACTTTGATGCGCAAGGAAATGCCTCGACCGGTCTCGGGATTACACGCCCAGAACGCCAACTCACCACGTATGACGTCATCGTCCACGATGAATTCCTCGGAGATGCCGTCCTCAACACGCTCGTCCCGCGCTTGGACATTGTTCCGGGTGATGAAAACCTCGCCGGCGTGGAAACAGAACTCTCAAACGATCCGCATCGCTCTTATCGATTGCGCAATGCGCTTCGCTCTTATGTCGAGCAAGCGGCGTCGCGCGGTAAGACCGAGTATGACTATATCCTGATCGATTGTCCGCCATCCCTTTCGGCGCTGACGATCAATGCGATGACGGCTTCGGACTCGCTTTTGGTGCCGCTGCAATGCGAATTCCTGGCGCTCGAAGGCTTGAGCCAACTTTTGAAAACAGTTGAATTGGTGCGCTCTGGCCTGAACCCGGACTTGGACATTCAAGGTGTGGTTCTGACCATGTATGACCGCCGCAACAATCTATCTGACCAGGTTGCTGACGAAGTTCGCTCGGTTCTCGGCACCAAAGTCTACAATACTGTGATCCCGCGCAATGTGCGTCTGTCCGAGGCGCCGAGTTTCGGCAAACCGGCTTTGCTTTATGATTATAGGTGCCCGGGCAGCGAAGCATATATTCGCCTGGCGTCTGAAATGCTTCAGCGCGAACGCGCATTACGGGGGTAGGCATGGCGCCAGATCCAGCACGGGGAAAACAGAACCGACTCGGAAAAGGCTTATCCGCGCTGATCGGAGAAGTTGAAGGCGTTGGTCTCGCGGCACCGGAAGATACACCGGAAAGTTCTGGGCGGTCACCGTCTGGCGCAGTTGCGGAATTCTCGCTTTCAGACATCCGTCCGAACCCTGCCCAACCACGACGCACTTTTTCTGAGACTGAACTTGAAGAACTCGCGGCCTCGATCCGGCAACGCGGGGTTTTGCAACCCATCTTGCTTCGGCCAGATCCGGATGCGCCAAATCAGTTTCAAATTGTGGCGGGTGAACGACGTTGGCGCGCCGCGCAGCGGGCGGGTCTCTCGACGATCCCAGCGGTTGTTCGCGAGCTTGATGAGTTACAGCTTCTCGAAGTCGGCATCATCGAGAATGTTCAGCGTGAAGATCTAAACCCGATTGAAGAAGCCGAAGCTTATGGCGCGCTGATCAAACGGTTTGGGCGGACTCAAGAAGACCTGGCGGAGAGCGTCGGGAAGTCTCGGGCTCATATCGCAAACACGATGCGTCTGCTCAATTTGGGTGAGACTTCACGTGAACATTTGCGGCAAGGCCGGATCTCCGCCGGTCACGCGCGGGCGGCGCTCGGTGCGCCTGATCCAGACCCGGTTGTGGATATGGCGGTGGCCAAAGGCATGTCGGTTCGTGATGTCGAGGCTTTGGTCAAACGCCTGAAGGATGGCAGCGCGCTGGATACGGTGGCGAAGAAGGTCAATCAGACCGACAAAGATGTCGACACCGAAGCACTCGAGGCGGATCTTGCCCGCGTTCTTGGTTTAAAAGTCGACATCCGTCAGGGCGTTTCTGGCGGCGAGTTGCGGATCAAGTATGGCGATCTCGAACAATTGGACGAACTTTGCCGACGTTTAACGGCAAAACGCTCCTAATGCGCTGAAATATATATTATAATTGTGTCTTCTGGATTGCGTATATGCGCGCAGTTCCCGTGGGGGCATGCGCCGATTCGGCGCTTTTTCGGTTTTCAGACGTCCCAAAATGCATAGGCTATAGGCTTCAAAGATCTCTTGAGCGAGGTGCGCGGAGGCAAAATGGCCGATACTTCTTTTAAGACTGCTTCAAAGCTTGAGCGCCCGAAGCTCAGCTACAAAGTTCCCGCCTATCCAGGTTATTTGGAGCGCGGCGATCCGGTGGTACCGGCAGCAGAGCTAGATCTCGAAACGATAGATCTCGCAGATACAGAGGTCTGGCGGCAAAATAAAATGTGGGATCGCTTTGAGCGCCTGCGCAAAGAAGACCCTATCCACTATACACCTGACAGTTTCTTCGGACCGTATTGGTCGATCACCCGGCATAAAGATATCATTGCGGTGGATTCAGACCATAAGCGCTTTTCGTCTGACTCAAGCAATGGCGGGATCACGCTCAGCAATATGAATGAGAGCATGGTCGGTCGAAGCTTCATTTCTGCTGACGAACCCATTCACTCGGCGCAAAGAAAAACCGCGCAACCCGCCGTCGCTCCAACCGCGCTTCGAGACTACGAACCCTTAATCCGCGCGCGCACCCAGAAAGTGTTAGACGGCTTACCGGTCAATGAACCGTTCGATTGGGTCAATGCGGTTTCGATTGAGCTGACAGCAATGATGCTCGCCACGTTGTTCAACTACCCACAAGACAAGCGGCGAGACCTAACGCGATGGTCTGATGTGACAACAAATCCAGCCGACCCGGACATTTGCCCGGGCGGAATGGAACAATGGCGTGAAGAGTTAGGGCAATGCGCGCAGGTGTTTTGGGGAATTTTCCAAGAGCGCAAGAATGCAGAACCAGCGGATGACTTGATGAGTCTCCTCGCGCATGGCGACGCCACGAAGGATATGAATCCCTATGAAATGCTTGGGAACGTTATTCTTCTTATTGTGGGCGGCAATGATACGACCCGAAATTCGATGTCGGGCGGCGTTTATGCGCTCAATAAGTTTCCTGAAGAATATGCGAAGCTTAAGGCGAACCCATCTCTCATCCCGAACATGGTTTCAGAGATTATTCGCTGGCAGACGCCGCTTGCCTATATGCGGCGCACCGCGCTTGAGGATGTCGAGATGCACGGCAAACTGATCCGCAAAGGCGATAAAGTGGCCATGTGGTATGTGTCCGGAAACCGCGATGAGACGTTCTGGGATGAAGATCCCAACCGCTTAATCATCGACCGCAAACAGGCCCGCAATCACGTCTCGTTTGGGTTTGGAATTCATCGCTGCGTTGGCAATCGCCTCGCAGAGCTTCAGCTCCGGATTCTATGGGAAGAGATTTTAGAGCGGTTCGAACATGTCGAAGTGCTTGATGAGCCGAGCCGCGTTTCAAGCAGCTTTGTCAAAGGCTATTCTTGGTTGCCCGTGATCTGTCACCCCAAATAAAAAGGGCGACGCACGGCGCCGCCCCTTCCAGAAAACTTTGGATTCTTATTCTGAGCCAAGTGAGCCCAAGAGAGAATCGACCGCAGCTTCGAGCGGAAGATCGCGTCCAACTTCTGCAAACTGAGGGGCATTGTCGACGCGAATATCTGGTTGAAGCTCTTGGTTTTCGAGCGGCTGATTGTTCTGGTCCAAGACAGGCAATTGCGGGATCCCAAAGACAAGATCTCCAGAGACTTGGCCTTCCCACCAGACCGCTGTCGCGGTGCCAGGGACCGGCATACCGATTGTTTGGCCAATGTCGAACAAGTCATAGGCGTAAGGGAACATGTGGGCGTTGGAATAATTGCCTTCATTCATCACCACTGCGGAAGGCTTGGTCCACCGTTCTTCTGGCGCGCCAGATACGATCCGATTGCGCGCGCGGATGTTGAAGTAAGACTCACCATCCAAGAGTGTAATCAGATCATCATGCAGCCAGCCGCCACCGTTAAAGCGTGTATCCACAATGACTGCTTCCTTGTCGAAATTGCGTCCGAACAGTTCTGAGAAGATTTGTCGGAAGCCAGTATCATTCATGGAGCGGATGTGCACGAAGCCAATCCGGCCATTTGAACGCTCTTCAACAATCGCCCGGCGACGATCAATCCACCGCTCATAAAGGGCCGCGCCTTCATCTCGGCGAGAATAAGTGCGCACCGCAATGGTCGTATCCTTATTCCCGATCGTCAGGCGAACGCGGTCGCCCGCCTTGCGGTTCAGAAGCTCAAATGCGTTTTGAGTGCCGGTGATCGATTGACCATCAATCGCTGTGATCCGATCGCCGATTTCCACATCGAGCGTGTCTCGATCGAGCGGACCATCGTCCAGGATTTCACCGATGCGAAGTCCAGCGCCGCCATCGAGATCAAAGATGACACCAAGCGCCGCGGTTTGATCACTCTGTCCGTTACCGCCGCTGCGATAATACATGCCAGTGTGGCTCGCATTGAGCTGCCCGAGCATCTCAGACATCAGGACCGCGAAATCCCGGTTGTTCGAAATGGCAGCAACTTTTGGCTTGTACGCGGCTTCCATCGCAGTCCAATCAACGCCGTGATAGGCCGGGTCGTAGAACTTGTCGGCGACCTGGTGCCAGGTGTGATTGAAAATGTAGAGACGTTCGGCGTCCGTGCGCAGGCGCATCTCCGCATTGGTTTCGATCGGGGAAACTTTGATATTGTCACCCAGAGTCGCTTTCTGCAGACGCCCGTCGGCCAGAATGACCAGCATTGAGCCATCCTCTGAGATTGTCATGCTGGCGGAACTGGCCCCGAGCGGTGCGACTTTACTGGCGCTGCCTTCGACCAAATCATTGACCCAAAGATCATACCCGCCTTCAAACGCTGCGAGATAATAGAGCTTTTGCATATCCGGCCCGAACACCGCATCAGCGAGATCCGAAGATTGCGGAGTTAAGCGAATGGTCCGGTCTTTGATGGCCTCAAAATCGATTTCGATATCTGCATCTTCGTCGCGCATCGCGGCGAGATTGAGCAGTTTTTCAACATCGATAGATGGACCTTCCTCTTCGTCTTCTTCGTCCTCGTCTTCCTCCTCATCCTTGGCATCACCGGCTTTGTCCAAAGCCGCGCGTTCTTGTTCGGAGAGGTTGAACCGGGTCCAGCTTGCTTCGTTCAAGAAAGCCGCAACCACATCGCCTTCTGACCCCCAAGAGCCATGGGTTCGCTCGCCATAGCGATCGGTAAACCAGTAGACCAAGTCGCCGCTGGAGTGCCAAATCGGCGCCCCATCATAATAGCCATTCACCGAAATGTCTTTTGGCGGGGCGGATCCATCCACCGGCGCGAGACCGATATCAGTGTAGAAATAATATCCGCGCGGTGAATAGTCTGCGGCCACCCAATTGGAGTCTGGCGAGAAGTGGAAGCTGATATCGCCGTCCGCATAAGAGTAGTTTTGTTCTGCGGTGAACAGCGTTCGGAGATTATTGCCGTCCGCATCCATCACCCGAATTGAATCGCGGTTTTCGATAAAACCGATCGACTCACCATCTGGGCTATAGGCGGGCTGGAAAGCGTTGCCGCCCTCGGGTTTGTACACTTGTTTGGTTTCAAACTGGACGGACATAGAGAAACGCGGGGCGTTATCCTCGGCGATGCTGGTTTCATAAATGCCCCAACCGCCATCTTGTTCGGCGGCATAGAGCAGCGTTCGGCCGTCCGGCGCAAAGGAAATCGAGCGCTCTTGCCCAGGCGTATCCGTGACCCGAACCGTGTCAGAGAATTCCGTATCGGTGACAAAAACCTCGCCGCGGAAGACATAAGCGATCTCAGAGCCATCCGGAGAGATCGCGAATTCGGAAATATTACCGGCGGCAGGAACAGGGGTGTCTTCGCCGCCAATTCGGCCGGCAGGAACCGTGATCGCGAGCGCTTCGGATTCGCCGCCCGGGGTCACTTTGTGGATGACGCCATGATAGGTGTAGACCAAAGTCCCGTCAGCACTGAGCGATGTCGCGCGGGCGGGATGCGGTCCATGCGATGTAAGCGCCTCGCTGTCGCCGCTTTCAAGATCGACCCGGCGCAGGTTGAACGTGCCGCCATCGACTTCCGACTGCATGAACAGGCTTTGGCCATCTGCGGACCAAGCGGGAGAATGATCGCCGCCCGGCGTGTCAGTCACTTTCGTATGTGCGCGGCTTTCCAGATCATAGATCCAGATATCGCGCGCGAACGAGCTGACATCGCGCTGGCGCCACTCATTCTCATAGGCTTTCTCTTCGCGATAAGCGATTTTGGTGCCGTCAGGACTGTAGCGCGCTTCCATGCCCGGGACTGTTGTCACCATGCGCGGCGTGCCCCCCTCGACGGAGACTTCATAAAGCTGCGGCAAGGCGCCGGTTGGGAAATAGCTCGAGCTTGCAGACTGGCCGCGCGCCGAGGCGAACAGGACGCCGCTTCCATCCGGTGCAAAATCGCTCGGGTAATCATTCGCGTCATGATGGGTCAGACGGCTAAGGCCAGTACCATCGGCATTCATTACGAAGACATCGAGATTGCCATTGCGATCAGAGGCAAATGCGATCTTGGAGCCATCGCGTGACCAGACCGGCATTCCGTCCCAGCCATTATCGCGGGTGATCGGCGTCGCCGTGCCGCCATTGCTGGACACGGTCCAGATGTCGCCATGTGCGGCAAACGCAATCGTGCTGCCATCCGGCGAGATCGCCGGCGCCTGGAACCAGGTCTCGGTTTCAGAGACAAGATCCTCAGCCGAAAACCCCTGTGCGGACGCGGCTGACGCGGCAGCCAAGGCTGCGGTGAGTGAAATGATGGATAGCGACGTGCGCATACGGGACTCCCAGCTGTGACGTTTGTAATTTGTTAACGAGCTGGACCCGGCGCCTCAAGCAAAGAATAGGATTACCGCGCGGAATTCTGGATTATTGGAAGATTTTGCCGATACTTTCCGGGCTGACGCAAATATAAGTCTCTTCCACGGCATTCCGATGGGAGAGAATGGGTTTGTACCGTCGAAAAGTGATTTCTGTTTAGAAAAAAATTGGAGCGGGTACACGGAATCGAACCGAGCTCAACAGCTTGGAAGGCTGCCGCATTACCACTATGCTATACCCGCTCAGGGCCTGCCGCTTTTATAGCATGCTTTGTGTAAGTGGTGGAGGGGACTGGATTCGAACCAGTGTACGCAAAGCGGGCAGATTTACAGTCTGCTGGATTTAACCACTCTCCCACCCCTCCAGGGTGACTTACACAACGCCATTTGACGCCGCAGTTTCCGACCGTCATTAGGGGGCTTTGACACCACCGTCTTTCAACCGGAAACCGGCCTTATAATGAGCAAGCCCCGCCCGCGCAACCGTCCTAATTCACACAAGCGCAAATCTCCTGCGCGCCCCAATGGATCCAGTGAAAATTGGCTCTGGGGTGTGCATGCTGTCAGCGCCGCTTTGGCCAATCCCAAGCGGAAACTGAAACGCCTGGTTGGCACCAAGAATGGGCTGGACCGGCTCGCGTCTAAACCGGGCCGGTCTGAAATCCTGGAGCCGGGCGCGATTGATGGCCTGCTGCCGCGAGATGCGGTTCACCAAGGCCTGGCGGCGCAGTTTGAGCCCCTACCTCCGGTTCAGATCGAAGATGTGATTGCCAGCGGCGCGAAACGTGTCGTGGTTCTGGATCAGGTCAGCGATCCGCACAATCTCGGCGCGATCTTTCGCTCCGCGGCAGCGTTTGGATTTGACGCACTGGTTCTGCAGACGCGCAACGCCCCGCCAATTTCCGGCATTGTCGGCAAGGCCGCGGTTGGCGCAATTGAGACCGTAAACGAATGCCGGGTCGTCAACATTGCGCGGGCGCTAGACGCTTTGAATGAAGTCGGGTTCCACACCGTCGGGCTCGCCGGCGAAGGCCGCGCGCAGATTGATCGGGCTGTCTCGGGCGCGGCAAAGCTCGCAATTGTGCTCGGCGCCGAAGGCCCAGGTTTGCGTCCGGGCGTCGCCAAGGCCTGCGCGGAACTTGCCCGCATTCCGATCGCTTCGGAAATGGAAAGCCTGAATGTCTCGAACGCCGCGGCGATCGCGTTTTATGAGGCCGCGCGATCCTTCCAGGTTTAGCCGAGGCGCGCTTTCAGAGCTTTCGCCATGATTGCGCCAAGCTCAGGTCCCTCTTTTGGATAGAGATAAGGCTCGATCAATTCGAGCTCCATAAGGAGCAAACGGCGATCCGTGTCCCGGATCATATCGACCCGCGCATAGAAGGGTGTCTCTTCCATAAGGTCCAGAATGGCCCGAGCATCGTTCAGGTCACCGGTGCTTGGGGACACTTTCGTTTCCCAGCCGCCATAGGTCGATTGAATGCGATAATCGCCTGACTTGGCCTGTTTCAACAAGGCGTGGGAAAATTCGCCATCAATAAAAATGAAGCTGTACTCGCCCTCTTCCTGGATCGTGCTCAGGAAAGGCTGAACCATCATCGGGTGTGGCATATCCGGGAGGTTGTCGCCTGGCGCCAAGCGGAATTGACCATCAGCCCCTGCCCCAATTTGCCGTTTGAAGACCAAATCATCGCTGCCAAGCTTATCAAACGCGGCGTGAAAGTCTGCCGCTTCAACCTTGTCGATCCATAGGGTTGGGATTGTGCGCGCGCCCTTGGCGGCGAGCTCTTTCAAGTAGCGCTTGTCGCTGTTCCAGCGCACGGTTGCCGCTGAGTTGAACAATCGCGTCTGGCCCTCGATCTTTTCCAAAGTGGATAGGAAGAGCTGTGGCTGATCCCAATAGTCCCAAGTGGTGCCGATGAGGGCGGCATCAAACTGTGACCAGTCGATTGTTTGATCATTCCAATCGACATCTTCGACGCTCATCTCTTGAGCACCAAAAGGTCCGCGCAGGGCCTCCATCATATAATCATGTTCGAAGGCGTCACTGCGCCGAAGCGGTGATCCGGGCAGCGTAACTTTGGAGGCGAGGTAGGCAATTTTCATCATCCTCGCCCCATAACTGGGCTGATAGGTTGCGTCTAGCACCTGCATCTGGCACATCGCCCCGAGTTCATTCCAGGGATATCTCAATGACAGCAGTGGTTTATGATGTGGTCGGTCTCGGCAACGCGATCGTCGATGTGATTTCAGCGCAGGATGATGCTTTCCTCGAGACATGGGGCATCAATAAAGACGCGATGAACCTGATCGAAGAAGACCGCGCCGACGCGCTGACCGAAGCATCCGTAAATGCGGTTGAGACGTCCGGCGGCTCCGGCGCCAACACAATTGCTGGGATTGCAAGCTTTGGCGGTAAGGCGGCCTATATCGGAAAAGTCGCTGATGATCGTCTCGGCAAAGTCTTCAAGGCAGATATGGAAAATGGCGGCGTGCCGTTTGAAACGGAGCCGCTCACCGAAGGCCCTGCGACAGCGCGCTCAATCATTTTTGTGACGCCAGATGGCAAGCGCAGCATGAACACATTCCTCGGCGCCTCGGTTGAATTTGCGCCCTCAGATGTCGACCGCGAGATGGTTGAAGCGGGCAGCATCCTCTACCTTGAGGGCTATCTCTTTGACAAACAGATCGCAAAATCAGCGTTCGTACACGCGGCCGAAATCGCGCACGCAGCGGGTCGCAAAGTGTCGCTGACGCTTTCCGATAGTTTCTGCGTTGACCGTCACCGCGACAGTTTTCGGCAACTGATCCGCACGCAAGTTGATATCCTGTTTGCGAATGAGGAAGAGCTGCTGAGCCTCTACGAAACCCGCGATTTCGACGCGGCGCTGGAACAATTGCGCGCCGAAACGGGTCTGGCGGCCGTCACGCGCGGTGAAAAAGGATCCGTGGTGATTGGCGATGGCGACCCAATCGAAGTGCCGGCTGAACCCGTCAGCGAAGTGGTCGATACAACCGGCGCGGGCGATCAATATGCGGCCGGTTTCCTGTTCGGCGTGGCCCGCGGTTTGCCACTCGCAACTTGCGCTAAGCTCGGTCATATCGCAGCTGCGGAAGTCATCTCTCACTATGGTCCGCGGCCTGAAGTGTCTCTCGGATCTTTGGCCGCCAAAGCTGGGATCGAAGCCTAGTCATCAAACGTCGCTGGTCGAAGCGCAGCGTTGACCATCTGCCGCTGATCTTCAACACTGTCTCAAACCTAACTCGGGGAGAGACGCGCATGTTGAAGCAGTTAGCGATTAAAGACCTGGGGTGCGCCAGCTTGTGTCTCGCCGGTCTGACCGGATGGACCCACGCACAAACGGCTCCGGGCGATATTCAACGCGCGCCGGTGAGCTGTGATCATGGCAAACCACACCCAAACGCTCCAGAAGAGCTCGCGCAATTTGAATTTCTGATCGGTGATTTCGAAATCACCAGTCACGTCATGACGCCGAACGGTTGGTCGCCGCCGCGCCCAGGCCCCAGAGCCCGCTGGAATGGCTGGTACAGCATGGGCGGAATGATGATCACCGATGAATGGTATGACCCTGATCCCGGCGCCAACCCGGATGCGCCGCGCGGTGTGAATGTCCGCATGTATGATAAGGCCAGCGATGAGTGGAAAATGATGTGGGTGGCGACAGGCGCCGCCCGCGTGCAAGATCTTCGCGCAAAAGCCGACGGTGAGAAGGTCACCATGTGGCAGGTCTATCCCACTCAAATTGATTTGGTCGCCGACTTCTTCGTCGAGGACGAAGACCATTGGCACCGCATCAGTTATGTTCAGGACGATGAAGGCGAATGGCAGCCCCAGTTTAAACTGAGAGCCACCCGTCTTAGCTGCGCCGCAGACAGCGAATGATCCGTTTAGGCCAGTAAGGCTTCTTCGGCATAATCTAAACGGTCGTGGCCAAAGAACATTTCGTCACCGACAAAGAAGGTTGGCGCGCCAAACGCGCCCCGCGCCACGGCTTCTTCCGTGTTCGCTCGCAGCATCGCTTTGGTTTCTGGCGCTGTTCCAAGCGCCCATAGCTCGTCCGCATCAAAGCCTTCTGCGCCGAAAGCCTGTTTAAACTCGGCTTCGTCACCTGTATTGATGCCGCCTTCTTTCTGGCCCCAGACATATTTGAAACCGGCGTCCAATAATTTGTGTTGTTGCTCCGGATCATCTTCCAAACGGATGGTCGCACCGGTCAGCGGGCGCGTGTTCATCAATGGGAAGTGCGGGTTCGAAAAGATCTGGATGCCGTGGCGCTTGCAGCATCGGGCCATATCTTGGCTCATATACTTTCCTTTAGCCGCGACCATGCCGGGGGGTTGGTTGCCGGTCGCCTTCATCACGCCGCCGAGGAACATGGGTTTGATTTTGAGATTCGCCCCTGTCCGTTCAATCACGCCAGGGACAACGGCCCAGCCGAGAAAAGAGGTCGGGCTCATATAATCAAAAAAGAATTCCAGCGTCTTCGCCATGCTCAGTCTCCTGCGGTTTTGAGGGCCTTTACAGCAGCTCACAAAGTTCTGATTTGGAACTTAAAACAAATCAGGTTATGCGTGCAAGCATGAAGTGGACAGATCTCGACGATAATTGGTGTCCCGTCGCCCGAACGCTTTCTTTGGTTGGGGACCGGTGGACCTTGCTCATTTTGCGCGATTGCTTTCTCGGGCTTTCGCGGTTTGATCAATTTGTTTCTAGCACCGGCGCGACGCGGCATTTGATTTCTGATCGTTTGAAGCGCCTGGTCGAAGCCGGTATTCTCGAAAAGCAGGCCTATTCAGAGCGTCCGAAGCGCTATGAATATGTGCTCACTGAAAAGGGGCAAGAATTTTCTCCTGCCCTGGTGGCGTTCAAAGACTGGGGTAAGAAACACTTACCTGTGCGCCGCACGACGCAGGCTTGAACGCCCGTCTCTACGGAAAACCAATGAGCACCGTGTGCGGTTACTCGTCTTCCGGATCGAGATCGCGGGCAACTTCAGCGCGGCGGAAGACTTCGCTCATATCGGCGGCCTCGTCATAAGACAGATCCGGGATGAAATGCAGCTGCGGCGTAAACTTCATCTCGATCTCGCGGCCAAGGCGGCCACGTAAAAAGCTCGCAGCGCGGTTCAGCGCTTCAGCGATTTCTTCCATTTCGGTTTTGCCGGATTTACCGAGCGCCGAGCAAAACACATTGGCGTGGCGCAGATCCGGAGACGATCGCACTTCGCCAATAGTGATCGCAACGCCTTGCAGCGCTGGATCTCGAAATTCTTCGCGCGCAATAATCTCGACGAGGGCGTGGCGCACCAGTTCACCAGCGCGCAATTGTCGCTGCGAAGGGGGACGGGCCCCATGGTTTTGTTTTCGGCTTCGGCTCATGCGCCCTTCATGCCCTGCCCGAGGCGTCGCATAAAGATCTCGCACGCAGTTTTTTCGCCAAACCAGTCATGCGGTAACATGAGAGGTTCCGCCCCATCGAAACAGACAAGCGTGTAGCTGCGCGTGCTTTTGATCTCGTCGATCGCATCCCAGTCAATGTGGGTTTCAACCAAGCCGCGGCGGACAATCATTGCCTCATCATGCAGTTCGACACTGGTCTCCTGCTGCATTTCGCCGGCGCGGCCATGCGTATGCCGATACGACCAGCGCATAAAGATGAGGTACCAAACGATACCGGTCATGGCCGCAGCCAGGGCTGAAAGCATCGTCACCCAATAGTCACTGACATCAATCTTATCGAGCGCGCTGCGCGATATCAAAGCCATGCCAGCGGCGATAATCGGGGCTGTCACGCCAGCATAATACAGAGTCGTCGGTCCCACTGTGCCGCTGCGAATGGCATTGGTTAGACGTTTTGCGTCACGCTTAGACAGGGCGCCTGAGATGCTGAGCTGGGTTTGCATTACGCCAGCTCTAAGCCAAACAGTTTGGGAAATCTAAAATCAAATAGGTGAAAATAAAAAGACCGCACGAAATCGCGCGGTCTTTTTCAATTTTATTTTGCTCGGCCTTAGTCAAGCGAGCGGGCGATCATCTCGACCTCGAAACACTCGATCTTGTCGCCTTCGCGGATGTCTTCATATTTCTCAAACGCCATGCCGCATTCCATGCCATTGGTCACTTCGGGCACTTCGTCCTTGAAACGTTTCAGGGTTTTCAGCATGCCCTCATGGATCACAACATCATCGCGCAGAAGACGCACACCGCAGCCGCGCTTAACGACGCCTTCGGTGATCTTACAACCGGCAACCTTGCCGACTTTGGTGATGTTGAAGACTTCCAGGATATCTGCATAGCCAATGAAGGTTTCTTTCTTTTCTGGCTCCAGCATGCCGGACAGCGAGGCTTTCACATCATCGATCAATTCATAAATGATCGAATAGTAGCGGATCTCGACGCCTTCTTTTTCGGCCAAGTCACGCGCTTGCTTGTTCGCACGAACGTTGAACGCGAAAACCGGAGCGCCAGATGACTGTGCGAGCAGGATATCGCTTTCAGAGATACCGCCGGCAGCGCCGTAGACCACATTGGCTCGAACTTCTTCGGTTGAGAGTTTTTCGAGCGACTGCGTGATCGCTTCGACAGAACCTTGCACGTCGCCCTTGAGGACGATGGGCAGGTCTTTGGTGTCGGCCGAACCATCTTTCAGGCTGGTCATGAATTGCTCGAGTGAGGCGCGCTGTGTTGCAACACCTTGCTTCTGACGCTTCATGCGTTGGCGATACTCGGTAATCTCACGCGCCCGAGCTTCATTCTCGACCACGTTAAACGCATCGCCTGGCTCCGGTGTGCCGTCGAGACCCAAGATCTCAGCTGGCATTGCCGGGAGCGCTTCTTTCATTTGCTGACCGCGTTCGTTGACCAAGGCGCGAACCTTGCCCCACTGCGCGCCCGCAACAACGATGTCGCCGCGTTTCAGCGTACCGCGTTTCACGAGAACGGTTGCCACTGGACCGCGGCCTTTATCAAGCTGCGATTCCACAACAATCCCGTCAGCATCGCGCTTCGGATTGGCTTTCAGCTCCAGCAGTTCGGCTTGCAATGTGATTGCTTCGGTGAGCGCATCGAGGCCGGTTTTCTTCAGCGCCGAGACTTCGATCGCCTGCACTTCACCGCCCATGGCTTCGACTTGTATGTCGTGCTGCAGAAGATCGGTCAGCACGCGGCTGGCATCAGCTTCCGGCAAGTCCACCTTGTTGACGGCAACAATGATCGGAACTTCCGCCGCCTTGGCGTGTTTGATCGCCTCAATGGTTTGCGGCATGACGGAGTCATTGGCAGCGACCACGAGGATGACAATGTCAGTGACATTTGCGCCGCGGGCACGCATCGCAGAGAATGCTGCGTGACCAGGTGTGTCGAGGAAGCTGATCTTGTCGCCAGACTTCAACTGAACCTGATAGGCGCCGATATGCTGGGTGATGCCGCCGGCTTCGCCAGCAACAACATCTGTCGAGCGCAGCGCGTCCAGAAGCGAGGTCTTACCATGGTCAACGTGACCCATAATGGTCACGATGGGTGGGCGGTGCGCGAGATCTTTTGGATCGTCTTCGACACCTTCAAGACCAATTTCCACATCGGCTTCAGACACGCGTTTGACGGTATGGCCAAATTCTTCGGCAATCAGTTCGGCGGTGTCAGCATCGATAATGTCATTCGAGCGCAGCATTTCACCTTGCTGCATCATGAATTTCACGACGTCGCCGACGCGTTCTTTCATCCGGCCCGCAAGATCTTGCAGGGTGATGGTTTCTGGAAGCGTGACTTCGACAGAGACTTTCTCGGTCTGATCGCCGCCCGCGCGGCGTTCGCGTTCCCGCTCACGGGCCCGCTTAACCGATGCGAGTGAACGCTGCCGATCGCCATCATCTCCGAGCGCAGACGCGATTGTAAGCTTGCCGCGTCGCCGCTTGGAATCTCCGCCACGGCCGCCTCGGCCACCGCCTTGATCTCGGCGATCTCGATCATCACGATCGCGGCCGCCTTTGCGGCGACCTCCGCCTGAACTTGCTGCCGCTTCAAGGTCAGCCTGGCTCGGCGCAGATCCGCCTCGGCCTTGTGATTTTCCACCGCGATCAGAGCGACTGGTTTTCGCTTCTTCTGCAGCTTTCTTCTTCGCTTCGGCTTCAGCCTTCTTGCGCTCTTCCTCTTCGGTTTTGCGCCGGGCTTCCGCTTCTTCGCGTTCTTTTTCTTTTTGTTTGTTGGCCTGCTGTTTTTCCTGCAAGGCCTTGGTGCGCGCTTGCTGCTTCTCTTGCTCAGCTTTGCGCGCCTCTTCCGCCTTCTTGCGCTGCATCAGCACTTTTTGGCGTTGGACAAGCTCTTCGACCGTGATGCCAAGCTTTGCGGCGGCTGCCTCAAGCTTGGACGGTTCTTTTCCACCCGCACCGGGTTTTTTCCCGGATGATTTCCCAGCCGCCCCCGGCTTGGATTGTGCGCCAACTGTGCGACGCTTTTTGGTTTCAACAACCACTTGTTTAGACCGGCCATGGCTAAACGTCTGCTTCACGGTGCCGGATCCTCCGCCACGTGACACAGTCAGGGGCTTGCGCCCGGTTGTTGTACCTTTGTCTTTCGTATCGCTCATGCGTACCCTGGGTTTTAACCTTTCTTTAGAGGCGTTTGCCAAACACCCCTGCCTACAAAATTTCCTGTCCGCCGGAGAACCAGCCTGTCTCAGGCGCGTCTCTGAATCCGATCAGCCGCCGATAGGCGATTGAAAAAGCATCCGAGAGGGAACCTTGTTCAAGCAGCGCATGTATCACATGCTCCCGCCCGAAGGCTACGCCCAATTCAGCAGACGACAGTGCGCCTGCGACTTTCACGTCTTCATATATCGCCTTGGCAAGAAAATGAACCTTGTTACGGCCATCTTCTGCACCATCGCTCGCTTCCAACAGCCAGCCTGGCTCTTGTTTGCGGATATAGGCGCGCACTTGGTCAAATCCAAGCACGGCCACACCACTCTTTTTTGCCATACCCAGCAGGCCATTGCAGCGCTGCAGGAGTTGCCGTTCGATTTCGACCATAAGGTTATCGATCGGCTGGCTTTGCGCCTTGAAGGCGCGTGAAAAAATATGATTCTCAACGCTGTCGGCGATGATCGACCGATCGGCTGTGACCCAGGCGCCACGCCCAGGCAGTTTTCCGAAAACATCGGGAACCACCATGCCGTCAGGGCTTCTGACAAAGCGAATCAGCGCGTCGGGCGCCAAGCGCTCACGCGTCACCGCACACTGGCGAACCGGCCCGCCAGCGCGCTTGTCCTCTCGCGCCTCTAGGCGCTGGTCGCTATCATTGAGGTTCTGCGGCATCGTCGCCGCCCTCCATGAGAAGATCTTCGTCGAGATCCAGGCCTTCGAGTTCCGCGAGAATGTCCTCATCACTGACGTCAATGCCGTCTTCTGCGGTGGTTTCGCTATCGTCACCTTCCGACTTACCAAGCTCGCCCAGGGCTAGCAGGGCGCGCTCTTCTTCGGAGAGATCCGTTTGCTCTTCGCTGGCCGCGGCGGCGGCCATTTCAGCTTCGAGCTGCTCAAGGGCTTCAGGTTCAATCCAACCTGCAATGACGCGAGCTTTCATGATGAAGAGCTGCGCATCGTCTTTGCGCATTTCGCCTTTCTTCAGGATTCCATCCTGCCAAACAGGCTTGCCTTCTTTATTGTTCTCGCGCCAACCAGTGAGATCGTCTGGCACCAGGCCAGCAACGTCTTCGACGGTTTTAATGTCGTTCTCGCCAAGCTTCACAGCGAAGCCTGGTGACATGCCGTCAAGTTCCATGACGCCATCTTCAACACCCAGTTCGAGGCGTTTCGCATTTTGCTCTGCGGCGAGTTTCTCAAGATATTCGCGGGCGCGCTCTTGGATTTCTTCGGCGACTTCTTCGTCAAAGCCTTCGATCTGCATGAAGTCTTCAGCGCCGATATAGGCAATATCTTCAACCGCTTCGAAGCCTTCAGATGCGAGTAATTGAGCCAGAGTCTCATCCGCGTCGAGCGCCGTCATGAACAGTTCCGTTCGGCGCTGGAAGTCGATCTGGTAGCGCTCTGAATCATCGCTCTCGGTGACCAGGTCAATTTGCCAGCCGGTCAGTTGCGATGCCAGACGGACGTTTTGACCGCGGCGGCCAATCGCCAGTGGGAATTGCTCGTCAGCGACGACGACTTCAACCCGGTGCTCTTCTTCATCGAGCACCACTTTTGAAACTTCTGCTGGCTGCAGAGCGTTCACGATGAAGGTCGCGTCGTCATAGTTCCAAGGGATGATGTCAATTTTCTCGCCGGACAGCTCGCCGACTACCGCTTGCACGCGGGCGCCGCGCATACCAACACAAGCGCCAACAGGGTCGATTGAGTTGTCGTTAGAGATCACGCCGATCTTCGCGCGCGAACCAGCGTCACGGGCACAAGAGCGGATTTCGATTACGCCTTCATAGACCTCAGGGACTTCAGCGGCGAATAGTTTGACCATGAAGTCAGGGTGCGCGCGCGACAGGAAGATTTGTGGGCCTTTGATCTCGCGGCTGACTTTGTACAGGTAAGCGCGAACACGATCATTCGGTTGGAAATTCTCACGGGGAATGCCGTCATTACGGCGAATGATGCCTTCTGCGCGACCAAGGTCGACAATCACATGACCGTACTCAACGCGTTTAACGATGCCGTTGATGATCTCGCCTTCGCGGTCCTTATACTCATCGAACTGGCGCTGACGCTCGGCGTCGCGCACTTTCTGCATGATCACTTGCTTCGCGGTTTGCGCTGCAACCCGGCCGAAATCGAACGGCGGGAGCTCTTCTTTGATCTCGTCGCCAAGCTCCAGGCTGGCATCGATTTTCTTGGCGTCGGCCAGCGAAATTTGCTGCGCCGGATCTTCGATCTCTTCAGGATCAACGACGGTTTGAATGCGCCACAGGCTTTGTTCGCCCGTTTCGTGATCGATGATCGCGCGGATATCGTGCTCTTGGCCGTAGCGAGACTTGGCAGCTTTCTCGATTGCTTCCTGCATCGCTTCAATCACGATGGCACGATCAATCGCTTTTTCTTCTGCGACCGCTTTCGCGATCTGCATGATTTCAAGCCGGTTTGCGGAAACGCCTACATTACTCATGGGCTTCAGGCTCCAGTCTCTGGGTTGTTTTCTATTGTATCAGATTCTGCCTCGTCTGTTTCGAGGCTGTCGAAATCTTCATCTCCGGGCTGCGGCGGCAGGGTGCCATCGCTGGCCGCCGCATCGATCAGCTCGTCCGTGAGGATCAGGCTGGCTTTGCTCATCTCGTGAACTTGCGCCACCAGCTCGCTCTCATCATCCAGCTCGATCGCAACTCCGGCATCGTCTTCGCGGCGGATAATGCCTTGGAAGCGGCGGCGCCCTTCAAGCGGCATGGTCAGCTCAACCTTGACCAAATGACCGATCCAACGGCCAAAATCTCCGACCCGCGTCAGCGGGCGGTCGATGCCAGGCGTCGACACTTCAAGGCGATAAGCTTCGGTGATCGGATCCTCGGCTTCCAAGATGGGTGAGAGGTTGCGCGAGAAAGTGGCGCAATCTTCAACATCCGTTGGTGCGCCGCCTGCTTTTTCGATCATGATCTGAAGGAGAGGCCGATTGCCACCCATGATGCGAATGCGCACGATTTCCAGACCGAGCTCGTTCGCAAGCGGATCGGCCATGGCGAAGATGCGGTCTTCCTGGGGGCTGAGGGTAATCAATTCTGGCTTTCTTTCAGACAAATAAAAGCGGCGGCCCCGTTCCCGGAACCGCCGCCGATATGTTTCGACTTGCCGCCTAGATAGGCGCAAACCGAGGATTTGTCTACAATAGTTTCAGATCGACCGCAGAGGTTTTGTTGCGACGTTCGTCATTGTAGAGTTCATATTCAATGGCTTGATCGTCTTGCAGGCCCTGCAGGCCTGAGCGCTCAACTGCAGAGATGTGTACGAACACGTCCTTGCCGCCATCGTCTGGAACGATGAATCCAAAACCTTTTGTGGCGTTAAACCACTTCACTTTTCCGGTAGGCATAAAAGGCCTCTTTCCGTTTGGGTCGCGCCGATCCTGCACCGTGCAGGCGGTCGCGAGGTCGATTACGGAGAGGTAGGGACTTAGTTATCCGCCGGTCTGGCGGGGTCTTCTCAATTCAGACCGGCCGTATTCGATGGCGGACCAAGCTCACATTACAGACCTAGGGTCAAGCGAAACCGGATTAGCGCAACTGAAAAACAAGGTCTTGCACAATTCCGCGCCGCTCAATTCGGCAATTGATGCCGGCTTCATCAGGTTTTTTGGGGCGAAATCTACCCTTCTTCACCCATTCAAGGCTCTCTTCCTCGAAGAATCCTTCAGGCACGGCAGCGGCAACAGTTTCATTGATCACGCGGCCTTCTGCATTCAAGTCATACTCGAGAATTAAGGCGCCCCACTGTCCACGCCTTGTGGCAAGGCTTGGATATTGTATCCGGCTGCGATTACGAATCTTGCCTTCGCAAAGGGGCAGAGCATCGGAGGCCGTCTGGTTTTCTTTTCGCGCCGGATAGGCCGCCAAAATCTCGTCAAATGCATCCTGAGAGACCGACTTGCGGCGATCAGCTTTGAGATCAGCCAACATTGCGAGGGCCCACGCTTTAGCTTGGTAATGTGTTGATTTCGCCCAGTCTGGCCAAACTCCATCTGGCTCGATGCCGAGGGCCATGCCTTGAATATGCGCCATTTCATAAGCGGCATTTTCGTCTTTTTCAGCGTTGAACGCGGCGACGGCCGCAATGAAGCGCGTATCAAGATATTGTTTAGGCAGCGTATCCGCGACTGGCTCCAGGTGCGCTGCTGCAGCGCGGGCGGTTGGCAAAATCAACGGAAAATCTTCGCTTGGTGCGTCATACATCAGAAGCGTCAGGTGGCCATTGATCGACTGGACGGTCGGTGGTCCTTGATAAGCCGATAGTTCACTCACCAAAGCCGCACGGGTTGATGTCGATGGTGCTTCCACAAACGCACTTGTGGCCTTTTGGATTTGGACGTTGACATCCGACGACTGCGCGCTGGCGCTGACAAACCCGGCGAAGCTGACCAATGATAGTATCAAGATCAATACGCGCGACATCGTCTCTGCTCCATTTGCCTATTCATCCTTAGGCATAGAGACGATCGCACCTATTTGTCCAAGCCTATTTGGAAATCGTAATATACCGGATCGATATCGCCGAGTTTCTTTTGCTGATAGCGGGTCTGGACATGATCGGCTGGCGCTGTTCGCCAATCGTCTGCTTTTGTCGCTGTCCAGATAAAGGACGGGTGAGCCAGAAACCGCTCCAGCGCCTCATCGGCATAAGATCGCACATCGGTCGCGAACCGGACCTGTCCACCTGGCTTCATGATTCGGGCGAGTGCATCCAGAAAATCGGGTTGGATGATCCGCCGCTTTTGGTGGCGTGCTTTCGGCCATGGGTCGGGGAAAAGGATGAAGGCACGGTCAATGCTGCTCTCTTGCAATCCATCGACAAGCTCTCGCCCATCCTCTGGCCACACGCGTACGTTCTGCAGGCCCTGGTCTTCGATTTGTCCGAGCAGTTTCGCAATGCCCTCAAAGAATACTTCGCTGGCGAGAATGCCAATATTTGCCGACTTGCGCGCTTGTCCGCTGACATGCTCGCCGCCGCCAAACCCAATCTCGAGCCAAATCTCGTCTTGGCTTGGAAAAACCTGTTTTGGATCCAGCTGCTCACCCGCAACGATCGGGACGCGTAAGCGAGGCAGGGTCTCATCCATCAAGACTTTTTGTCGACCCGAAAGCGGTCGTCCGCCGCGGCGGCCAAACGTCTTGAGTTGGGTGGAGGCGAATTCAGATTTGCGGTCGGTCATGCGAAGTTGAGGCTCTTATGGGGGCGCGCCAAACGCCGCCCTGTGCACCAAAACTAACTATTCCTCAATCTGTTTATGCAAATTTCCATGAAGACCGGAGTGTATACCGGTCGCGTAGAGTTTTGAGGACACCATGGACAGTTTGCCAGAGACAGCGATCCCTGATTGCGTGTCGATCATCGTGCCGACCTTCAATGAAGAAGAGAGTGTCGGCTTGCTCACCGGGCAAGTTGCCGAAGCGATGAACGCCATCGGATGTTCCTACGAATTGATCTTTGTCGATGATGGCTCGCGCGATGGAACCGCAGCCGCGCTCACTCAACTTGCCGAAACCCATTCCGAGGTTCGTGTGGTTGAGTTTCGCCGGAATTTCGGCAAAGCCGCCGCCTTGGACGCTGGCTTTCAGCTGGCGAAGGGCGATATTGTCTTCACAATGGATGCCGACCTGCAGGACGACCCGGCGGAGATTCCAAACTTTCTGGCGAAACTGGCAGAGGGCTATGATGTGGTCTCGGGCTGGAAACATGTGCGCCATGACCCGCTCGACAAGACGCTGCCGTCGAAATTATTCAATCGCGTGGTCAGCCGATTGAGCGGCGTGAAGCTGAACGATTTCAATTGCGGGTTTAAAGCCTATCGCCGCGAGGCGGTCTCAGAGCTGTCTCTGTATGGCGAGTTACACCGTTTCATACCGGTTTTATTGCACTGGGACGGGTACAAAGTCGGCGAAATCCCGGTCAATCATCGCGCCCGTCAATTCGGTGTTTCGAAATATGGATTTGGCCGCCTGTTCAAAGGGGCGCTCGATTTTCTCGGTGTGATGCTGAATACGCGCTATGCGACGCGGCCGCTGCACGTGTTTGGCGGCGCCGGCATGGCGTTTGGCGCAGTTGGCGGCGCAGCTTTGTTTTATCTTTCGCTGCTTTGGCTCGTTGGGGCCGGGCCGATCGGCAACCGTCCGCTGCTTTTCTTCGGAATGCTGATGGTGATGACCGGGTTCCAGTTCATCACAATCGGGCTTCTGGGCGAGTTTATTCAGCGCCAGAGTGCGCAGCCGAAACGGCGCTTCACGATTCGCGCGCTGCGCAATTTTGAGTCCGAAACCGCAAACACAGATCTTCTTCTAGCTGAGCTAAATCGCGCGTCTGCGCGTCTACGAGAGGTGCACTCTAAATGGCAGCCACAACAATCCGCGACGACACAACCGAGCGCCATGTCAGCAAATACAACAACCCAAACCCGATCCACCGGCTAAGTCTTGGGCGCTTCTATGATGAAGTCGCCAAAGAGCTAACCGAGATCGCGCCGACCAATGTTTTGGATTTCGGTTGCGGTGAGGGCTACATTCTCGACATGTTGGATGCGCGTGATGTTTCGCTGTCCAATTATGAAGGCTTGGATCTGCGCACCGATGCACTGACCGAAGCGCGCCGCCGCTGGCCGAACACGAGTTTTCAAGAAGCCAATCTGTTCGACCCAAAGTTTGATAGCAAACGCTATCACACCGTGATGGCGCTGGAGGTGCTCGAGCATTTGTTCGAGCCAGAAAAGGCGCTGGAGCGTTTGGTCTCTTTGGCCGATGAATATTTGCTGCTGACGGTCCCGAACGAGCCTTGGTTCCAGATGATGAACCTGGTGCGCGGCCGCGATCTGATCCGGCTTGGCAATCATCCGGAACACATCAATCACTGGAACAAGTCGACCTTTGCCGAGTTCGTTGAGCCTTATGCAGAAGTCGTTCGCGTGACAACACGATTCCCATTCGTGATCCTGATCGCCAAGCCGCGAAAATGACTCCGGCAGTCTTGAAGCCGGTCCATGTCGCGATTGGCCTTGCGGGCCTTCTTGCGGCAATGGTGGCGCTATGGCCCCTCGGGATCGGGATTGATTATTATAATCATCTGGCTCGGACTTATATTGAGGGCCACTTAGCGACTGAGCCCGCGCTGCAAGGATTTTACGCGGTCTCATTCGATTTCATCCCAGACCTGACCATGGATATGATTATCCCCTGGCTGTCGCATTGGATTGGCATCTATGCGGCGGGCGGAGTGACCGTCTGGCTTGCGCTGGTGCTGCCGCCGCTCGCCGGCGTGGCGCTGTCAAAGAGCCTGCATGGTCGTGTGACATGGCTCTCCTTGCTCGGGTTTTTGACCGTCTTCAACGCCAATATGGGTTGGGGTTTTGTGAACTATACCGCGTCGAGCGGTTTGGCTGTTTTGGCCTTCGCGCTCTGGGTGAAAATGGCGCCGAGCTGGCGGCGCACAGCGCTGTTCGCGCCGATCAGTTTATTGCTCGTCGCCAATCATGCGCTCGCCTTCTTGTTGTTTGGGTTTCTCGCGTTCAGCTGGGAGGTGATTGGATTCCTCAAGCAAGACCGCGGTTCCCTGCCGGTGTTCATTCGGCAATTGGCGGTCCTGGATTTTCCGGCAATGGCGGCCGGACTGGTCTTCATCGCCCTGTCCATGCAAGGCGCGGCCGACCTCCCGCAAGATGTCGCGCCGCTTTATGACCTCGAAGAAAAGATTGGCGTGCTGTTTGCTGGAACGGATTTCAATAATCGCCTGCTCGCGCTCCTGGCGGTCCTCGCCGTCGCAGGTTTTCTCTGGATGGCGATCCGGCAAGACTGGGTGCGTTTTGCGCCGAAGAGTGCGTGGCTCTGCATAGCCTTTCTGACGCTCGTCATCGTCATCCCCTCCTCAATTTTCGGAATCTGGGGCCTGCACTTGCGGTTCACCGCGCCGCTTTTGATCGTCGCTGCGGCCTCGATTTCGGCGACGGACGCTTTCCCAGCCCGCTTGAAACCGGCTCTAGCGGGCGGCTTTGCGGTCCTCGGGGCGCTGCTATTTGCCAATGCTGGCGTCAAAATGTCGGTGATCGATGCCCAGGCAAACGCCTTGAAAGGCCAGCTCGCAGAGATCCCCGAAGGCTCCAAAGTGCTCGGTGTTTATGTCGATCTATCTTCTGGAACCGCGTTCAATACCCATGCCCTATCGCTCGCGGTGATTGAGCGGAACGCTTATGTTCCGAACCTCTTCACCAATACGAGCTTTGTGGATGTGACCCCGGCCATGGTCGACCTGCACATGCCGCAGGCCAATCCCGTGTTTGCAAAAGATCTTTCCGCATTGGCCGAACAGGTCCGCGTCGCATCCGAAAATGGCTATTGGTCGCCTCACTTTGCCAATGATTGGCCGGAGCAATGGGACTACCTCCTCATGTTCAAAACGGCTGAGCAAGAGGCGCTGTCGGATCTGCCGGTGTGCGCGCTTTCTGCAACGCCGGACATCATTCTCTATAAAACCGAGCCCTGCAGCTAAATTTCACTCAGAAAAAGCTTGCGATTGAAACCATGCAGGTTCACAACCCGCGCCTTGGTTAATTGTGAGAGCACCTGGTGACACAGCCCGATACAGCAGCTGCGAATGAGATGCCGACCCCGGCATTGCCGCTGCCGCAATGGGAGTTGGTGATCCTGGTCGCGTCGCTGATGTCGCTGAATGCGCTCGCCATCGACATCATGCTGCCAGCGCTTAGCAATATCTCTGAGTTCTACAGCCTGCAGCGCGACAATGATCAGCAACTGGTGATCTTTGCCTACATTGCCGGGTTCGGTGCGCCGCAATTGATCTTCGGTCCGATTTCAGACCGCTATGGCCGGAAGGGCCTGCTCAGTCTGTGTCTGGTCGGTTACGCGATTGCGGGCCTGGCCTGTATCATGACCAATTCCTTCATGACGCTTCTGATCGCGCGGTTCATTCAGGGCATCTTCGCAAGCGGTGTGCGCGTGATCGCGGTTTCGATTGTTCGAGATCTGCTGGCCGGACGCGCAATGGCCCGGATCATGTCGCTTGTCATGACCGTGTTCATGGTTGTGCCGATCCTGGCGCCCACCATCGGCGCCGGCGTTATGTTGGTCGCGCCCTGGCAGTGGACCTTCGGTCTTTTGAGTGTTGCAGCAATGCTGAACCTGGCCTGGAT
>Ga0256829_1000416_pt1 | contig 43795 bp, 48 predicted proteins | sample 131447metaG_FD_185979 | JGI IMG/M metagenome (GOLD analysis project Ga0256829, IMG submission 185979) | Hydrothermal vent microbial communities from Lau Basin, Pacific Ocean - 131-447 | ecosystem: Environmental > Aquatic > Marine > Hydrothermal vents | place: Pacific Ocean: Lau Basin | collected... | reverse complement strand
AGATCTTAAAATCGATGAAGAGAGACTCAACTACTGGGTCAGTGTCGGTGCACAAATGAGCCCGACTGTTAAAAGACTTGCAGGTAAAAAATAAGCCGAATGGTCAAAGACTTCCTCTATGCCTACGCCACACTTTTGGTGAACCATCCTGATGATATCTCTGTAGAGATTGTAGAGATGGATGAGGGATTCGATGAGATCACTATTTTTGCAAACAGCGAAGATATGGGGAAACTCATCGGGAAAGAGGGCAAAATGATCAATGCGATCAAAACGGTCATCTCGGGCTGCAAAGCCAAAGGTGGCAAGAACTACCGTGTCAACGTCAAAGCGGTAAACTAATACAAATGCCTGGCGAAAAATTCTTCATTGCCCAGATAGGGCGTACGGTTGGCCTTCACGGCGACCTTAAACTTCACCTTCATACCGATTTCCCGGAACAGTTTAAAAAAGGAAGTACCTTTCAGAGTTCACGCGGCCCATTGACGATAGCCTCTGTAAATGCCAAACGCGGTATCATCCGTTTTAACGGTTACGAAAATATAGATGAAGCGAAAAAACTCACCAATGTGAAGCTTTATGCCGATGAGGCGCAGACAAAAGCCAATTGTGAACTGAATGAAGGTCAGCATTTCTGGTTTGATATTATCGGCTGTGAAGTGATGGAAAAGGGTGAAAAACTTGGCCGTGTGACAGATATTCAGCGCATGGCCGATGTGGATTATCTTGCCATCGATACGGATGAAACACTGGTCAAAGCAGGGATGCCAAAGCAGTTTCTGCTTCCCTATATTGACCGTTATATTATAGATGCAGATACACAGGCCAGGCGCATTGATACCAAAGATGCCAAAGATGTATTAGAGGCCAGTTAGGCAGATGCATTTTACGTTTGTGACTCTTTTCCCACAGCTTATCGAAGGCTATTTCTCTGCAAGCATTCTGAGGCGTGCGATTGAGGAAGAAAAACTTTCCATCGATTTTCGAAATCCGCGCGACTATACCAAAGATAAATTCAATCGTGTCGATGCCCCAATGATAGGCGGGGGTGCCGGTATGTTGATGACACCACAGCCGCTGATGGATACGCTCGATACGCTCAAGGCAACTTCTCCGGATGCACATATCGTCTTTCTTACTCCTGTAGCCAAACGCTTTACCCAAAACGACGCGAAGCGTCTTGCCCAAAAGACCCATGTCGTATTGGTCAGCGGCCGTTACGAGGGGATTGACGAACGGGTCATCGAGGCGCAGGCGGATGAGGTATTTTCCATCGGTGACTACATTCTGACAGGCGGGGAGCTGGCAAGCATGGTGCTTTGTGATGCCATAAGCCGCAATGTGGACGGGGTGCTTGGAAACAGTGAGTCACTGCAGGTAGAAAGCTTCGAAGAACCCCTTCTTGAGGCGCCTTCATTTACAAAACCTGTTGTCTATGAAGAAAATGCTGTTGTTTCAGAGTTCTTAAAGGGTAATCATAGTAAAATCACGGACTTAAAAAGAGGGTTGGCTTTGTGCAAAACGAAGTATTTCCGGCCAGACTTATACAAAAAAGGTATAACACATGAGAAATAAATACATTGAAAGCTTTGAAAAAGCACAGTTGGAAGGTAAAAACATTCCTGAATTCAGAGCCGGTGACACTGTCAGAGTAGCGGTAAGAATTAAAGAAGGTGACAAGACAAGAGTTCAGAACTATGAGGGTCTCTGTATCGCTATCAGAGGTGAAGGAACAGGCAGAACTTTCATCGTCAGAAAGATCGGTGCCAACTCTGTAGGTGTTGAAAGAATCTTCCCACTTTACTCTGAGTCTATCGAAAGTATTGAAGTACTTAGACGCGGTAGAGTCAGACGTGCAAAACTCTTCTACCTTAGAGAGCTCAAGGGTAAGGCTGCACGTATCAAAGAACTCCGCAGAAAGTAATCTCTCTTTCTGCTTTCCTGCATCTTTGCGGGAATTATTCAGTCACTTACTAATCCGTAAGCTCCTTCATAATAACCCACAAACCTACAGAAAATCAAAAAGAGATCTTTACTCTCTGTGTATTGTAAGCTCCTTTACCAAAACCCAAAAATCTAAGTACAACTCAAACAAAATAATCCATAAATAGACATTTAAGTTTTACTTCAACAAACCTATACAAAAATACCCTTAACCCTTAACCCTTAACCCTTAACCCTTAACCCTTAACCCTTTGCCGCTATAATAACACTTTAAAATCACCAAAGGTCAATACCAATGCTTACCGCTATCAAGCACAAACTTCTTACCCTGCTGCAGCTTCTACTGGTTATCATCTTCATTCTCTTTGAAGAGGTGATATGGGAGGGGGTTGCCTATCCTGTCTACAGGTATGTCCATTCGCTTAAGATCCTGCAGAGGGTGGAGGCGAAGCTGCAGGCGGTAAACCGGTATGTGATTCTGGTCATCTTTATGGTGATGCTGGTATTCGTGGAGGCCTTCGGGCTCTATGCCGGATATATGTTCGTAAGCGGCCACGTGCTTACAGGGCTTGCGCTCTATCTCTCGAAGATCCCCATTGCCGCCTTTACCTTCTGGATGTTCCGTGTAACGGAGAGCAAGCTTATGCGTTTTGGATGGTTCCGGTGGCTCTATGGGAAGATCATGGCATTCATAGACTGGCTCAAAGCCCTGGAGATATACCAGAAGACAATGAAGCGTCTTAAGGCACTGAAGCAGCGGACAAAAGCCTTTTTCAGGGCGGTGAAGATACGCTATTTCTCCAAAGAGTCCCCCTTTGTGCAACGTCTGAAGAGGTTATACAGGACGATAAAAGCGGCATTGAAGAGGGGCTGATGGGTAAGCATCCTAAGTGGTTCTGGATATTTAACGGAATTTTTCTTTTTTTGCTGTTGCTTTCTGTTGCGGTGGAACCTGTGCGACGCCTGCTGCAACACTGGATCAGTGATGGTGCCGCTTTTGTAAAAGAGTATTCTGTTGCCTTGTTTACGGCCTTTTTTCTGGTCAAAGGAAAGTTTATTCTTAAACTTTTCCTCAAAAAGATAGTACTGCTTTCTGCAACCGGGCTGAGCAAGCGCTACCTGATCGAAAAGGTTTTTACCCATCATCTCAAAGTACACTTTCTCGACCATGTTGCCAAAGATGTCAAACTGTTACTGGAACATATCAAAAAAAACTTTATGCGGTTTCCGCTGAGCAAGAAGCTCATTGCTGCATTTGCCTTTCTCGGTTCACTTGGGTATGTCAGCAAATTTATGGGAGTGATGCTGGCATTCAAGATTTTTCTGGCAAAAATGTGGAGTTTCCTGCTGGCACTTTCCCTGAAAACAGGAAGTGCCATCGTCTATTTTTTTACCGATTATCTGTGGGGCAGCTGGCTTGGACCTATTGTTGAAGTGGTGATATTTTCGTGGCTGCTTGCATGGCTTGAAAAAATTCCTTTTTTAACTTCCGGTATCCGTTGGGTTTACCGGCAGTTTCTCTGGGCGGCAAACTGGTTCGACTGGGTTATGGAAAGGCTGCTGCATATTCCCCTCCGGCGAGGTTTTCGCTGGCTTGTGGCATGGACACGAAGGATGATCTACCGATTTATCGGCTATAAACCGGTTTCTGCTTATTATCAGTTAAAGGAACTGAGACGTTTTCAGCCAAATGTGCACCAAAAGCTGCTTCAGAAACGTGGGGTGCGAAAGGTGCAAAGGGTACAGAAAAGGCGCTCTTTTTATGAAACGTGGAGAGAGAAGCGAACTCAGTAAGAGCGGTTTTTCATGGCTGCGCGGGCTTCCCTGTCGAGCGTTTTTGCTTTCAGGTCGGCACGTTTGTCATGCAGCTTTTTCCCTTTGGCTACAGCAATGCTTACTTTGGCAATGTTACGTTCATTGAAGTAGATCATCAACGGTACGATGGTCAAGCCGTCTTTGTGCACTTTGTTATGCAGCTTGAGAAGCTCTTTTTTATGCAGCAGCAGTTTGCGTGGTGTACGGCTGTCACGTGCAAAGTGGCGGTTGGTGGTTTCAAGTTCCGCAATGTGCGCATTCATCAGGTACAGTTCCCCCTGAATGAACCGGCAGTAGGCATCACTCAGGTTGGCGCGTTTTGCACGGAGTGCTTTGACTTCGCTGCCCTGCAGCACAATACCGGCTTCAAGCTTTTCAAGTATCTCATAATCGTGTCTGGCTTTTTTGTTCTGTGCTACGATATTGATGGCCACACCATTCCTTTTTTCTCGGCATTATAGCATATATAGAAAGATTGCATGAAGTGAAGCACTGTTTTGGCATCGATGCGATAGAATAACATATTGAAAACCAAAAGGAGTGACGTGCTGCCCGATACTGTCGTACCGTTTTACAATCTTGATACCAATGCGCAGAGTGAGATCACACGCTTTACCCAACGCCTTTCTGTCAAGAAGGGAGAGACTCTCTTTGGCGGTGATGAACTTCTGCGTTACTTTTACATTGTAATCAGCGGGAAGATCAAGACTTATCAGCTCAACTTTGACAACGGCAAGGAGCAAACGATCTTTGTCTATCGTGAAGGTGATATGTTCGATACGATCGTCTTGCTTGACGGTCAGCCGCACGATGTCATGTATGAAGCACTGGAAGATTCCGAGTTGTTGCAGCTTCCCATTGAGGAGGTGCGACACCTGTTGCGTACCAACGAGTCCTTCAACCGGATGTTCTTCCCTTATCTTGCCCAGCAGATGCGGCATGTAGAGGAGCTTGCCACCGACCTTTCGCTCTACTCTACCTCAGAGCGTCTCATCAAACTGCTGCTGCAGAACCTCGACCCTAACAACCGTCTGAAGTACAAACTTATTCAGGGGCTTTCCAACACGGAGATCGCCAAACTCATCGGTACGGTACGGCATGTGGTCGAGCGCCACCTCAAAGCACTTAAAGCGGATGGAACCATCGCAACCAAGAACAAGGATATTCAGATTCTTGATGCGAACAGACTTCTGGAAAAAATTAACCTCTTTTAACCCTTTTTTTGAAAAATGCAACTTCGGTTGCATCGTTTGTTTCTCTTATCTCCTTATCATTGTACCAACGTAAACGTTCACATACCAAATATATGACACAAGGAGTCAACCATGAAAAAAGTACTACTTTCAGCGATTACCGCATCACTGCTGCTGAGCACAGCAGGTATTGCCAAAGAACAGGCAGGGAAAAATGCTACGGTTAAAGAGGTAAACAAAATTGCCATAAGCAATGCCAAAGAGGATGCCAGAAGCCATGAGACTAAGCTGGTAAAAGAAGCGATTGAATCATTAAAATTTGCACAAAATGCAGTGATTGCACTTGAACATAAAGATAAAAAAGCAGCGACTGAAAACCTTGAAAAAGCCATTGGAAAACTCGAAGTGATCATGGCGGCTAAAAATGCGCCGAAACTGTTGCCTATCAATAATGTCATCAGGGTTCAGGAGTTTGTCGGAACAGCAAAAGATGTGGAAAAAAGTGTCAAAATGGTCAAAGACCTGCTTGATGCCGGTAAAGTGCAGGAAGCCAGAGCACTTATTGCACCGTTGGCAAGCGAAATCGATATTACAGTCGTAAATCTGCCGCTTGCTTCCTATCCTGATGCGCTGAAGCTTGCAGCATCATATGTACATGACGGTAAGCTTGAAAAAGCAAAAGAAGTACTCTATATTGCCTTGAGTACCTTTACCGAAGTGACTGAAGTAGTGCCTATTCCTCTGCTTGAGAGTGCCGACCTGATCGCGGCTGCGTCACGTGTCGCCAAAGAGGACAAAACAAAAGCCCTGAAATACCTTGAAGCGGCTTCCGATGCACTTGATGTTGCAGAAAAGCTGGGATATGTCAGTGAAAGTACAACAACATATAAAATGCTGCATGATCAGATCAAAGCGGTAGAAAAAGAAATTAAGGGCAAGAATAAAGCAGAAAAACTCTTCGAAGAGTTGGCTGCCAAACTCAAAGAGTTCAAGTCTAAAATTGTTTCTTCCGGAAAAAGCAGATAATGCAACCAAAGTAGCATGCCAAATGGCATTGCTGCATGTATAATAGTACAAAAAGAGAAAAAGGAGTTAACAATGTTAGTGACAAGATACAACCCTTACAGTGACATGGATATCAGAAAAGGATTTGAAGTGCTCCACTCTTTGATGAATCAGTTTGATCCTGCTGTCAAAGAGGAGAGCAATATCGTCTCTTTTGTTCCTTCTGTGAATACAAGAGAGAGTGATGATGCCTATTATATCGAAGTAGATCTTCCCGGTATTAAAAAAGAAGATATTGAAATTACAACAGAAGATAATATTTTGACGATTTCCGGAGAGAGAAAGTACAAAGATGAAGTCAAAGAAGATGACTACTATAAAGTTGAGAGCCGCTACGGCAAATTCAGCCGAAGCTTTACGCTGCCTGAGAAGGTAGATGTAGAACATATTCAGGCAGAAAGCAAAGACGGCGTGCTTGAAGTGGTTATTCCAAAAGTGAAAGAGGAAGAGAAAAAGCCTCGAAAAATTGAAATTAAATAACAATGATATGAAGGAGGTGTAAGATGGATGTAGCAAAAACTGCAAAAGAGGTTGCAAACACTGTTGAAGAGAAGGTTGAGAAGGGGCTTGAAGTTGCCAAAGAGACCTTTGCCAATGTTGCAAGCCACCTTCCTCTTGCCAACCTTGCCAAAAAAGGGAGTGACGGTTTCGAAATCGAGATCGATCTTCCCGGTGTCAAGAAAGAGGACATCGAATTACAAGTTGAAGATAACATTCTAACCGTCAAAGCGGTACGAAAAATGAAAAATGAAGTCAATAAAGACGATTACTATCTGATGGAGAGCAGCTTTGGTTTGATTTCCCGAAGTTTTATGCTTCCTGAAGGCATTGACAAAGATAAAATCAATGCCAAATATGAAGATGGAAGACTCTATATTTCCCTGGAGAAAGAAGAAGCACGCAAAGCCAAAAGCATCTCTGTCAAATAAATCAGATACGGGTTTTACCCGTATCTGACCTTCCCTGTGTTACTATCTGCAAATATTTTATCAATCCCTAAAGGCTATCTATGAACAAGGCTGTCAAGAACAATCTGCTGATGATGCTGTTGAGTATCATTCTATTTGTGGGGGGCTACTTTTTTCTGCGTTTAGCCTACCATATGTCCGACAAAATGCCCTTTACCCAGGAAATTATTCTCATTATTTTGGGAACGTTGGCGACTATTCTCATTACTGCAATGCTTCTGAACAAACAAACCTCTGTTGAACTGGAAAAAGAACAGAGTATCAAGTTTATAGAGCTGAAAACCGAAACCTACCGTGATCTTATAGATCGGATTGAATCGATCGTACTGCACCGTGATATTACCCAGGATGAACTGACACAGTTGCAGTTTCATACCCACCGTTTGGCGATTGTTGCTTCACCAGCCGTACTTGAGGAGTATCACAATTTTCTAAAAGTTTTTCATCAAAAAGTAGCAAAAGACAAGCATGTCAGCGATGCGGATGAAGATCTCCTCATTGAAGCACTGGCGAAGCTGACTGTATTTATTCGTAAAGATCTTATCGGTGAACTGGATGAACAGAGTGATATCAGCCCGGCAAAGATACGAAAACAGATTATGGCGAATGCCGCGGAGCACTAAGTTTTTGGTTTGAAAAAGGTACTGCCGCTGCCTGAGAAGAACCAGCCCTGTGGTGCGACAGTTTTAAGTTCAGGATAGGCTATGCGCGCAGCAGCATAAAGGTCATTGAGCATCACCGGATCGCCGATGAGCTCAAGAAGGTTGGTGCTTTTGTGCTTCTCCCAGCCCATAAACGTGCAGGGTGTGATATCGTTAAGAAAGTTTTCTTTGAATGTTTTATAGACAACGGCAGTGTTGCAGCCGATATTAGGTGTATGAAGTTCCAACTTCAGAGGCGTTTCATCGAACGGTTCGACAATCTCACCAAAGCCCGATACATTTGCCGAAGGATAGTTGTAAATGAAAAAGGGCAGATCCGCGCCGATCTGGCTTCCAAGTTTGGCCAGTGTTTCCACAGAGAGTTTCAGTTCACATACTTTGTTGACAAGTCTCATGAATGCAGCCGCATCGGAACTCCCCCCGCCAAGTCCTGCCTGAGAGGGGATACGTTTTGTCACTGTCACCTTATGTGTTTTGAAAAATCTTCCAAGTGTTTCGGAGCCGGTATAGTCTCTCAGCACTTCATAGGCTTTGTAAACCGTGTTGGAGGCGGTAGGTATGCCGTTGCAGCCCTCAATAGTGAAGCTTTCGCAGTGTTGGGGCACCAGTGTGATCGTATCGTAAAGTGTCTCTACCCGCATAAAGCGTGAGAGGAGGGTATGATAGCCGTTTTCATGACCGGTGATTTTCAAAAAAATATTGACTTTGGCATGGGCATTGATTTTCATTGGAGGGTTTCCTTTATGATTCCTTGGGTTTTTCGAGGCGGTTGAGTTTGTAGTGGATAGCGGTATCTTTTATTTCAATGATGCTGAAAAAATTATTGGTTTCTACAAGATAAATACCATCCTCTTTGGTTTCGAAATATTCGGGTGAAAGTTTTTTCCCCAGTTCGAGATATTCGTCATCTCCGGTGTATTGTATTGTTGGAATGGAGAGGTATTTGAACGGATTGAGCGCCTTTTCGTCTTCATAATGGAATTTTCCCTCCCGTACGCGGTGCAGGGAGCTGAGTGTCGCATCTGTATCGAGCGCGTCTGCAATCAGTGCACCAAGACTCCGGATATACGTACCTTCGCTCACCGTGGCTTCAAAATGGATGAAGGGATGATTGTAGTTGAGGAGTTTGATGTCGTAAATGGTAGAAGTAATGGTTTTGAGTGTTACCTCCTTGCCTTCTCTCATGAGTTCGTAGGCACGCCTTCCGTCTATCTTTTTGGCACAGAATTTGGGCGGATAGTAGGTAAGCTCTCCTTTAAGCGAGGAGAGTACAGAGAGGATTTTCGCTTCAGAAAAAGGCGTAACTGCTTTGATACTGTCGACATTTTCAATGTCAAGACTCGGAGAGTTTGCCCCAAGCCAGAGGGTTGCTCTGTAAGTTTTGGGTGTTTTGTCGAGGTATTGAAAGAGCTTGGTGTACTGCCCCGTTGCGACAATGAGACACCCTGTGGCAAAGGGGTCAAGGGTACCTGAGAAGCCTACTTTTTTGGTATTATACTTGCGCTTGACATACCCCATATAGCGGTTGGAGCTGACGAAGATGGGTTTGTTGACGACGAAAAGACGGTTCATATTTCTCCCGTGTAGGGTGCGCAGTCACGCACCTTTTGTTAAATTGGCATAATGTTATGGATCTATTATGATTCATTTGGTGCGTGTTTACGCACCCTACGGCTAAACTGCCTGTACAAACGAGCTGAGAATCTCTTTCTTGTTTCCACCGAAGTTGATGAGCAGTTTGTACTCTTTACCGGATTTGTTGGCCGCCTGAACACGACCGATACCGAATATTTTGTGTTTGACCAGATCGCCTTTTTTGAATGCAGCCTGTTTGGTGATTTTCAGCGAGGCATCCTGAATAAGGCCGGCTTCGCCCAGAAAGCGGCTTTTATCAAGCATTTTTCTGCGGCCTTTGTAGAAACGGCTGTCGACATAGCAGAGGGTGAGGTCACTTTTGGCACGGGTAATGGCCACATACCCAAGACGGCGTTCCTCTTCCATGTTACACCCCTCACCAAGCAGAGGGAAGAACTCCTCTTCCATTCCAATGACAAAAAGGTGTTCGAACTCCAGTCCTTTTGCAGCATGGATACTCATGATCGTAACCGCATTCTCTTCGATTTGATCCTGATCGCTTTGCAGTGAAATGTCGTTGAGGAATTCATCGAGGGTAAGATCCGGATTCTTGCTGACAGCATCACGGAAGTATCCGTAAAATTCATCAATATTGAGGATACGGTCGAATCCGTCAACCATACCGGCATAGTGGTCTTTGAGCTTGATGCGTTCTTCAAACAGGGTGATGAAGTTTTCAAGGTTCTCTTCTATTTCTACCCGGAGTACTTCGATATCTTCGACAAGTTTTGCCAGGGCTCCGGCAACTTTTTTGCTGATGACAAGCGGTTGTCTGCCTTCAAGACTCTCTTTGATGTAGACAAAGAGCGGCAATTGGGCATCAAAGGCTGCCTTTTGCAGTTTTTCAATGGAAGCTTTGCCGATGCCGCGTTTGGGTTTGTTGATGATACGCAGCAGAGAAAAGTCATCGGTAGGGTTTGCAAAAACTCTGAAATAGGAGATGATGTCTTTGATTTCGGCACGCTCATAAAAGCGCATACCGCCGATGAGTTTGAAATTGAGTCCCTCTTTGCTGAAGCCTTCTTCCAGCGATCGTGAAAGGGCGTTGATGCGATAGAGCACAGCAATTTCATCAGGGTCAACACCCTGGTCAATGAGATCGTGTATCTGGTGTGCGATCGCTTTGGCTTCCATGGATTCGTCAAGCGAATGGAGCAGTTTTACATCCGGTCCTTCGCCTTTGTGGGAAGTGAGTGTTTTGCCAAGGCGTGTGGAGTTGTGTTCAATAAGTGCATTGGCTGCTTTGAGGATGGGCTCGGTAGAGCGGTAGTTGGTTTCAAGCTTGACGGTTTTGCAGTTTTTAAAGCTGTCGGCAAACTCAAGAATGTTTCGTATGTTTGCCCCCCGCCAGCCGTAGATACTCTGGTCATCATCACCCACCACACATAGGTTCTCATGCTCACTGGCGAGCAGTTCAAGCAGGCGGTACTGTAATTCATTGGTATCCTGATACTCATCGACCATAATATACTTGTAGCGTTCACTCGTTTCCCGTCTGAGATCGTCGTTGCTTTCAAGTATCTGATAGGTCAGCATCAACAGGTCATCAAAGTCCACCAGATTGTTTTCGACAATATTGGACTGGTAGGCTTCGTAAATGCGCGCAACTTTTTTATAGTCAGGCAGCTCCGCTTTCTGAATGACCACTTCAGGGGTAAGCAGTGTATTTTTGTATTTGGAAATTTCTGAAGCAATAAAGGAGAGGTTCAGATCGACCTTGAGCTCTTTGGCAATGCTTCTGAGCAGACGTTTTTTGTCATCGCTGTCGATGATCACGAAGTTGTTGCTTCGGCCAAGTTTTTCAATGTGAAATTTGAGAAAAAGCAGACCAAATTTGTGGAAGGTACACAGTAACGGAGGGTAGGAGACCCGGTTTGGCATCAGCTTGAGTGCACGCTCACGCATTTCTGCGGCAGCTTTGTTGGTAAAAGTCAGGGTCAGTGTACTTGCGGGGTCAATACCCACTTCACCGATGAGATACGCCAAACGTGTGGTCAGCGTTTTCGTTTTTCCGCTTCCCGCACCTGCAAGAATGAGCATTGCGCCGTCAATGTGTTCGACAGCTTCGCGTTGCGCAGGGTTGAGAGTATTGAGTATTGCTTCCATATGTTCTGTTGCTCCTATAGTATTATGATTATAGCTAACTCTTGGTTAAACCATATATGGCATAATTGCGCCCGATTTATACCGCATAAGAAAAAATGAATTGAATTGAATTCAATAAGCAACCCTTATGCAAAATTAAGTATAATCAGATATAATGCGGTTAATTAAACATGGCTATGCATGTACTACAAAGGAAACATAATGTTAAAAGATTTTGTCAAGCTGGAAACCTTTCTAACTGTAGCAAGAGAAAGAAGTTTTTCCAAAGCGTCTGCCAAACTGGGCATCTCCCAGCCGGCGGTAACACAGCAGATCAAATTTATCGAAAAGTATCTCGGTGTCAAGATTATCGAGAGAAAAAAGAACGGTATCAAACTGACTGCCGAAGGAGAAGAACTCTATAAGATCGCTACGCGTCTGGAAAAAGAGATCCATGCAGCGGAAAAAGATGTGCTTAAAATCATCAACAAAGAGATGACATTCAGACTCGGCGCATCGTTTACCATTGGCACCTATATTATTCCCGGTGAATGTCTTAACACAATGGGAAGAGCGATCAATAACGATATCAACCTCAGTATCGACACAAGTGACAACATCGTTGCCAAGCTGAAAGACCGCAAACTCGACGTTGGGCTCATTGAATCACCGGTAATGGACAGTGACCTTATCTACCGTGAATGGCTTGAAGATGAACTGGTTCTGGTCAGCAGTACACCGCTGCCAAAAGTCGTCAAGACAGAAGAACTTTACGAATTCCAGTGGATCTGCCGTGAAGAGGGTTCTCATACCAGACGTGTTGTCGCTGAAGTTTTTGAAGAGCTTGGCGTTTCGTGTAAAAGTTTCAATGTACTCTCTGAAGTCGGCAATACGACAGCAGTACTGCAAACAATCAAAAGAGCGAAAAAAGACACAGAACATCCGGTTGTTTCCATCATTTCCAAACATGCTATTGCCGACGAGGTTGCAAAAGGGGAACTGTATGAAGCAAGGCTGCGCGGTTATACGATGAAGCGCAAGTTCTACATTGTGTATACCAAAGAGAATAAACACAATGCCTACGTTGACAATGTTGTCGACTATATTCTTGCAGGTCAGTGCTAAGCTTACGGCTTAGCGCTTCTTCTTTTTCAGCAACCGCTTATTTTCAGGGTTGTTCAACAGGGCTTCCATAGAGTTTTGTGTAGAACGTTCCTGTTTTGGTGACGGCTTTGCCAGGTTAAGCACAATAGGATGTTCTCCGACAATCACCTGTTTGATCGCAAGCAGCGGTATTGTCACTGTCGATCCGAAATTCTCCTCCCCAAACCCCGCTTCAAATATCAAATAATCTTTTTCAAGTGTAGCTGTTTCATAGGTATAGCCGCTGAGGACAAAGAGTACTATATCATTGAAGTTTTCCAGAATCGATTCGGGTAACGGCGGATTGAAGTCAATAAATTCTATTTCACATGCTACCGCAAAGTCCTGGTTTTTGCTGAAAAGGTAAGCAATGGTTTTGCTGATATGCTCTTGCATTAGCGCCTTGTACTCTTTGGTCTGAAAGAGGTTAATGGTCATAGTAGCCTACCTTTTGTTTGGATGGGAAGTGTCATATGATGGTGACTTCTTTTAGAATTTTAAATCCTAACATAGCATTCATTAAAGCTACGTGTGTGTAGCGATGAAGGTCTGACTTTCGAATATCTGCGGTCTGGAGCATGCCTTTGTCAAGCAGATGTGCACGCATGGTACCTTCAAGCAGGGGTGTTGCAGGAGTGAGCCATGTGCTGCCGTTGTAAAAGGCAATGTTGGCAATGGTGGTGTCGGTCAGGAGCCCGTTTTGTTCAATGATAATCTCATCGGCATTGGGATGGGCAGAAAGAAGGGTATTGAGCAGTGTGCGGTCAGCATATTTGTAGCAATACTCAAGGGTATTGTCCGTAACTACTTTCAGTGTGTTGATTGTTTTGGGCGTGTAGAGAAGATACTCGACAGATTCGATAGTGTCCGTGTAAAGGATGCGGCATCGGTAGAGGCCGTTTTGAGGCGGATCGATATGCTTTAGCAGCGTAAGAGGGCTTGTTGTGTTAAAAAGTGCTTTTCGGCTTCTATCGAAACGTGCCTGATGGTAGGGAAGGTTTTGGGCCTTCCCTTCCTCGATGCGAATGGTTTCAAGCAGTGCAGCAGCCATCAATTCAGCTGTCGAAAAGTTCGGTAGAGAGGTAACGCTCGGCCGTGTCACAGAGGATGGTGACGATGGTCTTGCCCCTGTTCTCAGGACGCTTTGCAGCCCGGTAGGCAGCTTCAAGGTTGGCTCCTGCCGAAATGCCGATAAGCAGTCCCTCTTCTTTGGCTATTTTTGCTGCCATGCCGAAAGCATCTTCATTGGAGACAGCCATGACCTCATCATAAATATCAGTATTGAGAATTTCGGGAATGAATCCTGCGCCAATCCCCTGAATTTTATGCGGGCCTGCGGGTTTGCCTTCCAATACAGCAGAGGTTTCCGGCTCAACTGCAATCACCTTGACACTGGGTATGTGCTCTTTAAGTACTTCTGCCGTACCAGTCAGGGTGCCGCCTGTACCGACAGCGGCAACAAAAATGTCGACATTATTTTGGGTATCGTTTAAAATTTCGACAGCAGTGGTTGTTCTATGGATTTCAGGGTTGTCCGGGTTATTGAACTGCTGGAGGACAACAGCGTCTTCAAGCTCTTCAACCAGTGACGCTGCTTTTTCAATGGCACCGTTCATCCCTTCCGCTGCAGGTGTCAGGACCAGTTTTGCTCCAAGATGGCTAAGCAGTTTCCGTCGTTCCATACTCATTGACTCAGGCATAGTCAAAATGAGTTTTAGCCCTTCCGCTGCACAGATTGCAGCCAGTGCAATACCGGTATTGCCGCTGGTAGGTTCTATAATGGTGGTGTTTTTGGTGATTTCTCCGCGCTTCATTGCTTCATTGATCATATTGTAGGCGATACGATCTTTGACTGAGGAGGTCGGGTTCATAAATTCACATTTCCCAAGGATGGTGGTTCCTGTCTCCCCGGAAAGAGAATTGATCTGTACCATCGGCGTATTTCCGACAAGGGCTTCAACATTTTTGGCGATCATGATATGTCCTTCTAATAAAAGTTTTAATTATTTAATAAGTATTTTTGTTATTATACATCAATATTACTTTTGACTAAGCGGCTTAAATTCATAATCGTCATCATCGTAATACTCGATATCGCCAGTTTCAATGTCATAATGCCAGCCGTGCAGGAAGAGTGTCCCCTCGTCTACACGCCGTTTTACAGCGGGATACGTCAGCAGGTTGTCAAGCTGGTGAATGACCGAAATTTTCTCGGTATAGCGCAGCAGTTCTTCCTGTGGTTTGTCTTTATGTGAGAGCAGGGCAACTTTTTTGGCGGCATGTCCCAGTTCGAGCCACTTGATCGTATGAATGTTTTCCGGTGTTGCTTCAATATTTTTGTAGAGTGCCGCAATGGCGCCGCAGTGGGAGTGTCCGCAAACAATAATGTCGGAGATGCCCAGAACGCTGACAGCGTATTCTACAGCCGATGCTGTGGCATGATAGTCGGCATCAGGACGAAAAGGTGCGACGAAATTACCGATATTCCGGACAATGAAAAGATCTCCTGCTTTGCTGCCGGTGATCAATGCAGGCATCACGCGTGAGTCGCTGCATCCAATGAAGAGTGCTTTGGGCTGCTGCCCCTTTTGAACCAGTGACTGAAAACGGTCTTTGTTTTTGTTGAATTTTATTTTTTTAAAGTTCTCGTGGCCGGTTTCGAAATCTTTGAGCCTGTTATCCATGCTGTATCTCCCTGATACTGAAGTCGATGGTTTCACCTGCATACATCGGCACGACACCTCCGTAGGTTTCTTTGACCGTGTATGGTTTTTTTTCAAGTATAACGTTTTTTGACGGCGGCGTAATACCGTAAATCTTTTGGGCTGTGCCGGAAACGAATTGTTGTAAATGTTCAAGAGGTACACCATGATGCTCAAAAAGCTGAGCCAGCAGCTGCAGTGCTACAGGCGCAGTGAAGACACCTGCTGCACAGCCGCAGCTCTCTTTGGCATGACGCGGATGCGGTGCGGAGTCGGAACCGAACATGACTTTGGGGTGTGCTTCAAGGGCTGCTTTCAGCAGTGCCTCCCTGTCTTCGGGACGTTTTGCAATAGGTTTGCAGAAAAGATGCGGATTTAGCATACCTCCGGCGACATCATCGAGGGTAATGTAGAGGTGATGTACGGTAATGGTGGCATAGAGGTTCTTAAAACGCTCCAGTGCGGCAACACTCTCCTTGGTGGTAATATGTTCCATAATGATCTTGAGTTTTGGAAAGGCAGCGGCAAGCTTTTCGTAGATGGGTACGAACTCCGCTTCCCTGTCCATGACAAACCCGTTGGTTTCTCCATGGATACACAGCGGAATATCCAGTTCCTCCATCGCTTCGAGTGCGGGGCGCAGCTCATCAATATCGAATCCGCTTACACCGCCTTCACTGTTGGTAGTGATGCCGGCAGGATACAGTTTGATGGCGGCAATATCTTTTTTGACACTTTCCAGAAATGTTTTGTCATACGTCGGCTTGAAAAAAAGTGTCATGTAGGGGGTGAACGTTTCGTCTCCGATAGCCTCAACTATACGTTTCCGGTACGCCTGAACTTCCTCTTTGGATGTAACCGGCGGTACAAGGTTTGGCATAATGATCGCCCCTGAAAAGCTTTTGGCACTTTCACGGGCAATTTGCTGCAGCATCTCGCCGTCACGCAGATGCAAATGCATATCAAGCGGGTTTGTCAGAGTGATCGTGTCGGGATAGAGCATCGAAATCCTTTATGACGTAAAATTGGTTATGGCTTCCCTCTTTGGGAACAAGCCAGTAGTCTATGTTGATTTTGCCACAAAAACCATTAATATCGAGTGATTTTGTGTTATTTGGCGGGCTGAATGTTACCACCGGGTAGTCTATGCCTCCGGGGAAAAGCTGGTTACATCGTAAAATACGCAGGGTACTTGCCGCGAGCGCCTTATGCGGTGCATTGAATGCAAACTGCCAGGCAGCGTATTCCGAGCATGTCGGATAGTAGCGGCAGTTGGCCGGCAGCATTTTGGAGATGTACTGGTAGCCGCGGATAGGAGCGATGAAGAACTGTTTGAATTTCATGGGTGGTAGAAAACCTTTCCCTTTCGGATGATATATGAGGGTGCCATGTTGACGGCATGGTAGATGGTTGTACCGTACTTTCTGGAATAGTATTGTAGCAAAATCCGCTGGAGGGTCGGTTCGATGGAGGGGGTGAACCAGCCATTGTTGCTCAGGACGATCATCTGTTTGGGATCTCCTTGGTAAAGCGGTTCGCTGGTTGCTTCAAAGCAGATCGCGTTACGGTAGGTTTTACCCTCGACGGTGTAGTCGGAGATAACAGCATCTGCCTTGTAGTCCACCGCATTGTCATAAAAAACCCTGTTGACCCAGTCGCTGAGAAAGTCGGGCAGGGGGTTGGCTTCTCCAAAGGGGACAAGAATAACCTTGTTTGCTACACGTACTTTGCCGTCTTTGGTAAAAATGTAAGTGGCATTTCGGGGAGTTTTGCCGTCCCAGTAGAGTGCACCGGTCACAATATTGATGTGTTTGGCACGCTCATGCAGTGCATCAAAGAGTTTCTGGTTTCGGTTGAGATAAACAGGGAAAACCGACTCGGGAAGTACAACAAGCGTTTTGTTGGCATCGATGGCACTGTCAATACGGGACAAGAGCTTCTGAAACTGTGTGGGATGTTTTGTTTTGTCCCACTTGGCTTCCACGGGGGTATGGGTCGTTATGAGGCTAATATCTGTATGGTGCCTGTCAACACTATGAGGCTGAGGCTGCCAGGCAAGCAGTATCAGCAAAAGGAAAAGCGGATTTTTACGCCAATGTGTCAGAACAAGTGCCATGAGTATGAGGGCAAACTGCCATTTTTGGATCCCCAGATCGCTCTGTGTAAACATCAGTTCAGGCTTGAACCAGTCGAAGGTGAAGGGGTGAATGTAGCTTAAGCCTAAAAGGCCGAGAGCTTTTAAAGAGAGATGGATGATGGATGATGAATGATGGATGATGTTGCCTTCTATGAGGAAAGCGGTTTTGGCGATGAGCCAGAAGAGGGTGCCGTAGACAAGGGCGATGAAGAGAAGTACGAGGGGGATAGCCCATGCCATGCGGTAGTGAAGGAAACTGAGTGCGATCCACCAAAACCAGAACAGGGAAAGAAAAGCGCCGGCAAAGAACCATGTACGTGCATTGGCCGGCAGCAAAAGGTAAAAAAAGAGCAGGCCAAGCAGGGTGTTGAGCCACGGCAGGACAATGCCGATATGGGAAAGGTAGAGAAATGCCGACCCGGTGAGTGCAATAGCGATGCCACAGAAAAAGTCGGCTTTTTTGGCAGGGTTGCCGCATAAAGCAGGTAGGTATTTCAAAAAGGCTCCTGTTAATATATTACTGCTAAAATATTGTCTCATTTTATTCATAAAGGATTCCTAATGGAACAACAAGCAGGTTTACTGGGATCATTCGTACCGCTACTGATCCTCTTTGCCATTTTCTATTTTCTTATCATCAGACCGCAGAACAAGCAGCGTAAAGCGCATGAAGAGATGCTCAAATCACTTCAAAAAGGTGACAAAATCGTTACCAACGGCGGTTTGATCGCAACGATTGTCAAGCCCGAAGAGGATTTCCTGAAAATCAAACTCAACGATGAGACGATTGTAAAGCTTGACAGAGCGTTTGTTGCCAGAAAGGTCGAAACAGGCAATGAAAACGCTTAATTTCAGACTGGTACTCTTTCTCTTTGCACTCATTTTCGGGGTGGTCTTCTCCATTCCGTCACTGACACAGAGCGAGAGTGGGAAAAAGATCACCCTGGGGCTGGATCTTCAGGGCGGACTGCATATGCTGCTCGGTGTCAAGAGCGATGTGGCCATTGAGTCACGCACCAAGTCGATTGCCGCAAGTGTAAAGTATCTTTTTGACGATGCCGATATCATTTATGACGACCTGCGTATTGCCGGCGAAGGTGTGGTTACTTTCGAACTGCTCGACAAAGATGATGTTGCCAAAGCGACGGCACTGCTGCGCAAAGAGATTCCGGGAACAGTACTGACACACAACGGGTTGAAATTTACACTGAAAATGACACCTGAAGAGATTGTCCGTACCAAAAAAGATGCCATCAAGCAGGCGGTCGATACGATCCGTAACCGTCTGAATGAATTCGGACTGGCAGAGCCGACTGTTGCAAGACAGGGTGAAGACAAGATCCTTGTCGAGGTACCGGGCATCAAGACACAGGCGGATGAACAGCGTATCCGTGAACTGATTGCCCGTGCGGCACACCTGCAGCTGATGGCGGTCGATGAAGACCGTGCGGCACGTGTAGGTACAATGAGCCCCAATGAAGCAAGAAGTTACGGAGATGTTATTCTGCCGGATGTCTACAATGAGGCGCACAAATACCTGTTGCGTGCCATTCCGGTACTTGACGGCTCCATGCTTACCGATGCAAAAGTCGGATTTGACAAGAATAACGAGCCGGTGATCAACTTTACACTTAACGGACAGGGTGCAAAGATCTTTGGTGACTTTACTGCCAAAGCAGTCGGAAAGCGTATGGCGGTTGTGCTTGACAACAAAGTCTACTCTGCACCGGTCATTCGTGAACGCATCGGCGGCGGACGTGTACAGATTTCGGGGAACTTCAAGCTTGAAGAGGCGCATGACCTTGCCATTGCACTGCGTTCGGGAGCACTGCTTGCGCCTGTGTACGTGATGGAAAAACGTTCTGTAGGGCCAAGCCTCGGAGCAGACAACATCAAGGCGAGTTCACTGGCACTGGCGCTGGGCTTCATTCTGGTCGTACTCTTTATGGTGCTCTATTACGGTATGGCGGGTGTTATTGCCGATGTGGCACTGGTAGGCAACCTGTTCCTCATTTTGGCGATCATGTCACTCTTTGGTGCGACGCTAACACTGCCGGGTATGGCGGGTATTGTTCTTACTGTCGGTATGGCGGTCGATGCCAACGTCATTATCAACGAGCGAATACGGGAACTGCTGCATGAGGGCAAGTCTGTGGCCAAGTCGATCGAAGAGGGCTATGACAAAGCCTTTACAGCCATTCTCGATGCCAACGTAACGACGCTGATCGCCGCAGTGGTACTGTGGGCGTACGGTACAGGGCCGCTCAAAGGTTTCGCGCTGACAATGGGTATCGGTATCCTCGCTTCGATGCTGACAGCGATTGTCGGAACACACGGTATCTACCAGTGGCTGATGCCAAAAATCGACAAAAAGAGGCTTGGCTTCTGGTTCGGTATTAAAACGGAGGGGAAAAAGTAATGGAAATTTTCAAGTATGACAAACCGATTCCGTTGATGAGCAAAGCCAAGCGTTTCGGCATTCTTTCTGTAACGCTGGTATTGATCTCTCTGGCACTGATCTTTACAAAGGGCTTCAACTATGGTCTTGACTTTGCCGGCGGTACACTGGTACAGGTACACTATGAGAAAAAAGCACCTATTGACAAGATCAGAAAAGCGATCACCGCAGACAAAAATTACGAAGATGCAACCGTAACATATTTCGGTAATGACAATGAAGTGATCATTCGTACCAAGACAAGCTCCAAATCGCTGGGTAAAGATATGGGTGACACGATGCGTGAACTGCTCAAGGGTACGGGCAACTTCGAAGTGCGAAGGGTAGACATGGTCGGTGCAAAAGTCGGTTCGGAGCTGAGAGAGAAGGGTCTGATGGCACTGGTGCTGGCAATTCTCGGTATTCTTATTTATGTCTCTTTCCGGTTCGAGTGGCGTTTTGCCGTCGCTTCGGTTATGGCGCTGATTCACGATGTGACCATTGCCATGGGTGCGGTGGTACTTTTCAATGTTGAGGTCAACCTCGATACACTCGCAGCCCTGCTGACCATTCTCGGGTATTCACTGAACGATACAATCATCGTCTTCGACCGTATCCGTGAGGGGATCAAAAGCAGCAAAAATGTAGTACTCAGCGATATTATTGATGAGTCTGTGACCCAGACCCTTTCACGTACGACACTGACCTCGCTGACCACTTTCTTTGTGGTCTTGACCCTCTTCCTTTTTGGCGGAGAGATCATTCGCGGGTTCAGCTTTACACTGCTTGTAGGTATTATTGTCGGTACCTATTCGTCTATCTTTGTTGCCTCACCTATTCTGATGTGGCTGGGCTTCTCTGTCAAAGACTTCCGCGAAAAAGAGGCTGAAAAGCTCAAACGCGAAAAAGAGAAAGAGAAGATGCGTGCCATGTACGAACAAGGTACAGTATAATAGCATTTACGCATCTTCTCTTCTGAGCCGAAGGCGAAGCTTTAGTGAGAGGAATTTGCAAGGGGCTTTGCCTCTTGCAAAGGAGAAGGAAAATAGAACAGATGCGTGCCATGTACGAACAGGGGACGGTCTAAAAGCGGTAACCCGCTTTTAGGAGTGAAGAGTTAAGAATTAAGAGTGAAGAGTTTTGGTATTCTTTTCCTATGGAAAAAGCTTTTTATTGAAAAGAACAACTTCTTTTGAGTAAAAAGCATTAACAAGAAGGAGCAGGTATGCAGTGGGGTAAGGTTTTTTATATCTTTTTTACGTTGATGTCACTGACGACATCGGCAGCGTTTTTGTATGATGAGGCGCTGGTGGCACTATTCATCGCCGGTTCGGTCAATGTCATTTCGACCATTCTCAAGATCGGGGTGCGTAACCTGCTTTCTGCGGAACTGCTGGCCGGTTCGCTTGTTGCCGACTTGCACCTTATTCCGGCATTTTTTGTGATGAAGTTCTATCCGGAAAATCATACGCTGGCAGTAGGACTGGTCATTGGTGCGGTCATTGCCAACGTCTATACCCTTGTCATTTCAATGATCGAGAGTACGAAAGAGAAAGTGGACTTTTAGCGTATCGCGAGGTTCACAGGCAGCATGCCGTATTACATAGAAGCCCCGACACTCACCGGCAGCGACGCCGAGGCGAAGCGCCGTGAGATAATGGCATACTTTCAGGGGTGCTGGCGCCGTTACGAATCGCTCTTTGAGACGATCGCCGATGAGCGTGCCTACTTTCAAAAGGCTGATCCGCTACGCCATCCGCTTATTTTTTACTACGGTCATACTGCCGTTTTCTATATCAACAAGCTTAAACTTGCCAAACTGATCGACAGCCGTGTCGATGCAAAACTTGAATCGATCTTTGCTGTTGGTGTGGATGAGATGTGTTGGGACGATCTTGACGAGGCGCACTACGACTGGCCAAGCCTGAAACAGACACAGTCTTACCGAGATGGAGTCTACAGGATTGTTTCGGAGCTCATAGACACAATGCCTCTAACTCTGCCCATAGGGTGGGAGTCACCATGGTGGGTCATCCTGATGGGTATCGAGCATGAGAACATTCACCTTGAAACTTCTTCGGTACTCATCCGTCAGCTGCCGATAGAGATGGTACAGACGACACCACAGTGGGAGCCGTTTAAAAAGAGCAGCACCGAACCGGAAAATACGTGGGTTGACGTGCCTGCGGGCAGGGTGACGCTTGGTAAATCACGTGACGATGTACGTTACGGGTGGGACAACGAGTATGGCCGGCACACTGCCGATATTCCCGCTTTCAAAGCGTCGAAATACCTTGTCAGCAATGGCGAGTTCTTGCAATTCGTTGAAGAAGGCGGCTACGAGAATGCAGCATACTGGGATGGCGAGGGGAATGCATGGCGTATCTATGAAAAGGCACAGATGCCGCGTTTTTGGAAATTGCAGAAGGGCGGTTATCTTTTACGCACCATGACCGAAACAATACCACTGCCGCTTGACTGGCCTGTAGAGGTCAACTGCCTGGAAGCCGAAGCGTTTTGCCGCTGGAAGAGCTGTAAAGAGCAGAAAAATATTGTGCTTCCTACAGAAGATGAGTATATGCATCTACGGGCACACAGCGGCATTGATGAAATGGTCTTTGAAGCGAACATTGCGTTGAAAGTGGTCGCATCCTGCATGCCGGTAACACATTTTGAACATAACGGTTTTTACGATGTGGCAGGGAATGTCTGGCAGTGGACACGCACTCCTATGTACCCTTTTGAGGGCTTTGGAGTACACCCGATATATGATGACTTTACCGTACCGACCTTTGACGGTAAGCATAATCTTATCAAAGGGGGTTCGTGGATAAGCTGCGGGAACCTTGCCGACCCAAAGAGCCGCTACGCCTTTAGACGCCACTTCTATCAGCACGCGGGATTTCGTTATATACAGAGCAACTACGAGGAGAGAGTGATGACCAATGCCTACACCACCGACACAATCATTGCACAGTATTGCCATTTCGGATGGGGAGAGAACCGTTTGGGAGTACCCAACTACCCGGCAACCTGTGCCAAACTGGCACTGGAGTATATGGGTGAGCGTCCCAAAGCAAAAGCGTTCGATGTGGGGTGTGCCATCGGGCGCAGCAGCTTCGAGCTGGCACGGGAGTTCGACGAGGTGATAGGGGTAGACTTCTCCGCACGCTTCATTCAGGAGGCGTTGCGGCTCAAAGAGAGCGGTGTGCTGCGTTACGCTATGCCTGAAGAAGGGGAGATAGAGTCGTTCCACGAGGTGCGGCTCAACAAGTTCGGTCTGGAGCACGCCTCGAAGAAGGTGAACTTCTGGCAGGCGGACGCATGCAACCTCAAGCCGATATTTACCGGCTTCGATCTTGTCTTTGCCGGCAACCTCATTGACCGTCTTTACGACCCGCGCAAATTCCTGGAGTCGATGGCGCCGCGCATCAACCAAGGTGGCTTACTGATTCTGACATCCCCCTACACCTGGCAGGAGGAGTCTACACCCAAAGAGAAGTGGATCGGCGGCTACAAACGTGACGGAGAGAATGTGACGACCCTGCAGGGGCTTGAGGAAATTTTGGACGGTGATTTCAGACTGCTTGATACCCGTGATGTGCCTTTTGTCATTCAGGAGACGGCGCGCAAGCATCAGCATACGATTGCACAGATGAGCGTATGGGAGAGACAATGACGTTTGACTTTGAAGCAGTGGATCGCAGCGGAACCTATACGACCAAGTATGACGATGCGGTGCTGAAGTTCGGTACTGACGACCTGCTGCCGCTGTGGGTGGCCGATATGGACATTGCCTCCCCGCCCTGTGTGCAGGAGGCGCTGCAAAAGCGTGCTGTTCATCCTGTGTATGGGTATACCGTCTATCCTGAACGTTATTATGAAGCGATTGTATCATGGTATGCCAGACGCTACAGATGGCAGATAGAAAAAGAGTGGATCGTTCCCTGTTACGGGGTAGTGCCTTCGATGAACTTCGCTATTGAAGCATTCAGTAAAGAGGGTGACGGCATCATTGTGCAGACACCCATCTATCCGCCTTTCATCTCTTCGGTGAAACATCGAAAACGCAAGGTGCTGGAGAATGCACTGCTATACAAAGATGGCCATTATGAGATAGACTTTGGCGACTTTGAAACAAAGGCCAAGGAAGCAAACCTTTTTCTTCTCTGCTCGCCGCACAACCCTACAGGACGTGCATGGAGTGACACAGAGCTGGAGCAGCTCGTTACCCTTTGTGTCAAAAACAGTGTGCTCATTATTGCTGACGAGATTCATGCCGATACTGTTTATGAAAAAATACACCGTAGTGTAGGCAGTTTTGAAGCGGCAGCACAGCACTGTGTGGTGCTGCATGCTCCGTCCAAGACTTTTAATGTTGCAGGACTCAATACCTCTTTTGCCATCATCCCCAACGATAGCATACGCAGAGCCTACCGTCTGGAGCAAAACCGCTCCGGTATTACCAACGGTAACCCTTTTGGTATCGAAGCACTGATGGCGGCCTATGAAGCAGGTGATGCATGGCTGGAGGCGCTTAAAGTTCATCTCTCTGGCAACATAGCATTTGTCAGAGCGTACTTGAAGGCGCATAATCTGCCCATTGTACCTGTCGAGAGTGAAGCGACTTTCCTGATGTGGCTTGACTGTTCTCACATGGGGCTTTCTCAGAAAGCTCTGGTAGACTTCTTCGTATACAAAGCAAAACTGGGGCTCAATGACGGTGTGAGTTTTGGTGCAAACGGCAGAGGATTCATGCGGCTCAATGTCGGCACATCGAGAAAAGTGCTTGAGCAGGCAATGTCGCGTCTGTCCCGGGCGTGGAAGGAAAGAGGATGAAAAAGAGTATCGTGTTGGCACTCCTGCTGAGTACCATGGTATGGGCATTGCCGACAGGCATTGAAAATGCCATTGCCAAATCCCATATTCCCCAAAACGACATTTCGATTTACATCAAAGAAGCGGGTAAAAGAGGTCATGTGATCGCTGCACTGCATGAGAATAAAATGCGTACCCCTGCATCTGTCATTAAGGTATTGACGATCTATGCGGCCATATTGAAACTCGGATTTGATTACCGGTGGCCCACCCGGTTCTATACCACGGGGAAAATTAAACATGGGGTACTGTATGGTGACCTTGTTGTCAAGGGGTACGGTGATCCCACGCTCAGTGATGAGGATCTTCCCGGTATTGTTTCCCGCATCAAAGCTGCCGGTATTGGAAGTATTCATGGCAATATTGTCATTGACCGCAGCTACTTCAAGGTTGGCAGCCGCAACACCTCCGGGTTTGACAACCATCCTCACAGTCCCTACAATGCAATGCCCGATGCAATGATGTTCAATGAACGGGTCAGTACGATCTGTGTCGTTCCCAACCAGAACAGTGTTACCAAAAAGGTACCCGACAGCAGCTATGTAGTGCATAATCAGCTGCAGCGTGTCAACAGGCCGTGCCGGGGGCGTTATTCCTGGCCGCGTGTAAAGATAGACGATTCCAAAGCTGTTCCTGAAGTTTGGCTCAAGGGGAAAATTTCAAAACATTGCGGCAAACGGAATATCTGTCAGGTGCTTACCAAGCCCTATAAGAGTTTTTACTATGCGCTGAGGGCAGCTCTGGAGAATGCGGGTGTGCCCGTAACCGGTACACTGCGGTTACGGCAGGTACCCAAAGGTGCAAACATACTCTTTACGCATTACTCTGAACCGTTGGAGAACATTGTTTCTGTTACGGCAAAGAAATCAAACAACCTTTATGCGCGGCACCTGCTGCTGCTGTTGGGAGCGAAAATGTACGGTGCGCCTGCAACAATAGAAAAAGGACGGCGTGCGGTACGTGTCATTCTCAAGGCGCGAGGCGTTTTAAAACACGTGATTCCGCACATAGACAACGGTTGCGGGCTTTCACGTGAGTCGAGGCTTACGGCACGGGTATTGGCAGATGTGCTCGATGATGCGTATGAGCGTTATGGCATGCGTTGGATGAAAACCCTCTCTATTGCGGGAGTGGACGGTACCATCAAACGCCGTTTTCGAGGTACCATTGTCCGAAACCGGGCCTGGATGAAAACAGGAACCCTTAAACATGCGAAGAATATTGCCGGTTATGTCAAAAGCAGAAACGGCAGATACTACACGGTTGTCATTCTTGTCAATACCCGCAGGGGTAACTGGCGTGCGGCAGCGTTGGAAAACGATATTATCAAATGGATGGTGACCTACCGTGGCGGGAGCAGCCATATCTCTACACCAAAGTCTGTATCCGATTCCAGTAAAAAGATCAACACAAACACCGTAACGCCGCATGTGTCCACAGATACTGCGAAAGAAGCCTACTACATACAGACCGGTTCGTTCAGTCAGAAGCCTACCGATTTTTATTTACGTACGTTACGTGAAATGGGATTTACCTACAGTGTAATGCATGACGTGAACTATAAAGTACTCGTTGGCCCCTACGCTACGGAAACTGAAGCGCGGAACACACTCGGTACAATCCGCAAGCACGTTAACCGGGGTGCTTTTCTGACCCGTCATTCGGTATCGGTTTTCAACTAATCTGTCTCATCCATAAAACATTTCAGAAAACAAGTGTTTTGATAAAGGTTTGTGTTTTGGTTATGCCAATTTATATTTAATGTGTATAATTTGGATATGAATTTCCCAAAAATATACGAGATCGCAACGACAGAAGTCAGTAAAGTAAGTGTAGATGCTTCGCTTTGTGAAGCGATTGAACTGATGTTTCAGTCCGAACACCGCCATATTGTTGTGACCGACAAAAATCATTTTTACAGCTTAGGCATTTATGATGTGTTGCGTCTTTCCCGTACCTACATTGACAAGCAGCTTCCATTGCGTGAAATATCACTTTCATCGCTTCCCACGCTGCATAAGGAAAAAAATATCTTTGATGCACTCGAGTTTGTCCGCCATGATTACGAGCATATTGTAGTAGTGGATGATATGGGAGAGCTTTACGGTATTGTCTCGCAGACAGATATTCTTTCAAGCATCGATCCCGATACCATGATGGAAGTCTTCAAAATTTCGGATCTGCTGAAGATCCGAAAACGAACGCGATGGGTCGATAAGGAGATGTCGACAGAAGAGATCTTTCGTTTTATGGAAACCTATAACCATGATGCGACAATGATCGTGGAAGAGAGAAAGCCGCTGGGTATTATTACGGCAAAAGATATGCTGTACCTGCTCAAACAGCATAAGGATCTGAGTCTGCCGGTAAAGCATTATATGACAACACCGGTAATCACCCTTCCCCATGATACATCGCTGAAAGAAGCGCTTGCATTTATGCAGGACAAGCATTTCAAGCGGATCGTTACAGTTGACGAGGAAGGAAATCTTGTAGGCATTATTACCCAGAAAGAGTTGATCTCTATGGCATATACCCGTTGGGTAAAAATGATGGAAGCGTATCAGAATGAACTGCGCCAAATCAATGAAAGACTGGAGAAAAAGAGCCGAAGATATGAGAAGTCTGCCCAGACTGACCCTCTGACCGGACTCTATAACCGGATGAAGTTTCTTGAACTCTTTGTTGCAGAATATAACATTATGGTGCAACGGGATAACCATCTTTCCCTGTTGGTGATGGATATTGATCATTTCAAAGCAGTCAATGACTCATGGGGGCATAATGTAGGTGATGAGGTACTTGTAGAGGTATCGGAAGTGCTGACAAAAACACTCCGCAGTGTCGATATTGTCTGCCGGTGGGGTGGGGAGGAATTTGTGGCACTGCTGCCTGCGGCATCGATAGACGAAGCATACAGGTCAGCAGAACGGATACGTCAGAATATCAAAAAACACACATTCAAAAACAATAAAGTATCTGTGACTGTCAGTATCGGGGTGACGGAGATTCGGGAAAAAGATGATCTCAGAAGTGTCATAGAACGGGCTGACAAAGCGCTTTATCTGGCAAAAAAAGCAGGCAGGGATGCTGTTCGAAAGAGTCTTTAGAGGTTCCCTGAGTCCAGCATTGCAAACGCTTAATAAGTTGTAACCCCATCTTTGCTATAATCTGACAAAAAACAGGGGTATCATGAATTTCGAAACCTATCCGTTCGAGAAACTTAACAATTTACTTGACGGGCTGCTGCCAAACAGCGACTATGCGCCGCTCTCTTTGACGATCGGCGAGCCGCAGTTTGCGACGCCGCAGTTTATCCTCGATGTACTTGAGGCAAACCTGCCTCTTTTCAACAAATATCCGAAAACCGCCGGTGAAACGGTTTTACGTGAGGGTATGCTGACCTATCTTGAAAACCGCTTTGGTTTGACGCTCTCACTCCACCAGCTCATTCCCACTTTCGGAACGCGTGAAGTGCTTTTCAATTTTCCACAGTTTCTGCTTCACGATGTCGAAGCACCGCTGATGGTCTTTCCAAACCCTTTTTACCAGATATACGAGGGGGCGGCGAAGGCGAGCCGTGCGGAGGTGGTCTATCTCAATCTCAATGAAAGCAACAACTTTCAGCCGGTAGCCGATGAGGCGGTACTGGCAGAGGCCAACCTTGTCATTCTCAATTCGCCCAACAACCCGACCGCGTCAACGATGAGCCTTGAGGCGATGAAGCACTGGGTGAAACTGGCGCTCAAATATGATTTTGTGCTGATGAATGACGAGTGCTATGCCGACCTCTACCTGAACGAGCCGGTGCCCTCACTGCTCAATGCTTCTGTTGAAGCGGGGAATCCGGCCTTTAAAAACGTGCTTGTCATCAACTCCATCTCCAAACGTTCTTCTGCGCCGGGGCTGCGTTCGGGATTCATTGCCGGAGATGCCGATATTCTGCGTGAATATATGACCTACCGAACCTATGTGGGCTGTGCTTCTCCTCTGCCGCTTCAGCATGCGGCTGCCGCAGCGTGGGCGAATCAGAGTCATGTCGACGGCTTTAGAGAGAAATACAAAAAGAATTTTGAGATTGCCAAAGAGGTATTGGATGTGGAGCCTCCCGAAGCGACCTTTTACATCTGGATAAAAGTCGGTGACGAGATCGACTTTACCGTTAAACTCTACGAACGCTACAACCTCAAAGTGATTCCCGGCTCTTTCCTCGGACGCAAGGGAGAAGGCAAAGGATATGTTCGGCTGGCACTGGTGTATGAAGCGGAGAAGACGAGAGAGGCGCTGCAACGTATTGCCAACTTGATGGAAGAATTAGGAATTAGGAATTAGGAATTGTGGTTTGCGTTGCTTGGCAACGCTTCTATTGATTATTTGTAAAAAGGAAAAGTATGCAGCCAGAAATGCCTGAGATTCATGTGGAGGAGCTCAAGAAAGATCCTGAGTTTCTTGCCAATATAGCACGTTTGGAAAAAGAGTGCAAAGAGCAGGAGAGTGTGCACAAGGGGTATCAGCTACTTGATGCGCAGTTGGTGATCGAAGCGCCGGAAGATGAGATCAACGAAATTTTTACGTTCATTGTCAATACTGCGTTTGACCGTCTTGCTGAATATCTGAGCGAGCATAAATCATTTGATGTGCTTGGCAATGAAGAGGAACGCGCGATTGCAAGAGCAATCTATGAACATGCCATTCAGCGTTACAGCGAGAATGATACAAAAGCGGCAAAAGAGATGTTCCTGGTGCTGCATCATACTGTGAATGACGATGATCTCAAGGAAGCGATGATGATCCATGCCTGTGCGGTAATGGCAGGCATGTCGTTTGATGATTTTGTAGAGAATCTTGCGGATGTCAATGAGGTTGATCCTCACGATCCTCTGGCATTTTTTATCCGTACCTTTGTGCAGCCGAACGATATTTTGCTTACCATGTATAAAAAATATGTGCAAGAGGGCAAAGAGATGTTAAAAGTACTTGAGCAGGATAAAAATGCGTAGGGTGTTGTGTCCTCACAACACCAATATGCCAAATAACAAACAACAGTTATTAATGAGCATTAGACCATTTTTCATTCATGGTGTTGTCGGGGGACAACACCCTACGGTGTAACTATATTCATTATGGTTGTTTGTATTCCAATTAATTAAAATCGCATAAAAAAATCTGGAGGCATCATGAAAATCCATTTCATCGGCATCGGCGGTATAGGACTGTCTGCCCTGGCAAAATTTCTCTATAATGACGGACATATCATCTCCGGATCGGATATAAAACAGACGGAAATTACCAACGACCTGGCGACAAACTATGGTGCCAAGATCACTATTCCGCATCATCCAGATGCTGTAGAAGGTGTCGATATGGTCATTTACTCTGCTGCGGTACGTCCTAACAATCCTGAATATCAGCGAGCGAAGGAGCTTGGTATTGAACTGCTTTCACGCAAAGAAGCATTGAAGTTCATTTTGGGAGAAAAAGAGGTATATGCTGTCGGTGGTGCTCACGGCAAGAGTACCACTTCGGCGATGCTGGCATCGCTGCTGCCGGAAACCAATGCGCTCATTGGTGCCATCAGCAAGGAGTTTGGCTCGAACGTGCGAAACTACCCCAACAACAAAGTGGTATTTGAAGCGGATGAGAGTGATGAAAGCTTTCTGAATTCCAATCCTGCACTTGCCATTGTTACCAACGTCGAGCCTGAGCATATGGAGTATTACGAATATGATGAAGAGCGTTTCTACAACGCGTACCGCAAGTTTCTCTCCCTGGCGAAAGTGCGTGTTATCAATGCGGAAGATCCATTTCTTGCCGCACTCGATATGGAGAGTATCAAACTCTACCCCTCAAAAGAGATACACGATATTGACTTCGTCCTGCTTGACGGTGAGCCGCATACACGTTTTACCCTGCGTGATTACGGTTCATTCGATGTATTCGGTTTTGGGGAGCATATCGCACTCGATGCCGCGCTGGCGATTCTTGCCGCACTTGAACTTGGGGAGAATATTGAGAATATTCGCGAAAACCTCAAGCACTACAAAGGCATTAAAAAGCGTTTTGACATTGTGCAGAATCAGCCGGGGATGGTAGTTATCGATGATTACGGCCATCACCCTACCGAAATCCGTGTGACGATGCAGTCGCTGCAACATTACAAAAGACTGCGTAACTTTACGAAGCTCAATGTCATTTGGCAGCCGCACAAATATTCGAGAACCATTGACAATCTGCCTGCTTTTGTAGAGTGTTTTGACGGGGTGGACGAGCTTGTCATTCTGCCCATCTGGTCAGCGGGAGAGCTGGAAGTGGATATTGACCTCAAAGGGGCGTTCAGCCGTTACAAACTTTTAATGGCGGATACGGTCACCAAAGAGGACAGTGTGGTAAAAGTGATCAAAGACGGCCATGTTATCCGTGAATATGCGGAGGGACTTGTGACAGCCTTCGGAGCGGGAGATATTACTTACCAGATACGCGGCGAGGCGTAAGCCTGTCTAAACCTGTTATTGTAAGTATAGGCTTTAGCCCCATACTTTATGCTGACACCTCTTCATTGCACGCTTTTCTCTTGAGTGTGACTGAAGGGTTTTCGCCAAAGAGGTCGGTAAAGTAGCGTGAGAAGTGACCCATATGGGTAAAGCCCCACCGTTTGGCGATGTGGACAATGGCATTCTCCTCCGGATCGGCTTCGATAAGTGCCTTCCTCACATGGTTAAGTTTGAGATTCCGCAGAAATTTGTTGGGTGTAAAGCCAAAAAGCGATTTGAAAGCATTTTGAAGTGTCTGTTCACTCACGTCGTATTCTTCTGCAAGTGAAGCAATGGTGACTTTTTTACTTAAACGCTTGTAGATACGGTCACGGATCTGCAGAGCAATCTTTTCTCCCTTGGTCAGTTTTGGCAGTGCCGGTGTCTGTGCTTCAAACAGTGAAGCAAGCGTTTGCATCACTTCTTCTTCCATGGCAGCAACTTTTGTTTCGTCATCAAGTATGGAAGGATCTTTCTGAACGTTTTGTAAAATGGTTTCAAGTACGTATTGCAGGCGTTTGTCACTGTCTTCAACTGCTTCAAGGTTGTGTTTTGAGAGTGCTTTGCCAAGTTCCCTGTATGCCTTTTTTGAAAAGCTGACAACAGCAGCTTTGAAAGTGCCGTTGGTTACCAGACTGTAGGGTTTTTTGTCATCGAAAACGACGACCCTTCCCTCCTTGAGTTTGGTGTGTCCGAAGCAGGCCTTGTCTTCCAACTTTTCTACCACACCCACAGAGAGTGTTCCCTTTGGAGAAGCTACTTCGTAAAGAATGCCTCCGTTACGGGCGGCGTATGAGAGTTGGATATGCGGCAGCAGAATAACGCTGTTGCTGCCTTCAAATGCATTGGGAAGCAGTTTGTAGGTTGCTTCATACACCCAGTTTAGTGAACTTTTTTTCATGAGATCGGTTTTGTTGAATGTTTGGCTAATGAATCGGTTTTCTTGTTGCATGTCGACAATTATACCCAATTTTATAGTATAATTCGGCAAAATCTATGAGAGGGAGAGTGCTTTTTTGGAAAGAAGAGAAAAATCGATTGTTCAGAAACTCGACCTGGACGGCTATATTGCGGAATTCAAACAGTTCCTTGCGCGCCAAAAGCCTGTGGCAATGCCCGGCGATATCAATCAGCACCACCGTTATATCAACGCACTCTCTTCAGTACAGTTTCCTCCGCCAAAACCTGTACCAAACCTTGAGAGAGAGTTGAATCTGATTAAAAAGCAGGGGGTACTGGGTCTCGAGGAGATCTACGCCTTTGTCACCATGGTTTCCTACTTCAACCGTCTTAAAGCGCTCTCTCTGCCCGAGCCGCTTGGCAGCTGGATACGCGAGATCGAGATACCTGACGAGATTGCAGAGGTAGTGGGGTATTTTACCGAAGAGGGTGAGATCAACCCCGAGCGAGACCCCGAACTGCACAGCATAGAGCGTGCCATTAAGCGTAACCGTTCAGAGATTAAAGAAACCCTCTATAAGCTGACCCATACTGCCAAACTGCGTGACTATCTGGTCGATACACAGATCCATTTTCACAGCGGGGAAGAGACACTTTTGGTGCGTGGTGGTTTTAACAATGCCATTAAAGCGACAGTGGTCGGACGAAGTTCCGGCGGTTTTTTCTACATCATCCCGCAAAGTGTGACCCATCTCAAGGAGAAGGAAGCGGCACTGCTGAGCAGCCGGTCCGAACTCATCTGGCGCTACTGTAAAGAGATCTCTGCACGCTTTTTCAAATGGGAGCGCTTCCTCTCGTTTGTCAACAAAGCCTACGACCGCTTCGACCACTACCAGGCACGGGTGAGTTTCGCGCGTGCCAAAGAGTACGAGTTCATTCTGCCGGGCAGAGAAAAGCGCATTACACTGCACGATTTTGCCCATCCTGCCATTGAGAACCCAGTACCTGTCACGCTTGATATGCACAAACCGATCCTGCTTGTTACCGGGGTGAATGCCGGGGGTAAAACGATGCTGCTCAAATCTTTGCTGAGTGCGGTCTATATGAGCAAGTATCTGCTGCCGTTCAAGTGTGACGCTGCGCGTACGAAGGTGGGGCACTACAAGAGCATCGAAGCGGTCATTGACGATCCGCAGTCGGTCAAGAACGACATTTCCACCTTTGCCGGGCGGATGCAGGAGTTCGCCAAACTCTTCGAGAAGCAGGACGCCATCGTCGGGGTGGACGAAATTGAGTTGGGTACCGACAGTGACGAGGCTGCTTCACTCTTTCGTGTCATGCTCGAAGCACTCAAAAAAAGGGGCATTCATTTCATTGTCACTACCCATCACAAGCGTCTGGCTTCCCTGATGGCAAGCGATGATGACGTGGAACTGGTTGCAGCCCTTTACGATGAAGAGCGCAGGGTACCAACCTATACCTTTTTGCAGGGAAGTATTGGAAAGAGTTACGCTTTTGAAACAGCGCAGCGCTATGGCGTACCGCCCGCCATTGTCAATAAAGCCAAAAAGGTGTACGGCGAGGACAAGGAGAACCTCAATGAACTGATAGAAAAGTCTACTTCGCTCGAGCGCGAGATGCGCAAAAAGATCGGACAGGTAGAGAGTGAGCTTCAAGCGCTTGAGCGGCAGAAGCAGAGACTCGCTGAAGAGGAAGAGAAGCTCAAAGAGCAGCACCGAAAGGCTATCGCCACACTGGAAAATCGGTACAATGCCGCAACCAAAAAGGCTCGGGAAGCCCTAAAAGCAAAAGAATCAAGTGAGGGCAGACGGCTGCTCAATGAAGCACACAAGCGTAAAAGCGTAGAGGTCAAAGAGGCGGCGGTTACACCCAGAGAGCCGCTCAAAGAGGGTGACAAGGTCAAGTACCGCTCCCACAAAGGCGAACTCCTCTCCATTCGCGGCAACAACGCCACCATCATCGTAGACGGCTTGAAGATGCGTGTACCGCTCAAAGAGCTCAAACGACGGCAGGAGACACCCAAGATAAAGCAGCCCACACAGCCCAAAAAGGCGACACATCACGTAGAGAAGGGTGGTGCGACGGTATCGGTCAAACTTTTGGGCATGTATGCCGATGAAGCCATCGACACGGTGGACAAGTTTCTCTCAGATGCTCTGGTGAACGGTTTGAATGAAGTGCAGATTATCCACGGGACAGGCAGCGGGGTACTGGCGAAACTGGTGACGGAGTATCTCAAAAAACACCCCAAGATACAGAAGTTCTACCGGATGCCGGGAAATCTCGGCATTACCGTCGTGGAGCTTTAATCGCAAATTGGTATAATAGTGTCAAGTAAAATGCAAGGGAGCACTGCGTGAGCATTAAAGATGATGTCAATTATGTCAAGACGGAACTGAGCGGCGATGAGAAGGTACTGGAAAGCGTATTCAAGCTTGAAACTTTCTACAAAAAGAACAAACTCTCCATCTGGGGGCTGGCAGCGGCGATCCTCTTCTATTTCGTTATTACAATGGGTATGGATGCAGTACACCAGTCCAGACTCGAAGCGGCCAACCAGGCCTTTTTGACACTGCAGCAAAAGCCTGACGACAAGGCTGCACTTGCTGTACTCAAAGAGAAAAACCCTGCGCTGTATGAGCTTTACACTTTTTCCAAAGCAGCCAAGGCACAGGACGTCAAAGCACTTGCACCTATTGAAAAGAGCAAAGATGACATTTTGGCGGATATGAGCCGTTATACCGTTGCAGCGATTGAAAAGAAGCCAGTCGATTCAACACTTTACAAAGAGCTTGCCATTCTTGAATCTGCCTACCTTGACATTAAAGCAGGAAAGATGGAGAAAGCCAAAGAGAGACTCTCCCTGATTGATGCAAGATCACCGCTTGCGGCATTTGCCAAACTGCTTGAACACTCCACACTGAAGGCAGAGTAAGATGAAAACGCTTCTTCTCCTCTCTTTGACTGCCGGCGCACTGCTCTTCTCCGGATGCAGCTCGAAACAGTACTTTGAACCGGAAAATACCCTTTCTGCCTCGGGAGCCGAGAGCAGTTTCAACGGTACCATTGTCGATGTCAGCCGTGACGGGGCAACGCTGGAAAATGGTGGATATATCGATAAAAACGGTATACATAATACATCGTTGGGAGAGGGATTCCGGTTTCTCAGTGAGAGCGGAAAATACATTCTGGCAAGCAATGCAGAAGGGATGTTTCGTCTGATCGACAAGAACAGCGGCAAGGTCATCAAAGAAGTGAAAATGCAGCCGCCTGTGGTCTCCGCAAGTGTGCGTAACGGACTGGTAGCCTACATCCTCGAGAACAATGCCTTTGGGCTCTACAGTATCAAAGAGGGTAAAAAGATTGTCGAAAACCGGTCGGAGCGTACTTCTGCCATTGATGCACGAGCAGCAAGCCCGCTCTTTATCGATACACTGGTTGTCATGCCGATGCTTGACGGCAAACTGGTTATCTTCGATACGCGTGATCCCGAAGCGATGAAGGTGGTTTATCTTAGCAGCGACAAGGTATTTAACAATGTCATTTATCTCGAACGTATGGGTGACACACTGGTTGCGGCCACACCGAAAAAACTGCTGACACTTGGTACGGATGGAGAATTTGAGTACAAAAAAAATGTTGCAGATGTTGCCATCGGCGGAAACTATATCTATCTCTTTACCAAAGAGGGAGATATTATCAAACTCGATATCGCACTTGAGCCGCTGGCTGCCAAAAAATTCAAATTTGCGCATTTTGTCGCGGCAACCGTTTATAAGAACAAAGTTTATGCACTTGACAAACAGGGCTCACTTATTGTGCTGAGTCCGGACTTGGGCAAGTACAAAATCTACGATGTGGGGGAAGTCGAATCTCCGGTATTCGTTGCCAACGGCAAACTCTATAAAGACGGCGAAATCATCCACCTTGACAAACTCGGCTACTAAGGCACCGATGAGCGACCTGCTTGCGGCATTTGAGGAGTACCTCAGTGTCACCAAAGCACTGGACGAACTGACAGTCTCTTCTTACCTTGGTGACCTTAGGCAGCTTGAAGAGGCGGTCAAAAAGCCGCTTACAAAACTTGAAACGACCGATGTACTTGCTTTTCTCTCAAACTTCGAGAACAAACGTACGCTCAACCGAAAACTCTCCTCTATCAATACCTTTTTTGCCTTCTGCCACCGTCAGAACTTCACCCATGAAAAGATAAAGATCCCCATGGCCAAAGTGCCGAGGAACCTGCCAAAGTATCTTAGCCCCGAAGAGATCATGTCCGGGGTCTCAACGATAGACCGCAGCACACTTCAGGGGCTGCGTGACTATGCGCTCATTCTCTTTCTCTACGCCAGCGGCTGCCGCATTTCCGAAGCGCTCAGCGCTCAGCGCAGCGACATTCTGGAGGGGTGGCTGAAGATACGTTTTGCCAAAGGAGAGAAGGAGCGGGTAGTGCCTCTGGCACCTGTGGCGCTTGAGGCGCTCAATGCCTATCTGGAGAAGCAGACAATGGCAAGCAGCTACATCTGGCTCAACTACCGCGGTGATCCGCTCAGCCGTATCAGTGCCTACAAAATTGTCAAAAAATATCTGGGCGTCTCACCCCATGTACTTCGTCACTCTTTTGCTTCCTCCCTCATCATCGGCGGAGCGGATCTGCGTGTGGTACAGGAGCTGCTTGGGCACAGTTCGCTCGAAACCACGCAGATATATACCCACATCCAGAAGCAGAATCTTCAGGAGACGATGCGTGCTTTCCATCCGCTTGGCTAAACCATAAATAGGGTAAGATTGTCTTATGAAAGAACTCGTCGAATTTTTACAGCAGCACAACCTTGTGTTTAAATCCCTCAAAGAAGTTTCTGTCAAAGAGCTTGGCAGCCGTAAGAGAGTACAGATATTTGTCGGTGTGGATCTCAAAGGCTTTTATGCCGATGTGATGGTGCTTGAGAAGAAGAGCAGGGTACTGCGCAAAGAGGCACAGGAGCTGATGGCGCTGCATGACAAACTGGAGAAGTATGTCGGCAGTGCGATCAGGAAGAAGTATATCATCATCAAGGCACCGCTCTGCTCCAAGGCCAAGGCACTGTTTGAGGAGTATGGATGGAGGGTGTTTCATGTTTCATGAAACGATGGAAGATGGGGGATGGAAGATGGAGGATGGTTCACTTCTTGCCGATGTGGGAAATAGCCGTATCCATCTTTACGACGGTAAAGAGGTCGTACATCTGTTGCCTGATGAAGCAATAGAGCAGTATGGTATGAAAAAAGTGTACTATATTTCAGTCAATCACCATCTGGAATCACGCTTAAAGACGGAAACTGTGTGGGAGAACATCTCCAACAAGATACACATTCCCGGTGAATATGACACAATGGGTGTAGACCGAAGGGCGCTGTGTCTGAGCCATGACAATGGTGTTTTTATCGATGCGGGGTCTGCCATTACGGTGGATGTGATGGAGCGGGGCATTTACAAAGGCGGGTTTATCTACCCCGGGCTTTTGGCATTGCAGAAGAGTTATACCAGCATCTCTCCGGTACTTGAAACAGCGCTTGATAGCGATATTTCACTTACACAGCTTCCCCGCACAACCAAAGGGCAGATAAGCTATGGTATAATCGCGCCTATCAAAACCCTCATTGAAACATTCTCTCAGAGAAAACCGCTCTATGTTACAGGCGGTGACGGCAGAACCCTTACCGGTTTCTTTGCCAATGCCGTGTATGATGAAACACTGGTCTTCAAGGGAATGGTGCATGCACTGCAGGGGAGTGAGAAATTAGGAATTGGGAATTAGGAATTTTGGTATGCTTTTCTGCAGAAAAGCTTTTATATTTAATATACATGGAGTAAAAGAGATGAGAGACAGTGTAGTCCTCACTTCTTCTCCAAAGGAGTAGACAATGCTGACTGTTGCACTTCCCAAGGGAAGAATCGCGGAGCAGACGCTGGAGATTTTTGGCGAGATTTTTGGTGGAGAATTCTGTTTTGAAGGGCGTGAGCTCATTATGGAAAAAGAGGGATTCCGTTTCCTCAACGTACGTAACCAGGATGTTCCCACCTATGTCGAACACGGTGCAGCCGATATCGGTGTAGTGGGACTGGATGTTATTACGGAAAAAGAGCTTGACATCATACAGCTGCTCGATATGCAGCTTGGAAAGTGTAAAGTTGCGATCGGCATTAAAAATGAAGATGAACTCGACTGGTCACGTCCCAACATTAAAGTGGCAACCAAAATGGTCAATATTACCAAAAACTACTTTGCGAAAAAAGCGGTAGGTGTCGAGGTGGTCAAACTCTACGGCTCCATTGAACTGGCACCGCTTGTGGGACTTGCCGATGCCATTGTCGACATTGTCGAAACGGGCAATACTATGCGTGAAAACGGCCTGAAGGTAGCAGAAGACATTATGGACTCCTCAGCACATCTCATTGCCAATAAAAACAGCTTCTATGCTAAAAAAGGCGAGATACTCTCACTGTATGAACAGATCAAAGCCGTCGTTGAAAAGCATGGCTAACAGCACCGCATCACTTGACCTCTACGCCAAAGTGGAGGATCTGCTTGAAAATGAAGAGGTGATTACGTCACTTTACGACTACTACTATGAAACCCTTTCCCAATGCCCTTTCGGTTCACTGCTGGATGTCGGATGCGGCAGCGGCGCTTACCTTGCAGCACTTCAACAGCGTTTCCCGGATGTCAATGCAAAAGGTATTGACCTCAGCCCCGTGATGGCAGAGCGTGCCAGAGCGAAGGGGGTCGATGCCGAAGCGGTGGATCTGTGCGACCTTGAGGGAAAGTTCGATGTTATTACCGCTGTGTTTGATATGGTCAACTATCTCTCTCCCCGGGCACTTGAGGGCTTTTTCATCTGCATACGCGAGCATCTCAATGACGGCGGCTGCTTTTTGTTTGATATCAACACCCGCTACGGTTTCGAGAATGTGGCTGTCGGTGCGTACATTGTTGAAGATGAAACACGCTTTCTTGCCATCGACAGTGATTTTGAGCAGGGACGTTACGAAGCAAAATTTGACCTTTTTGAGAGAGAAGGTGAATGTTATGGGCGAAGCAGCCAGACCATTGAACAGTTTTACCATACTCCCGAAACAGTCACCTCCGTGTCTAAAATGAAACTGCTTGCAAAACAACCTCTCTCTCTTTACGGTTTTGAGGAGCATGACAAACTGTTTATGGTACTAAAAAAGCAATAATTCGCGTCATTCTTATAATATATACCTATCCAATTACACTAAAATGTTGTTTTTTAAAAAAATGACATTTCTTCTTAAAGCCCTTACTGTCAATGCATTATTCTATTTGAGTCTTTAAAAGTAACAGAATTAGCACATTTTTGGCACATCTTTTGATTACAATAACCGTAGAGGCAGATTCAAATGATTCTGTCAATTAAAGTTAGTAAAGAGGAGATAAACATGCGACAAAGTAGAATAGTAGCGATTACAGGTGCTACGGTTTTAAGTATTGGTTTGGCAGGATGCTTTGGAGGAGGCAGTAGTGGAGCTCAGGAAACGGTGGTTCGAACAGCGGAAAATCCCTGTCCTGTACCGATTAGTGCAAAGCAACCGGTTACATTTAGTGCTCAGAATGATTTTGAAAGTGTAAAGGGAGTGTTGAGTACTTCCATTATCAATATAAATTTGGGATTCTATTTGAGCATTTTGACCATGAAAACAAAATATTTGGCTCTCAGCAATATTGAAGAAGATAACTCTTTGGAGGGACGTATTGCCAAAAAAGTTAAGAATGTTCAGGAGAATGCGTTGTCTGTGTTGGAGAGTGGTGCACCGATTGAAACAGGTAACAATATTCAGTGTGATAATTACAGTGATGTTAACCAGACGGGTTTTTATAATGCAACATATACTGCTTCAGATGACGGATATGACTTAAGTCTTGAGTTTAAGAACTGCCTTTTGCATGAATCAGATGATGACCAAATAGAAGATTTATGGGATTTAATTCTATATAACAGTCCTTTGGTGAGACTGGAAGACCTTAGTGAGACAACTGAAAATACATCACTGTTCAATGGTAAATTTACAATGAGTTTCCATAAAACTTCAGAGTCGAATGAAATGGATGCTGAGGATAGCAACAGAACACGGTCACTTCATATAGACAAAGAGAATCTCTCGCTTGAATACGCACGAGGGAATGGAGAAAAATTATTCGAGTATCAAGGAAATGGTACTTTAGATATGCAAGCAAATAATCATAGTGAACATAGGTACAATAAAATATATGATTCCGATGATAATACATCCTATACTGAAATATGGGATAATAAAGATACACTGTCAATACATCTGTCCATGGATATGGATGAAAAACTGCATGACTATGACGACAACCATTCAAGTGAGATGCAAGCGTTATGTTATGCGGTAGAGACAAGAGAGGCAGATCACAATATAGAGCGTACGCATTATAATTCTGAGGGTGATTCAGATAGTGAAGAATATAATAATTCCCATACATGGCATATTGAAAATAACGGATATATTGCATTGCGTTCAAGTGATGAAAACTTCTTTGCAGATACCTATGCCAACCAATATGTGTATGACGGAGCATGGATAAGAAGTAGAAGTAATGATGGCGATGAGTCAGATGTTTCGACTGTGAGTTTAAATGGTACTGTTGGATCATCTTTGGTTGGCGGGAGTGCACAGCTTGATACTACAACTCCATGGAAATGGTCTTTAGATGAGAGCGCAGGTTTTTCTAACAATAGTTACGTAAGAGACATTTTTGACCTGCAACATATGACAATGCCTGATGAAGGTAGAACTATCTTTACGGGTACAAATAGTGCCGTTGTCTCATTCCAACATAATGAAAACAATGAAACGAACGGTACCATTACTGTTGGTGGAGAGAGTGAAACCTATGATAATATGGATGATATGTTTATCGATTTGATAGATGGGTAAGAGGAGGGTACCGGCTGGTTAAAAGCCGGTTCTCTTCAAACTCTTTCATATGTATTTTCTATGTTGAGAGCAAAGGCATATGAAACAGTTTGAGATGATTGTATTGATATTTATGTTTCTATAACAAAGAAGTGCAAAAAGAGAGTGGAAATATATGGGATGATACCCGCAAAGTGCGGGAAAAAGAGATCTATTTGATGATCTCGAACGGGTTTTCTACAACGTTCTTTCTGTCAACGATGTAAGGAATGAGTGCCGTCTGTCTCGCTCTTTTGATTGCGACAGTGACCATCTCCTGGTGGCGTTTACAGTTGCCTGTCAGACGACGAGGCATGATTTTGAATCTTTCGCTGAGGCTGAACTTCAGCGCGTTGAGGTCTTTGTAGTCGATGAAGTCGACTTTCTGCTCACAGTATTTACAGTATCTTTTTTTAAATTTTCTTCTTTCTGCCATGGGTGTTTCTCCTAAAACGGTATTTCATCTTCGCTGATGTCTATTTCCGGAATGCTTGGCGTAGGATCCGGCTGGGACTGCGGTGCAGCAGGCGCGCTCTGGCTTGGCTGGCTGTAGCTCTCCTGAGCGGGGGCACCGTAGTTGGATGCTCCCTGCTGCTGAGGCTGTCCGCCGCCGTAGCTGTTGCCGCCCATTTGGGCATTTTCGTCTCTGCTGCCGAGCATCTGAAGGTTTTCCACAGTCACGCTGTGTTTGCTCCGTTTACTGCCGTCCTGTGCCGTCCACTGGTCAAGCTTGAGTCTTCCGTCTACTAAAACTTTGCTACCCTTTCTGAGGTACTGGTTGGCAATTTCGGCAGTTCTTCCGAAGAAAGTGATGTCAATGAACATCGTTTCGTCTTTCTGTTCACCTGTCGCAGCTTTGAACTTGCGGTTGACAGCTATCCCGGTGTTACCGATGGCTGTACCGCCTGGGGTGTATCGCACCTCCACATCTCTGGTCAGGTTTCCTACCAAAATCACTTTGTTGTACATAGGGTTGCTCCTCTAATTGTCGCTAATTACGCTTCTTGAGCTTCAGCTTCTGCCGGTGCTTCTTCAGCTTTAGGCTCAGCGCTTTTACCCGCTGCTGCAACAAGCTTCTCGAATTGTGCAATCTCTTTTCCGTTGGTATATTTCACGGTCAGGAACTTCAGCACTTCTTCGTTGATTCTGAGGTTTCTTTCGATCTCAGCGATAGCATCACCGTTGGCTTTGTAGTAAAGTACAGTGTAGTAGCCTCTCTCGTTTTTCTCTACAGGGTAAGCGAGTTTTCTCATACCCATATCATCTGTTGCGAGAAGTTCTGCATCAACTTTTGCAAGAACTTCCTTCATTTTTTCGATCTGTGCGTTGATCTCTTCTTCTGTCAGCGTAGGTTTAATTACGAACAGTGTTTCATAAGAAGTCATGTGTTTCCTTTTGGTTTAATAGCCCGTTTCAAAATGCGGAAAATCCGTCCAAAAAAACGAGCAGGAATTTTTGGAAGCAATATTTTATCGTAATATAACTTATTTGGATATTAAACAGACGATTAAGGTGCCAATCAAAAAAAACCCATAAAATTCCTAATTCTACAAGTACTGCTGAATCTTGATGAGCATACTGTAAAGCAGCACCTCTCTCTGCGTAGCCGGTGCCTGTTTCATCTCAATCTCGCTCTCGAGCAGATGTTCGAATATTTTCAGTAGGGCAGCGGACTTGACACGCAGGGCAAGCTGCTGTTTGCGCTCGCGCACCTGCGGGGGCGGAAGGAAACCGAAGATCTCTTTGAAATCGGGCGTGCCATGGATTTTGATGTAGGCATTGATGAGAAAGATCTCGTTGACGAAGTACTGTGTCGCACGCAAAATCTCCGACTCGTCGTAGCCCAGTTCGAGCAGTTTGGTAATGATGTTGGTGATAGGACGTTTGTTGAAGAGCTCGATGAGCAGCTGTTCGATGGCAAGCGGTGCGGTGGAGTAGACGAGGTTGTCAATGTCTTTGCTGGTTACTTTGGTTTGCAGAATGGCCAGTTTGTCCAGCTCGTTCATACAGAGTCCCAGATTATTGTTCAGAAGCTGCATCAGGTGCTGCAGCGCGTAGTGGTCGATGTCCAGTCCGATCTGCTGTGCTTTGTGCTGCAGAAGGGGGATGCCGTCACGGATGTTGGGTTCGAAAAAGCGTACCCAGACGCCCCCTTTTTTGTCAGTGTAGCTGCTCTGCAGGCTCTTGGCGTTTTTGGCATCTCCCGCATAGGCGTAGAGGAAGTAGTTGTCGGCATTGCTGTTGGCCAGTGCGATGAGGGTATCGAGCTCCTTTTTGGGGATCTTCTTGTCATGCTTGACGATCAGCAGGTTGGTACCGCCAAAGAGGGAGCTTTGGGAGAGGTACCCTTTTGCCTGTTCATAGTTCCACTCGTCAAAGTAAAGCGCCAGCGCCTCCTCTTTTGCATTCAGCTGCGTTTTGTAGCGCTCGATGTAGTGGTCTATCATAAAGTCGTTGTCGCCGAAAAAGAGAACTGCTTTTGGGAGTCCGGAAGCAAGGCGCTGGTCGAATTCGCGTTGGTACATATCAAAAATCTCCGATTTTTGAAGTGGGGAGTTGAGGTATGCGCTGCATAGCAGCGACTTTTAGCATTTTGTTCATAGGTCGGTGATCTCTTTTTCGAGCTTTTGTACCAGTTCTGCCATGATGACGGCCTGGGGGATGTTGACTTCGGTGATCATGAGGCGTATTCTATCG
>Ga0256829_1000415_pt1 | contig 43816 bp, 47 predicted proteins | sample 131447metaG_FD_185979 | JGI IMG/M metagenome (GOLD analysis project Ga0256829, IMG submission 185979) | Hydrothermal vent microbial communities from Lau Basin, Pacific Ocean - 131-447 | ecosystem: Environmental > Aquatic > Marine > Hydrothermal vents | place: Pacific Ocean: Lau Basin | collected... | reverse complement strand
AAATTTTGATTATCTGACTATCACTATACCTAGATTTCTTCATCGTAAAATCTCCTGTTTATATTACTAGAAAATTCTACTTATAAACTCAAACATTTTTCGGGGGGATTACCACTGCACCCACCAATGGTGCTGCAGGTGTGATTCCAGCCGTACTTTATTATTGGATGCAACATAAAGGCGGTACAACACAAGATGTACGCGATTTTTTATTAACCGCCAGTGCTATTGGAGGCATTATCAAACACAACAGTTCCATTTCTGGTGCTGAAGTCGGCTGTCAGGGTGAAGTTGGCTCTGCTGCAGCGATGGCAGCAGCAGGATTGTGCGCAGTACGAGGCGGAACACCCGAACAGGTTGAACATGCCGCTGAAATGGCATTAGAACATCATTTGAGCATGACTTGTGACCCTGTGGGCGGACTTGTACAAGTCCCCTGCATTGAACGCAATGGGTTTGGTGCTATCAAAGCTTACACTGCCGCATCATTGGCTATGCATGGCACAGGCGAACATTTTATGTCTTTGGATAATTGTATTGCTGCGATGAAACAAACAGGTGAAGAAATGTCTGTGAAATTTAAAGAAACATCATTGGCTGGGTTGGCGGTAACGATTACAGAATGTTAAGGATTATCTGAACAAATCTGGATTATTTATTTACCATAAACAGCATTTAAACCTTCTAATAATAATAACTCACGCGTTTGTTTACCTTTCACAATCGCATCAGGGTTTTCACCAATTTCCTCAAGAGACATACGGGCATAAGTACTTTTTTCTGTATCTTTCATACGCCGCCAATCAATTCTATCAATAATACCATCACCATTTTTATCAAACTTTATGGTTACTGGTGAAGGATTGTTTTGCACTACTTTGGTTTTTTCTGCACAACCCCAAAGTGGCAGTGTTAAAAACACTGCCACCCCCAAAACAAACGTTTTATTCATGGAAATGAACAAATCTACCTAGTAACGGTAATGATCTACTTTATATGGACCTTCAACAGGTACACTAATATAATCAGCTTGCTCTTGGGTTAAAGTAGTTAAATTCACGCCAATTTTTGCCAAGTGTAAACGAGCCACTTTTTCATCCAAGCGTTTCGGCAATACATATACTTCGTTACCATAGTTAGCATGGTTTTCCCATAGTTCAATTTGCGCCATCACTTGGTTGGTGAATGATGCAGACATCACAAAACTTGGGTGTCCTGTAGCACAACCAAGATTGACCAAACGACCTTCTGCCAACAAGGTAATACGTTTTCCATCTGGAAAGATAATTTGATCCACTTGTGGTTTTACATTTTCCCACTCGTATTGTTTCAACGAAGCTACATCAATCTCATTGTCGAAATGCCCAATATTACAAACGATAGACTGGTCTTTCATATTCACCATGTGGTCATGTTGAATCACATGGTAATTACCTGTTGTTGTTACGAAAATATCGCCCAATTTACAAGCATCATCCATTTCAACGACACGATAACCTTCCATTGCTGCTTGAAGCGCACAAATGGGGTCAATTTCTGTTATCCAAACCGTTGCACCCATACCTTTAAATGCTTGTGCACAGCCTTTGCCCACATCACCGTAACCCAAAACAATTGCAATTTTACCCGCAATCATGACATCTGTTGCACGTTTGATACCATCCAGCAACGATTCACGGCATCCATAAAGATTATCAAATTTCGATTTGGTTACTGAGTCATTCACATTAATTGCTGGTACTTTTAATTTGCCATCACGCGCCATTTCATAAAGGCGGTGAACACCCGTTGTTGTTTCTTCAGATAAACCTTTGATGCCTTCTAAAAGCTCTGGGTATTTGTCATGAATAAGCTGGGTAACATCACCACCATCATCCAAAATTAGGTTGGGTACCCAAGCATCTGGACCATGTACGGTTTGCTCAATACACCACCAAAATTCTTCTTCCGTTTCACCTTTCCAAGCAAATGTTGGAATCCCAACCGCAGCCATCGCTGCAGCAGCTTGGTCTTGTGTTGAAAAGATATTGCATGATGACCAGCGGACTTCTGCACCCAAATCAACCAATGTTTCCATCAATACCGCTGTTTGAATGGTCATATGCAAGCAGCCTACAATACGCGCACCAGCCAATGGCTTTTTACCTGCATATTCTTCGCGCAATGCCATCAAACCAGGCATTTCTGTTTCCGCAATTTTAACTTCTTTGCGACCCCATTCTGCCAATGACATATCAGCGACTTTATAATCTGTAAATTCAGACATTCTCATACTCCTATAAAAGCATCACTTTCGTGATATAAAAATATGAGCACCGTTGTTTTTATTCAAACGACTGAGCCTAACGATGTTATTTTTATGATAAAACAACATCGGCGCAGTGCTCCTCAGTCTAAATTGTTCACAAGACCTCTCAACTTCGTTCGAGGTGACAAAACATTGTCATTCCGACCGTAGTGGAGGAGCCTTTCAAGTATTAAATACCTACAGCTGCCTTTAATGCATCCACTTTATCCGTTTTTTCCCAAGTAAATTCAGGAAGTTCACGTCCAAAGTGACCATAAGCCGCTGTTTTCGCATAAATCGGGCGCAACAAATCAAGCTCTTGTACAATGCCTTTAGGGCGCAAATCAAATACTTCACGCACCGCTTCTGCAAGCTTGGCTTCATCTACATTACCTGTGCCAAAAGTATTCACCATCACAGATAACGGGTGCGCCACACCAATAGCATAAGCAACTTGCACTTCACACCTGTCCGCCAACCCTGCAGCCACAATGTTTTTCGCCACATAACGCATCATATAACATGCAGACCTATCCACTTTTGTCGGATCTTTACCTGAAAATGCACCACCACCATGATGACCAAACCCACCATAGGTATCCACAATAATCTTACGACCTGTCACACCACAATCACCTACAGGGCCACCAATCACAAACCTACCTGTTGGATTGATATGGTATTCTGTTTTATCGTGTAACAAACCTGTTTTATCCAACACGGGGTGAATAATTTCTTGCATAACACCAGCTACCAAATCTTCGTGACTAACATCAGCTGAATGCTGTGTGGATAGTACCACCGCATCAATAGCAACAGGTTTTGAGTCTACATAACGCACTGTTACTTGTGATTTCGCATCAGGGCGCAAGTATTTTAACACACCAGATTTACGAACTTCTGCTTGTTTTTCCATCAACTGATGCGACAAATGCACTGGCATCGGCATCAACACATCCGTTTCATTGGATGCATAACCAAACATCAAACCTTGATCTCCAGCACCTTGATCCAAATCAATACCTTCGCCTTCATTCACACCCGCAGCGATATCCACAGATTGTTTATCCATGGTCACCAACACCGCACAAGAAGCATAATCAAAACCCATTTCTGATGAATTATAACCAATTTCTTTGATGGCATTACGCGCTATTTCTTGATAATCAATAATGGCAGATGTGGTAATTTCACCTGATAAAATCACCATACCCGTATTCACCATAGTTTCACACGCTACACGTGCTGTTGGGTCTTGCTTTAAAATGGCATCCAATACGCTATCTGATATTTGGTCTGCAACCTTATCAGGGTGACCTTCACCCACAGACTCTGATGTAAATACAAAATTTCTACTCATAGGTTCTTCCTGTTTTTCCTATTCTAACTTCTTACGTTTAAGCAAATTCTGGTAACTGCTCTGCATCAAACACAGGGCCATCTACACACACACGCTTATATTTTTCTTGTCCATCTTCAATCGTTTTTACCACACAACCAGCACAACCACCAATACCACATGCCATATACTCTTCTAAGCTTAATTGAGCAGGAATATTCAAATCCCGACCCAACTTAGCAACAGCATGAAGCATAGGGTGAGGCCCACAAGATAATAAAACACAACGGTCACGCTCTTCATCACTTAATGCACTTAAATAATCTCTCGCCAAATCAGGCACATGCCCTTCATAACAACCGTATAAACCTGCGTTGGATGCCAATCTGCAGGCAATACCACGCTCTTCAAGTGAAGATATGGTTAAAGTCGTATTTCCTGCAATACCAGGCAACATAAAAGTGGAGGGTTTTAAGGCAAAAGGAAAAGGAACTTCCGACCCAGCAAATAAAACTAAATCTGCTTTTTGTACCAGTGTGTCCGCCACGAACACCATAGGTGGAACACCCACACCACCACCAATCAAAACATAACGTTTACTTGTGTCTGACAAATCAAAAGGCACACCAATCGGTCCTAACATGGGTATAACTTCACCCTTCTTACGTTGCCCAAGTTGCTCCGTGCCTTTGCCAATTTTTTTGTACAACAAATCTATGGTGCCCTGTCTTGGGTTGGTTAACATGATAGAAATAGGACGACGCAATGGCAACGCATCTGAAACCCGAATATGTACAAATTGCCCTGGTTTCGCTGTTTTTGCTGTTTTGGGTGCTTTTAAACGCATAATACATTGATCCCCTTCATGGGATACATTTGCCAATATTTCTGCGTATTCTTCAAAAATTGTGTTTCGTTGATTCTTCATGAGGAGTGAATACTGAATAGTAAACACAGATTCGTCCACGAAATCCTTCAATGTATAATAATCACATGTGAATTATCCGCTTTTTTGGTTATGCTTACGCCATGAATCATCAAGAATTATGGGAAACCATTAAGCTACGTTTATCACCACAATTATCTCCTGCAAAAATGGGGGCATGGATTGAACCTGTTTCCACACAGTTGGATGACAATACTTTAACCCTAAAAGTACCCAATCAGTTTTTTATTGATGGCCTCAAAAGTGACTGCGAACAATATATTTTAGAAGCACTACAAACATTAAACTTACACCATATTAACATAGAATACTTGATTGATGCCTCCATTGAACTTGCCCCTGTTCAACAAACCAAAACATCTACACAAAAACAAAATATTGATGGTTTTATTGATGAACGTTTCACCTTTGAAAACTTTGTTGTTGGCTCAAGTAATGAGTTTTGTCATGCCGCTAGTTTGGCTGTTGCAGACCAACCCGGCGCACAATACAATCCTTTATATATTCATGGTGGCGTTGGTTTAGGTAAAACACACCTTATTAATGCCATTGCTAACCATTTGGTTGCCCATAAAGATGTGCGTATTGCGTACCGAACAGGTGAACATTTCACCAACGAACTCATTGATGCCATCCGTGGACAAAAAACATCCGCATTTCGTGATAAATATCGTAAAGTCGATGTATTAATTATTGATGATATTCAGTTTATTGAAGGTAAACAAAGTACACAAGAAGAGTTTTTCCATACTTTTGATGCCTTACACAAAGCACAAAAACAAATCATACTCACTTCAGACCGCGACCCTTCAGCCATTAAACATTTGGCAGAACGATTACGTTCACGGTTTAATTGGGGTCTAGTTGCTGATATTCAACCACCTAACTTTGAAACACGTATGGCTATTTTAAAGAGCAAAGTAGAATTAGCAGGTATTACACTTGATGATGATATTTGTTTTTTATTAGCTTCTAAAATATCTAGTAATGTTAGGGAGTTAGAAGGTGCACTTACACGCTTAACAGCTTATGCAAAACTATCGGGGAAACCCATAACCATGGAACTAGCTCAAGATAAGCTACGCGATCAACTCAACCTTCAATCCAAAACCATTACGATTGAAGAGATTCAAAAACAAGTTGCTAACTATTATAATGTACGTATCCAAGATATGAAATCTAAAATTCGTAAACGCAATATTGCTTATCCTAGACAAGTTGCCATGTATATTAGTAAAGAACTCACCAAGATGTCCATGCCTGAAATTGCAGATAAATTTGATAAAAAAGATCATACAACAATTTTATATGCACACCGGAAAATTCAACAAGAACGAAATCAAGACCAAGGTTTTGATGATGAAATCAATCGTTTAATACTACTTCTTAAACAAGGATAAACCCGTATGAGCTGTGGATAAATACATGTACAACCTTACGACTATACTGTGGATAAGTTGTGATTGAAAAGATAATCTGTGATAAAAAATAAAAAAAGCATATTATCCGCAATCTATCCACAGGTTGTGAGAACAAATATACACCGAAAAACTTTATTTAAGTGTTTGTTTTGTTTATGATTAGCATGCTTATCCTACTTATAAACAATGCCTACGATGACGATAATTAAATTTAATATAAGTGAGAGAATATAACAGTATGCATATTAAAATTTCCAGAACATCACTTTTTCAACAAATTCAGCGTTGTCAAAATATTGTTGAAAAAAGAAATACCAATCCAATTTTAGCAAACATCTTATTTGAAACTGTTGAACAAACATTAAAACTTACAGCCACTGATCTTCAAGCAACTTATACCAGTATACAAAATGCTGAAGTCCTTAGTTCAGGTTCATTTACTGTTGAAGCAAAGAAGATTTTTGAAATTATTCGTGAATTAAATCCTGAAACACCTGTTGAATTAAGAACAAACGGTTCTTTTTTAGATATCACCAGTGGTGGCGTAAAGTTTAAGCTTGCTACCAAACCAGCTGATGAGTTTCCTAATGAACCATCTGATGAAACAGATTTAACCATACAAGTACCTGGTCATGAGTTGGCAAATATGATTTCATCAACCAGTTTTGCGATGTCCAATGATGAAACAAGAAAATATTTAACTGGTAGTTTATTTGAAGTTTCTAAAGAGCATGGTATTCGTGTTGTAACGACTGATGGTCATCGTATGGCACTAAGTGAATTTAAATTTGATTCGGACCATGATGAAACTGAGTGTATTGTTCCTAAAAAAGCAGTGATGGAAATTAAAAGGCTTGCAGAAGAATCTGATGATGATGTTAAATTATCTCTTGGAAAACAACAAGTTAGGATTGAAGTTAATCAACAAAGGTTCACATCTAAAGTGATTGATGCCAAATATCCAGTATATGAAGATGTTATTCCAAAAGATAATCCATATACAGCTAGTATTGATAAAAATTGTTTGGATCAAGCTTTGCGCCGTAGTCTAGTGGTAGCCAATGATTTTACGCATGATGTAAAGCTGACCTTTACGAATGATAAATTGTCCATTGCGGCGCATAATACTGAGCAGGAGCAGGCCGAAGAAGATATTTCTATATCTTACCAAGGCTTAGAGGTTGAAGTGGGCTTTAATGCGAAGTATATGCGTGATGTTTTGTCTGCAATTAAAAGCCCTGTGGTGAGAATTCAACTTAAAGACAGTTTGTCACCTGCTTTACTTTTAGAAGAAGAGCATGAGCATTCTCGACATGTATTAATGCCGATGCGTATTTAGGTTTATCTTGATATTTAGACCACTTTGACTGCATAATGCAGCACAATAAAAATTACATTAAAGTTTTTGTAAAAATGAATAGGGAGTATTTATGTCTGTTAAGCATCCTGTAATTTCTGTAACTGGTTCATCTGGTGCAGGAACAAGTACTGCAAAAGTAGCATTGGAACATATCTTTCATCGAGAGAATGTAACACCAGCTATTGTTGAAGGTGATTGTTTCCATAAGTTTGATAGGTTAACCTTTAAAGAGAAATCAAAAGAATTTGATGCCGCTGGTAAACGCTTGAGTCATTTTTCTGATGAAGCAAACTTGTTTGATAAAATTGCTGAACTTTTTAAGTCATATGGAGAAACAGGTAAGGGCAAGGCACGTACTTATGTCCATGATGATGAAGAAGCAAAAATTTATGGTGTAGAATCTGGTAAATTCACAGACTGGCGTGATATTGGCGAAGGGTCAGATTTGTTGTTTTATGAAGGGTTACACGGTGGTGTTGAAGAGGTTCGTCCTTATTCCGATTTAATGGTTGGTATTGTTCCTGTGGTAAATATTGAGTGGATTCAAAAAATTCACCGTGATACTGCAATGCGTGGTTATTCATCTGAAGCTGTTGTTGATAATATTTTATCTCGTATGCATGACTATGTTCATTTTATTACACCACAATTTAGTCATACAGACATTAACTTCCAACGTGTTCCTTTGGTTGATACCTCTAACCCATTTATTGCGCGTGATGTACCTACACCTGACGAAAGTTTAATGGTAATTCGTATTCGTAAACCTGAAAAGTGGGGTATTGATTTTCCATACTTGTTATCTATGTTAAATAATTCATTTATGTCTAGGCGTAATACATTAGTGGTTCCTTCAAGTAAGATGTTGTTAGCTATGGAGTTGATTTTTTCTCCCGTCATCCATGATATGTTGGAAAAACGTAAATCTTAATTTAATAAAAAAGATGCTAAAAAGGGTGGCTTTCTTAAGTCACCCTTTTTTTTGTTTTTTTATAAAAACACTCCTTATACTTCTTTTCTATGTTTTTTATCTCTAAATGTTGTGTTTTAAAGTAAGTTGTAATTTAGCCATAGAAAATTTCTTTGTAATTTATATGGTTTGTATATGACTAGTAATAAAAAAATGTTTCACGTGAAACACCCCGATGGTGAAGTTGATGTTTTAGTGATAGGTGCAGGTCACGCTGGTTGTGAGGCTGCAATGGCTGCAGCACGTCGTGGTGCTAAAGTTAGACTCATTACACAAAACCTTGATACAATTGCTAAAATGTCATGTAATCCTGCCATTGGTGGTGTTGGTAAAGGGCATTTGGTTAAAGAAATTGATGCCTTGGGTGGTGTGATGGGCGTTGTAGCTGATAAAGCTGCATTGCAATACCGTATTCTTAATCAACGTAAAGGTCCTGCTGTACAAGCCACTAGAGCACAATGTGATAGGCGTTTGTATCATATTGCTATGCGTAAGTTGCTTGATGAACAAGATGGCTTACATCTTTATCAAGGTAGTATTAATAACCTATTATTTAACCATGAAACGATTGAGGGCGTTGTAGATAATTTTGGTGTGGCGCACTATGCACCCACTGTTATTTTAACGACAGGTACTTTTTTAGGTGGATTGATTCATATTGGAGATAAACGTTTTCCAGCGGGTCGTTTGGGAGATGCTTCGATTGATCACCTTACACAGGAGCTTTATCAAAAAGAGTTTCGTGTAGGTCGGTTAAAGACAGGAACACCGCCACGATTAGATAAAAGAACTATTGATTGGGATAATTTGGAGCAGCAACCTGGGGATACTTCTGCAGTTCCTTTTTCTATTTTACATCACAAGGTAACGCAAAAGCAAGTGAATTGTGCCATTGCACGAACGAATGAAGCTACGCATGCTATTATTAAGGATAATTTAGAACGTTCACCTATGTTTTCTGGTCAAATTGAAAGTAAAGGCCCACGTTATTGCCCAAGTATAGAAGACAAGGTTGTGCGTTTCGCAGATAAATCTAGCCATCAAATATTTTTGGAACCTGAGGGTAGTGACCACGCCGAGGTTTACCCCAATGGTATTTCAACTTCTTTGCCTATTGATGTTCAATGGAAGTTTTTACGCTCTATAAAAGGATTAGAGCATGTAAATATTATTCGTCCTGGATATGCAATTGAATACGACTATGTTGATCCAACAGAGCTTAGATTAACATTGGAATGTAAAAAGGTTTCAGGTTTATTTCACGCTGGACAAATTAATGGAACAACAGGTTATGAAGAGGCAGCAGCTCAAGGTTTATTGGCTGGAGTTAACGCGGCATCTAAAGCTTTGGGTTTGGATGCTTGGGTACCCACTCGTTCAGAGTCTTATATTGGTGTAATGGTAGATGATTTGGTGCATAAGGGTGTAAGTGAACCTTACCGAATGTTTACATCTAGAGCTGAGTTTCGCCTGCAGTTGCGTGAGGATAATGCAGATATGCGTCTATCTGGTCATGCGTTAAAACTTGGTCTACTTAAAGAGCCATGGGTTTCATGTTATCAACAAAGGTCTGAGGTTTATACAAAAGCTCAGGAGTCGATTAAAAACATTACTATCGGTTCTGGTAAAGTGTGGGTAAAGAAATTAAATGGTTTATCTTTACCTGTACCCAAGCAGGGGATGCCTGTTGCATCCTATTGCCACCGTGCAGATGTTGATGTGAGTAAGGTTTTACCTTTATTAGAACTAGGTCAATTGAATGCTAGAGATGAGGTTTCGGTACGAGCTTTATTGCATTATGATGGTTATTTGGGTAAACAACAACTTGAGGTTGATAAGTTTAAAAACCTAGAAAAAGTTCAAATACCTTCAGATATTAATTATGCAGATGTTTTAGGATTAAGTACCGAAGTTCGTCAAAAGTTATCTTCAAGTCTTCCTCAAACCTTAGCTCAAGCGGCACAAATATCAGGTGTTACACCAGCTGCTATTAGTTGTATGTTGATATGGTTAAAGTCTCGATCACAACTCAAAAGGAATTTGTGATGATTGATGATAAACAGCAGTTATATTGTGATGAGGTGATGAAATTCCGTAAGGTTTTGAATTTGACTTCGATTAAAGATTCAGCTTTGTTCTATAAAACTTTTATTAAACCATCGGTTGTCTTGTCTAAATGGATTGATGATAAGGATACAGTTTTGGATATTGGTAGTGGTATGGGCGTTCCTGGAATACCACTTTTAATACATAATGAAAACATTACAGGTATTTTGGTTGAGAGAAGAAAGAAGCGCACTGAATTTATACGGCATGTTATACGTAAACTGAAGTTAAATGCTGTTGCTTATGATGCTGATATTAATGATTTAGAGCCTCTGAATGCAACAGTGTGTGTAGCAAGGGCTGTTTCTGAAGTGCGTCTTTTGTTAAAGATGTGCGACAAACATATCGTTGATGGCGGTAGGGCAGTGTTACCTGTTCCTGATGAAGCGACTATGCCTGATGTTACTGGCTGGTGTCTATTAGAGGATTACCACCCAAAAAACATGCAGAGAATTGTATGTTATATTAAGGGTGGAAAAGAAGGTGTTGGAGGTGTTTCACGTGAAACATAAAAATTTAGGCCCTGTTTTTTCAATTGCAAACCAGAAGGGTGGTGTTGGAAAAACTACTACGAGCATTAATTTAGCAGCATCATTATCAGCATTTGATAAGCGGGTTTTAGTTTTAGATTTAGACCCTCAAGGCAATACAACATCTGGTTTGGGTGTTGATAAAGACAAAGTAAAAGTAGGAATGTATGAGTTACTAAGCCGAGGGGAAGACCTTCAAGAGGCTATTATGGAAACAGACTGTGAGGGGTTGTACTTAGTTCCTGCAACCATTGATTTATCTGGTGCTGAAGTTGAGTTGGTAAACTTGAGTGCAAGAGAGGAAATCTTAAAAAGCTGTTTACAAAATTATAAGGGTGAGCCATTTGATTATGTAATCATCGATTGTCCACCAGCATTAAATATGTTAACGATTAATGCACTTACAGCTTCCGATCGCGTGTTGGTGACTTTGCAAACAGAGTTTTATGCTATGGAAGGTTTGAGTCAGTTGATGGATACCATTCGCCGTGTACGGGCAAACCTAAATGAACATTTAGAGATTGAAGGTATTTTACTAACTATGGTGGATAGAAGGAATAACCTGTCAAGCCAAGTAGAAAAGGATGTGCGTGAATACTTTGGAGCTCAGGTTTATGAAGCAGTAGTTCCGAGAAATGTGCGTTTGTCAGAAGCACCGAGTTACGGCTTACCAGTCATGTATCATGACTTACGCTCCAAAGGAGCTCAGGCGTATTTTCAAGTTGCTCAGGAAATGATGCAGCGCGAATCAATTGCTGTTTAATGTGTAATAAAGAAGGGTAGGGAAAGCTATGAAAACACCACAAAAGAAGAGACAAGCTTTGGGAAGAGGATTGAATGCATTGTTGGGTGATAAACCAACACCTGAGGTTTTGGCGCAGGCAACACTGATATCAATATCTAAAATTAAACCAAATAAGTATCAGCCACGTTCAAATTTTGATAAGGGTGAGTTACAAGCACTCACAGATTCTATTAAACGTGATGGTGTATTGATGCCAATTTTGATTCGCCCGCAGGGTGATGGCTACGAGTTGATTGCAGGCGAGCGTCGCTGGCGTGCTTCACAAATGGCGAAGCTACATGAAATCCCTGCTGTAGTTCGTGAAGTTGATGATTTACAGGCATTAGAACTTGCTATTGTGGAGAATGAACAGCGTGATGATTTAACAGCTGTAGAGTCTGCGCGTGCCTACAAAAGGTTGATGGAGGAGTTTAATTATACGCAGCAACAGGTGGCTGAAAGTATAGGTGTTTCTCGGGTTCAGGTGAGTAATTTAATTCGTCTTTTGCAGTTACCAGAAGCCGTACAACTTATGTTGGAGGAACGAAAGCTTAATATGGGGCATGCTAGACCATTGGTTGGTCTTGCTAGTGCGGATGCGATTATGCTGGCGAAAACTTGTGTTGAGAAAGGTTGGAGCGCAAGGCAAATGGAAAAAGAGGCTAGAAAAGCGAATACCTCTAAGCCTGCAAAAAGTGAAATTGATGCTGATATTCTAGCTCTGAGTGAAGAGTTAAAACGAAATTTAGGTTTATCGGTAAGTTTAACGCGAAAAAAAGATGGTTCAGGCGAAGTGAAGATTGCTTTTGCCCACAAACAAGAGTTGGATAGAATTATAAAAAGTTTGAGAGGTTACCAATAACCAAGTGTCTATGAATTCTTTTATAACAAGGTGGGGGAAATATAGCTTTTTATTAGCAACAATACTTTTTTTGATATTTGTAATGTTTATAACATCAATACAAGGTAATGCAGGGCGTGATGATACACCTGTGGTACATCATGAATGGATTTTGCCATCAATTAAAACCAACCATGATGTTGAAACAACAGAGGTGGTTAAAAGTGGTGACACGGCTGGTCTAGTTTTGGCAAGGTTAGGGCTGCCAGCATCAGAAGCAGCTAATGTAATCCATGCTGCTGTATCCGTTTATAATTTAAAAAATATACGTATTGGTCATAAGTTTCAGAAAAAGATAAGTGATCAATACATAGAAATTACTTATCAAATAGATGCAAAAGAGCGCTTGGTTTTAACATCTCAACCAGGTAAAACATGGCAGGTAGAAATTGTACAACGACCATTATTTAGCCGAACAAACATGGTGGAAGGTGTTATTCAAGATAGCTTATTTTATGATGCTGGTAAGGCAGGTTTAGAAGATGCTTTAACGATTCAACTGGTTAATATTTTCGCATGGGATATTGATTTTGTTCGCGACCTACGCAAAGGTGATGCTTTTAAAGTGTTGTATGAAGAATCTTTTGATGATGAAGGTAAGCGGGTTGATTATACCATTTTATCCGCGGAGTTTACCAATAGGGGACATGTCTATACAGCCATACGTTATACCGATAAAAAAGGTAATATTGAGTATTATGATGCGGAAGGAAGAAACCTTCGCAAGACATACTTGAAATCACCTGTTCGTTATTCACGCATATCATCTCGTTTTACAGTATCCCGTAAACATCCTATCTTAGGGTATACACGAGCTCATCGAGGTGTGGATTATGCTGCCAAATCAGGCACACCAATTCATGCTATTGGTGATGGTAAAGTTGTTTACAAAGGTTGGAAAGGTGGTTACGGGCGGTTTATAGAAATCAGACATACCAACGGTATTCACTCAACGGCTTATGCACATATGTCTCGTTATGCAAAAGGCATACGAAAAGGAAGCTTTGTTAAGCAGGGGCAAGTTATCGGATATGTGGGTATGAGCGGGTTAGCTACGGGCCCTCATCTTCATTTTGAGTTTAGGTCTAGGGGAAGAGCTGTGAACCCATTGCGAGTGAAATATAAAGCTGCCAAACCAGTTCCTAAAACAGAATTAACAGCTTTTCGTCTCAAAGCTAAAGAAATGCTGCAATTAATGGCTGTGCAAAGTCAGTTAAACGCATGGGGATGAATCATGACTAATGATATTCAACATCAAGAAGAGTGGGTTGCTCAAGCTGAAAGGGTACTTAATATAGAGATAGCAGCTTTGGAGATGCAAAAATCAGCATTAAATATTGATTTTGTTAAAGCTGCTGCGCTTATTTTGAACCTTAAAGGAAAACTTGTCATTATAGGTATGGGCAAGTCAGGCATTATTGCGCGAAAAATTGCAGCAACTTTTGCATCTACAGGTACACCTGCATTTTTTGTGCATGCTGCAGAAGCACAACATGGTGACTTGGGTATGATTACCAGTGATGATGCTGTGTTGGCATTATCACACAGTGGTGAGACGGATGAAGTTTGTGGATTGCTACCCACGATTAAACGTTTAGGTGCGCCCATTATTGCGATGACAGGTGGTAAAACTTCTACGTTAGCACAACATGCTGATTTTTTATTGCACATCCCTGTTACAGAAGAAGCCTGTCCGATGAATTTAGCACCTACAGCATCTACGACCGCGACTTTAGCCTTGGGTGATGCACTGGCAGTGGTGGTGCTTAAACACAGAGGTATTCAACCCGAAGATTTTGCGCGCGTTCACCCTGCAGGTAGCCTTGGTAGACGTTTGATGTTGGTGGCTGATGTGATGCAAGTGGGTGATAAAATCCCCATGGTTTCCCCACAAGCCCACCTTTCTGATGCAATTTATACTATGAGCAGTTACCGCTTGGGGATTACAGGCGTTGGTGAAGCTAAGAAGTTAGAAGGCTGTCTAACCGATGGGGATTTGAGGCGAATTTTACAACAGGACGGGCAGTTGGACATGACTATTCCTATTGCTTCAGTGATGCATGCTTCACCACATACGATTACAGATACACACTTGGCCAGTGAAGCTGTACGCATGATGGAAGAGAAAAAGGTGACTGTTTTGTTTGTCACCAATGAAAACGATGAGTTGGTGGGTGTGGTGCACCTTCACGATTTATTACAGGCGGGTATTGCATGAATTCGTATCAAAATTTTCCTTTAAATGTTGCCAAAGGCATCAAAATGTTGGTCTTGGATGTGGATGGCGTACTTACCGAAGGACATGTCACCATGACGGATAGTGGTGATGAAATTAAGAATTTTAATGTGCGCGATGGGCATGGCATTAAAATGTTGCAGCGAGCAGGTATTGAAGTTGCAATTTTAACAGGGCGAAAGTCTAAAGTGGTGGCACATAGAGCGGCGGATTTGGGCATCCAATATTTGATTCAGGGAAGCTTGCGCAAAGCAGATGGTTTGAAGGATTTGTGTGAACAAGTAGGTATTTCACCTGACGATTGTGCATATATGGGAGATGATGTTATTGATTTGCCCGCTATGCGTCAGTGTCGTTTACAAGCTGCACCATGTAATGCTTTTGTAGGCGTATTGAAACATGCTGCATGGATTTCTGAATATGCAGGTGGTCAAGGTGCCGTGCGACAGCTATGTGAAGGTTTGATTTTAGCCAATGGTGGTTGGGAAGAAATTTTAGAGCAGGCTTATGGTGTTACATCACAGGACTGTGGCTGGTAACAATCGTGTTAACAGGCTTAAAATGGTCTTTTGTTGTCTTAAGTGTTGGTAGTTTATTGCTGGCTGCATATTTTATGCTTACTGCGAAACATAGCATACAAGAAGTATTGGATGTGGCTGCGATTCAATCAGGAAGTCGTGTAACCAACCCTGATATTAAAGCATATCAAGGGGACAGCTTAAATTGGCGTTTACAGGCAAAAAGTGCGGTGGAAAAGAAAAACATATTGCTTTTAGAACAACCGTTGATTGATTTATATACCGCTTCACGTCAGGTGATTCCCATTCAAGGGGATACGGGTGATTATGATAAAAAAAGGGGAGTAGTTCACCTCAAAGGTAGTGTGTCTGTATTTTATCATGGTTGGGATTTACGCAGTGAAACACTGTATGTTTATCAGAAAAAAAACATGTTATATGTGCCCGATGCATTTGTGATGAAAAAAGAAGGCATGGTGATTAGGGGTAAAAACATGCGTGTATGGCAAGAACAAGGTAGGGTTGTTGTTCAGGGTGGCGTACATATGGAAATTGAGGAAAAACAATGAAGTGTAGGTTGGTATTGTGGAGTTTATGTTATGCATTGGTCAATTGTGCATCCATGGCTTATGCACAAACCATGACTGTGGATGCAGACAGGTTTGAATTGTTTCAAGAAGATCAACGTGCTGATTTTTATGGGCATGTGGTTGTACATCGCCAAGATATGGTGATGAAAGCGGATAAAATCATGGTGTGGTATCAAGACATAGATGGTAAAAATGAACTTAAATCTTTGGATGCTACAGGACATGTCATCATCACAACCAAGGTTAAACAAGGTAGTGCAGATCGCGCAACCTATCAGGCTGGGTCAGAGCTTTTGATTTTAACAGGTCATGCCCAAGTGAAAGATGAGAATAGCGTGCTTGAAGGTGAAGTGATTGAATACCATACGGCAACAGAAAATATTAAGGTGCTCAAAGGTAAGTCAGGAAAACAAGTGCAATTTACCTTTGGTGAAGAAGTTAAGTAATGGATAAATCACATTTGTCAGCAACAAACCTAAAAAAGGTTTATGGTCATAAAACCGTGGTGCATGACGTGAGCCTAGAGGTTTTTTCGGGTGAATGTGTGGGTTTATTGGGTGCCAATGGTGCTGGTAAAACCACCAGTTTTTATATGGTGTGCGGGCTTGTGGAAGCAGATGGTGGTGATGTAACTTTGGATGGCGAATCCTTGGTAGATATGCCAATGTACAAACGTGCACGCAAAGGCATTGGTTATTTGCCGCAAGAAGCCAGTGTGTTTCGTAAACTTACAGTACGTGAAAACTTGTTGGCAATTTTTGAGACGCTGGATATGCCTGTAGAGCAAATGCATGAAGAATTGGATGCACTGCTTGCCGATTTTGGCTTGGAAAGTGTGCAAGAGCAAAAGGCATATACTTTATCGGGTGGGCAACGGCGGCGCACGGAAATAGCTCGTTGTTTGGTAACCAAGCCTAAGTTTGTCTTGTTGGATGAACCTTTTGCAGGGGTTGACCCTATTGCTGTGGAAGATATTCAGGGAATTATTAGTGATTTACGCGATAAAGGTTATGGTATTTTGATTACTGATCACAATGTACGCGAAACCTTGAGCATTTGTGATAGGGCATATTTGATGACAGCAGGTGAAATCTTGGTGCAAGGCTCGGCAGAAGAGATTGTAAATAATGATGATGCACGCCGATTATACTTTGGCGAAAGCTTTAGTTTGTAGGTGAGACATGTCGGATAACAAGAAACATAGCCCTATTATCATTGCCATGACTGGTGCCTCGGGTGCACCTTATGCGTTGCGTTTGATTCAGCGTTTAGCAAAAAAAGAAATTCAACTTCATTTGTTGATTTCTGATGCTGCACGCGTGGTTTTAGAGCAAGAATCGAATTTTAAACTCACTTCTAACCTTGATGAGATGGCAAAAGATATTGCGGGTTTCACAGGTGTAGATGCCAAGTACCTCACATGTTGGGGCAATAAAGATTGGATGTCACCTGTAGCATCGGGTTCAGCGGATATGCAGGATATGGTGGTTGTACCATGCTCCATGGGTTCATTGGCAAGAATTGCTACAGGTGCATCGAGTAATTTGATTGAGCGGGCAGCGGATGTGATGCTTAAAGAGCGTAAAAACCTAATTCTTGTGCCACGTGAAACACCATTATCAGAAATCCATTTGGGGCATATGTATAACCTATCCAAAATGGGTGTGCGTATCATTCCTGCCATGCCAGGCTTTTATCATGAGCCGAAAAGTATTGATGATTTGGTAGATTTTATGGTGGATAGGATTATGGATCATTTGGGTGTGAATGATGGCACAAATATACGTTGGGGCGTTTAAAAGATTAGAAGCTGGTTAGGAGTAAGTGATGGCAGTAGATAGCAAAACATTGGATGATATTTCAGAAAAAATCGCATCAGGTATCAAAATGCTTGGTGGTGTCAAAATGGGTGCAGAAGCTCAAATCCAAAACATTGTTGAAGGTGCATTAGCACACTTTGATGTGGTCACCCACGAACGTATGGAAGTGCAAGAAGCCATGCTTAAAAAAGCACGTGAAGACTTGCAAAAGATGGAAGAGCGCATTGCCACGCTGGAAGCACAACTTAAGGGTTAATGGATGAGTTTAGAACATAAAATATCAAAAGAGGACTTTTATCAAAAGCCGCGTCGGACTCGGGTGGTTGAAGAAAACGATAATACCAAAGCCTCTTTTACGCACTTTTTATATCAGGAGCATTCAGATAGATATAAAAAAGGTGCGGTTGATTATGTTCAGGAGTTATTAGCAAGGAAATTTCCACAGGAAAACGTGTCTTTAGAGGTTGCTGAAAGTGCATTACAGTATTATTTGCCACAACTTCAAAAAGATGTTCCTTTTCCAGAGCCTCAACCTGCAAAATTTACATTTATTGATTTGTTCGCAGGTATTGGTGGCTTTCGTATTGCCATGCAAAATTTGGGGGGGGCGTGTGTTTTTTCGAGCGAGTGGGATAAGTATTCGCAAAAAACGTATGAAGCGAATTTTGGAGAGATTCCTTTTGGTGATATAACCCAAGAGGAAACCAAGCAATATATTCCAAAGCAGTTTGATATACTTTGTGCAGGTTTTCCCTGCCAAGCTTTTTCTATTGCGGGTAAACGTGGTGGTTTTGAAGATACACGAGGCACACTCTTTTTTGATGTGGCTGAAATTATCAAACGCCATCAACCCAAAGCATTTTTTTTAGAAAATGTAAAAGGGTTAACCAACCATGATAAAGGAAGAACGCTTGCAACTATATTGCATACTTTACGTGAAGATTTAGGCTATGATGTACCAGAGCCACAAGTATTCAATGCCAAAGATTTTGGTGTACCACAAAATAGAGAGCGAATTTTTATTGTTGGGTTTCGTAAAGATTTAAATGTGCAGGGATTCGAATACCCAAGGGGATGCGAACCCCAGCGTTGTATTGCAGATATTATTGAAGAACAAGAAGTTTCGGTAAAATATTATTTGTCCAACCAATATTTAGACACACTCATCAAACATAAAGCAAGGCATGAAAGCAAAGGTAATGGTTTTGGGTATGAGATTGTGCCGCATGAGAGTGTGGCTAACGCTGTCGTATGTGGTGGTATGGGTAGAGAGAGAAACCTTATTTATGATCATAGGCTCACCAATTTTTCACCTGTGACACATATTAAGGGTGAAGTGAATCGCCAAGGTATTCGTAAGATGACACCAAGAGAATGGGCAAGGCTTCAAGGTTTCCCTGATAAATTTCAAATTGTGGTGGCTGATGCTCAAGCTTATCGTCAGTTTGGCAATTCGGTGGCAGTGCCAGCGATTCAAGCCATGGCAGAGCAGGTTCTTAGGGGGATATGGTATGCTTAGAAGTTTAGGGGTTGTGCTTGGTAAGGATACAAAAGCGGAAAGAGTTTTTGATAGTTTATACCCGAGTTTTTTAGAGGTTTCTTACCATAAGCCTTCAGAGTATATTGAAAAATATTGGCATAAATATCAGGCACAAGCTGAGAAGTCTAATAGTCTTAATGGTAAAATATTTGAATATATTTTGGCTACCTTATGTGTGAGAGAAGGTTTATTGCCATTATATTTAGAGGCGAAGGTAGCTTTTGTGCCGAATGTTGAATATGACTTGATGCTTTATACCAAGGAGCGAGGCCCTATTTGCCTTAGTGCAAAAACGACACTCAGAGAACGGTATAAACAAGCAGACCTTGAATCGATAGCCCTTAAATATGTGCATAGAAAAGCATTAAGTTATTTGATTACTTTAAGTGTTGATGAAGCAAAAAGTGTGCAACAAAAAATAAAAAGTGGTGATGTAATTGGTTTGGATGATGTTATTGTGGCAACGTCAAATCAGTTTGATGATTTGGTAGCATCCTTAAAAGAATATAAGCTAGAAGAGCCGCCAACGGTTCAAGTGATACAGTCTACGCAAGTCGTAACGCAAGCTAAACTAGCTTCGATTCTCTCATGTTAGCTCGACTAGCCAGTGCATCGCTTCGGGGGCTTGAGGCGGAAGCCGTTGATGTTGAGGTGGACTTATCGCGGGGTATGCCATCATGGAGCCTTGTGGGGTTGCCCGATGCGGCAGTTCGTGAGGCTAGAGATAGGGTTCGCGCAGCCCTCTTAAATTCTAATTTTGAGTTTCCGTTACGTCATATCACGGTCAACTTAGCCCCTGCGGATAAACGCAAAGATGGTTCACACTTTGATTTACCTGTGGCTGTAGGTTTATTGTTGGCATCAGGTCAAATTCATGTGGAAAATCAGAGTGATATACCATTTTTGGCGGCTGAATTGGCGTTAGATGGTCGTTTAAACCCTGTGTCAGGCATATTACCGCTCACGCTTTTTGCCAAAAGCCAAGGTGTGAAACAAATTATTGTGCCATTGGGCAATGCCGAAGAAGCGGCGGTTGTGCAGGGCATTGAGGTGATTGCTGCGAGCAATGTATTGGAAGTCGCAGGGCATTTGCAGGGTAAACGTATATTACTGCCATTTGCTGTGAGTGAAACATCAGCACACTCTGAAGAAAAGTTACTCGACCTCAAAGATGTACGCGGACAACAACAAGCACGGCGTGCTTTGGAAATCGCAGCAGCAGGCGGACATCATTTGCTGATGAGCGGACCTCCAGGTTCAGGAAAAAGCATGTTGGCATCACGGTTGCCAAGTATTATGCCGCCGCTCACAGATGAACAAAGGCTGGCAGTTGCAAGGGTTTACAGCATTGCAGGCGAAGCGAATACACGTTCGCCCATGTCATCAATTCCACCTTTTAGGTCGCCACACAATTCGGCATCTGATGTTGCGATGATTGGTGGGGGTCAAATTCCAAAACCCGGGGAAGTGACAAAAAGTCTGCACGGTTGCCTTTTTCTTGATGAGCTGCCGGAGTTTAAGCGTCCAGTTTTAGAAGTTTTAAGGCAACCCTTAGAAAGTGGTACGGTGAGTATTGCTAGAGCAGCGGATACGCTAACTTTTCCCGCAGAATTTCAGTTGGTTGGTGCGATGAACCCATGCCCTTGTGGTTATTTGGGGCACCCATCGAAACCGTGTAGATGTTCACAAACGCAAGTGTCTCGTTATGTGGGTAGGATTTCAGGGCCATTATTGGACAGGTTTGATATTCGTATCCATGTGCCACCCGTAGAACATGAGGAATTAACGCAAATGCAGGTAGGTGAGTCATCTGCCTTGGTCAAAGCAAGGGTGCTTAAAGCAAGAGATATTCAATATGCAAGGCAGGGCGAAGGTATTGTAAACGCAAGGCTTTTACCCACAGCTTTAGAGCAATATGCTAAACCTGATGCAGAAGGGGAAACGCTTTTAAACACGGCATTAAAACGTTTTGGTTTATCGGCGCGTAGTTATCATCGCATATTAAAAGTTGCGCGCACTATTGCGGATTTGGCTGGTGAAGACCAAGTGTCATCAGCATATATCGCCGAAGCATTACAATATCGGGGTGAAGAAGTATGAATGTAGTCATTACAGGTGCAAACCGAGGTTTAGGTTTGGGTTTTGTGCAGCATTATTTGGCGCAGGGTGATGAAGTCTGGGCTTGTTATCGTAGTAATCTTGATGGTTTGAGTGATATTCAAAGTGATAAACTGCATACGCTGCAGTTGGATGTAAGCCGTGATTTTGATGCGAATACTTTGGCTTTACCCGATAGTATTGACCTGTTGATTAACAATGCAGGTATTTATGGACCGTATGGTGCGCAGGATTTAGATAGTATTACATCGGATGCCATGCTTGAAGTGTTTAATGTGGATTGTGTGGGGCCATTGCGTGTGGTGCAGCAGCTTAAAGCGCGCATTATCCGAGCCACGGGAACAATTGCCAATATCAGCTCCAAGATGGGCTCAAGTGATGATAATGGTAGCGGTGGCACATATGCATATCGGGCGGCTAAAGCTGGCTTAATCATTATTTCCAAATCCATGGCGATAGACTTAAAGCCTTCGGGTGTTTCTGTGATTACACTGCACCCAGGTTGGGTGACTACAGACATGACGCATCAGTCAGGTTTGATTGATGTGCCAACATCAGTGGCAGGCATGACGGATGTCATCAGCCGCGTTGATGATTATGAGCTAGGGCAGTTTGTTGCCTTTGATGGCAAGGTTGTGCCGTTTTAAGCTGAGCGCATTGACAATATTCGGTTTGATGGCTGTATTGCGAATAAGTCCTAAGGTGAGAGGTTGAGCAATTGTGAAGTACGCAACGGCGAAAGAATGGTGCGAAGCAGCGATGAAACGTGAAAATGGCGTGTCTGAAGCTGAAAGCCAACAGCGTCGAATGCTTGCAGAAGCGCATTATGCAAAAGAAAATGTGCAGCCCACCGCAGACATATTGGCTGACCATGAATTATTTATTTTAGGCAAGATGGACATTAAAGAATATGAGCAATATTTGCTGTTGAAACACAGTCAAAATGCACCCCGATAGAATAGGATAAACAGGAGACGAATGTGTCAGATACAGTAACAGCGAACAAGGCAGTAGAAATTCATTATACATTAACCAATGATAAGGGTGAAACCGTAGATTCATCGCGCGATGCAGCGCCATTACCCTATATTCATGGCAATGAGAATTTGGTGCCAGGCTTGGAAAAAGAATTGGAAGGCAAAAAAGTTGGCGACACCATTAAAACATCCATTGCACCTGCCGAAGGCTATGGCGAGCGCAATCCTGAATTAACGCAAACTGTACCGCGCGACGTATTCCAATTTGATGGTGAAATTGAAGTAGGTATGCGCTTTGAAGCAGAAGCAGAGCATGGGATTGAACTTGTCACTGTGGTTGCGGTGGATGATAAAGCGGTGACGATTGATGCCAATCACCCGCTTGCAGGCGAGACTTTAAACTTTGATGTTGAAATCATGAGTGTTCGTGATGCCACATCTGAAGAATTGGAGCACGGGCATGTGCATGGTGAAGGAGGCTGTGGGCACTAACATGAGTATTCAAATTTATCATAACCCAAGATGCAGTAAATCCCGCGCTGCGCTTAATCTTTTAGAAGAAAAAGGCGTGGAGCATGAGGTGATTAACTACCTTGAAACCCCACCTACTATTGAAGAATTAACGACTGTGCTTGATAAGCTTGGTATGAAACCGCAAGACTTGATGCGCAAAGGCGAAGCTGAATACAAGGAGCATGTTCAAGGCAAAGATTTAAGCCGCGATGAGTTGATTGCCTTGATGGTGCAATACCCTAAAATGATTGAACGCCCGATTGTTGCCAACGACCTAAAAGCTGCTATTGCAAGACCTTTGGAACTTATTTTACCGATTATTGCTTAACTTTGTTGTTGCACCTGTTGCAATTAAGGCTTCTCGTTGCGGGTTAGCTTATCCATGAATGTTTTAAATCGCCGCAGTCTGGTTTCAGGTTTCTTTGCAGATGCCAGTCCATAAGCAATGGCATAGCGATTAGATTTGGTAAGGGTCTCATAGAACTGCTTGGCTTTAGGTATGTTTTCTAAAGTTTCTAAAAAGTCTGCGGGCACTTTCATATCACTCACTGTATAGGCATTTTGCCAACGACCGTCTTTTTTTGCAGCACGAACATGCACAAGCCCCGACTCTTGCATCTTACCCTCACTTATCAGGCGTTCGACATGTTTTGTGTTTCGTTTCGACCAATTACTGTTCGCCTTTCTCGGCGTAATCCGTTGAAGGTAGGCTTGGTCATCAATGGATTTCTTGAGACCATCAATCCAACCCCAGCACAACGATTCAACCACGACTTCATCCCAGCTTATACTAGAAATACCAGAGCCCTTCTTGAACATTTTGATCAAAAGTTCACTTTCGCTGGCATGGTTGGCTTGCAGCCATTTGCTTAGCTCTTGTGCTGATTCAAAGGTTATCATTTTAGGTGCATCGGGATTAGGCATGATATAAAATCCTATTGGTTTAATTACCTTAGGAGAAATAACCACTATTCCTCATTTACTGACTCTAAAGTAAAGGAAGAACCTTAGTTTTTCAATACTACTGACGAAGGAATGCACGAAACAAGACCTGACCCCTTTCTCAATGACCCCTTTCTACACATTGTTGCCAACGACTTAAAAGCTGCTATTGCAAGACCTTTGGAGCTTATTTTACCGATTATTGCGTAAGGTTAATATTCTAGGATAACACACACTTTTTAGCCACTTGCACCATTACTAGCAGCACACCATAAAATGGCCATACTGATATTGAATACAGTGATTTAAAAGTAAGGCCTAAAATATGTAATGTACCGCCGCCAGGTGAGACTATAAATATGTCTTCAACTACAGCACTATTAGCATGTAGTTTTTTTATAAATTCATTATACGAATCTCTAAAGCCACGCTCTAATCCTAAATAGTATGCATCCAAAAAAAAGAAGAGGAGGATAGGGATTACCGCTATTAGCGCGTAGTCAGGTTTGGATTTGTCGGCAATTAAAACTAAGATTGCAGAGACTAATGTTACACACCATGTTTTACATGATGCGCTATTAGAAGCCATTCTACTAATAATGTTTTGTAAGATAGTAAGGTAGCTCTGCACAGATGATGAGTCGGTATTTAGATTGGTCATATTAAGTCATCCTAATAGTTTTTTTAGATTATCCCAATTCCATGAATATAACCTGCCTGCATTTGGTACGGCTGTATAATTTCCGTCTTTATAGCCTATGACTTGGACTATGTTTTTATTTCTGGCGCGAGCCATACGAACCTCCTTGAGAACTCCATGTGCTCGATACGTGTTAGGACCAACCATTACAACCACAATGTCTGAACGTGCAATTGCAGCGTCAGCCTTTGCTTCCCAGTTGTGCTCAGGAGCAGCTTCTTTTAAAGAATGATCTGATATTTCAAAGGGTGAATCAGCTAATCTAGACTGACCAATAATGAAGTCTTTTAATTTTTTATCATTATCAAAATCAAAACTTACAAACACTTTTTTTGTCATGACGATATTTTCCCCCACAATTTTACCTACAGCACCACCGACCACTATACCACCTAAGCCCGGAAAGAAAATATTACCAATAGCAGCACCAGCTGCTATTGCTAATAGCCCACTTTTATCAGTCTTGTTTGTATGTTGATAGCAAAACTTTTTATTAGTTTGTGCTATTTTCTTACATCTATGACCTAATTTGGTTTTCGCTTTACATTGTCCCATATTAGAAATTGATGTTATATACTATTATGTACTTCAGGCTTTTCCCCTTTCATCCACCCTTGTAAATTAACCCACGTAGATGAGTTAGTTTGGATATAAAAATTATCCTCGGTTAAATCTAAATAAGGGTAAATTCCTAAATATTCCCTCCCTTCAAATTCTTCATCATCATCAATAATTGGAGCAACAGCTACTAAGCCTGTATGTGCATCCATATACCCTAGCTCCCAAGGCATCCATACTGAGTTTTCCGCATTGCTAGATGTTAAATAAATTAATGAAGAACAACCATTCATTCTATTTTTAATGATTTGTGCCGTATGTTCCGAAACAGCTCCTCTATCAAGATGCTTGTCTTCAATCCAATCAACATACACTGAATACCCTTTGTTAATAAGCATGTCTCTGATTTGTTTAACTACTCTTGAATCTGAATACGAGTGTGAAAGAAAAATATCATAAGTTTTTGAAAATGAGAACGCTTCGAAGGATTCTTTAAGCCTACCTGCAGCATATCGTACTTCCGCATCATCATCTAATAGCGTAGTTTGGGCAACATTATACTTTTCTAGAATTGCTGATTTCTTAATTATTGCCATTTTTTATATGTGTCAAATCTAACTAATTATTATACTGTTTCTGTATAGCTTCATCATATATGCATACCGTAGCCCATGATGGGTAAATATCAATCCCTTCTGCTTTATACTCTAACTATAATCATATGAAATATATTTATATCCATTAAGGAGATGTGCGATGGGAATATTACACAGAGGGCAGGGCTTGTTTCACCCATTTTTAGCACTTTTTCAATGCGGCATCAACGCTGCTTGGTTCATAGCCAAAGGGTCCTTGGTCGCCGCAGTAAACCACTTTAGATTCATGGATAACATACAAGCGAATAGGCCAAGAATTGTATGCTTTGAGTAGCGTATCTTGCATCGTGTCGAGCACAAGAGGCATATCAAAATGTTTGGTTTTGATGAGCCATTCCGCCATGTGTCGGCGTTCATCAATGGTGGTTGCATAAGAGAAACAGAAATCATCTTCATTTGTGTATTCTGCATCATTAACGTATTGATCTTCCAACTTCCAACCATCCTCAGTGTGTGCTTCGGCTGTGTATACGGTTAAAAAATCGATATTCTGATGTTGCCATTTGTTCATCAGATTCAACAGTTCATTGATACGCTTTCTATGATGCGGGCAACTGTAAGAACCAAAGTTTAACACGAGTGGATTTTTGCCAAAGAATGAAGAAAGCTGAACTTCTTCACCTTGCATGGTAATCACTGTTCCATTAGGGGCTTTGTTGCCCACAGGGACACCCTCACGCCCTGTTGTCCAGCGCATCATGGCTTGGTCGGCGGGGCTACTTTCTTTATCACCAGCGATGCCTGCCGATTTTATAATGCTCAACATCTCACCAATATAAAAATTATTGGGAAACCTTTTGCTTAAAGGATAAAAACCAAGCAAGACGGACAATATAATCAGAAGACCAACGCAAAAATATGCCCAAAAGCTATATATTGGCTCATCCATCATGCCCGCAAACAATAGGCTTGCGCCTGAAAGTGGTATGGTGATAGCGAGTATGATAATCGTACGCTGGATTTCAGCAGGCACTTGTGCACCATTATAAATAATACGAACAGGGCCGATAAAACCAACTAGTAATAAGAGTGTGCCTAGGGTCAGTTGAAGGTTTGTGTTGGGCTCAGATATAATATCATCTGATAACAGCGCACCTGAATATAACATCAGAGAGAGCCCAATGATAACAAGCATTAAACTCAGCAAACGAAGGACTAAAGACGCTGGCACTTTCATATGTTTTCTCCTGAGTAGCGTATGTATGATGCGATGAACAGAAGAGCAAACAGTCCATAATGAATGCTTTCGCCGTTACTATCCAACAGGTATTCACTATACAATACCTGCCGCATTTACTCAATAAGGCACAGCAGCAGCACAGGAGAGGTATCATGGATTCTCAATCACAACCTGAATTAATAAGTTTTAAAGTTTGCCCCTTTGTTCAACGTTCAGCCATTATATTATGTGAGAAAAATATTGCCTATAAGACGACCTATATTGATCTTAAGAACTTACCCAATTGGTTTACAGAGCTCTCGCCTTTAGGGAAAGTGCCTGTATTAAAAGTTGACGATACTGTTGTTTTTGAGTCGGCAGTTATTGCTGAGTATCTTGACGAATGTTATGCGCCAAGCCTTCATCCCAAAGATTTACTAGAAAAAGCAAAACACCGTTCATGGACAGAGTTTGCTTCAGCAATCACCATGACTATGTTTGCAATGTTGCGTGAAGAGGATGAAAAAGAGTTTGGTGAATTAAAGGAGAAGCTAGCTGAGCAATTTAATCAGTTAGAGAAAGTTATTGATGCTGATGGCCCTTATTTTGCAGGTAAGCATTTTTCTTTGGTTGATGCGGCATACGCCCCTATATTCTTGCGTCTACAATTGGCTGAACAGTTGCATAAACTTAACCTGTTTAGTGAAAGGGTGGCTGATTGGAGCGAGACAGTTTTAAAGCGGGAGTCGGTTAAACATTCAGTTGTGGATAACTTTGATGAGATTTTTTTGGAATATCTGAGAAAAACGGGTGGTTATCTTAGTTCGAAAGTTGTTACAACCACATAAGCAAAGCAAAACCCCAAAAGATGAGGTAGATACTGGCGATTGCCAGCACGCTTCGTTTTAAGGCGGTTCTTTTTTCTGCTTGTCGTAATATAAATGCAGAGCCAACCAGAACAGTCAGTAATTCTAAACCACCTACCCACAACCCATAATGAGCGGGATCCCAGTAAGAAATTGGGCTGATAAACTGATAGTCAGAGAAAGGAAAAAAGTGTTGGTGTGCATCATTATGATGCACAGGAAAATCGAAAATTGAGTGGACAAACATACTGGCAAAAAATACAGCCCATGTGGTTAGTCGGGCTCGCCATGCTACAAAACAGGCCACTGCCAGCAAAGGGAATGAATGAAAAGTATTGAAGAGAGCTTGCCATGCAGGTTGGTGATACAAATCATTCCAGATAATGCTTTCGGATACACCCTTATATTTTTCCCATACATAAAATAGAAACATAGAAAAGTCGGGCAGAAGCGCGCCTATCATAATAGGTAAGGCATATTGTTTGCGGTTTGTCTTGCCAGCTAACAACAAGTTGATGATGGCATGAGCAGGTGTATTCATGATATATGTTTCACCCTTTTAACCATTATACGCATTGGCTTACTATGCGGATAATAAGGGGGAAAGACAAAAAGAACTTATGTAATGACGAAAATGCGTGATGGGTTATAGTTTGCGGCAAATTATCTTTTTGTATATTTTTTATCGGAGCGTTTAACCGTGACATTTCAAGATTTATTGCTGACATTGCAGCACTTTTGGGCAAAGCAGGGCTGCGTAGTGCAGCAGCCTTATGATAGTTCTATGGGTGCAGGCACGTTTCACCCATCTACATTTTTGCGTGTGTTGGATGATAAAGATTGGCGCACAGCTTATGTGCAGCCATGCCGCCGCCCAACAGATGGCCGCTATGGTGAAAACCCCAACCGCTTACAACATTATTATCAGTTTCAGGTGATTTTAAAGCCTGCACCCGAAGATATTTTGGATTTGTATCTGGCATCGTTGCGTGAGATTGGCATTGATACGGATGTTCACGATATTCGTTTTGTGGAAGATGATTGGGAATCGCCAACGCTTGGTGCATGGGGCTTGGGTTGGGAAGTCTGGCTTAATGGCATGGAAGTAACTCAGTTTACCTACTTCCAACAAGTAGGTGGTGTGGAGCTTAGCCGTACACCGGGCGAGATTACTTATGGTTTAGAGCGCTTGGCGATGTATATCCAAGGCGTAGAAAATGTGTATGACCTTGTGTGGGTGGAGCAGCCTGATGGTAAAAAGGTGATGTATGGCGATGTGTTTTTGCGCAATGAACAAGAGTTTTCCGCATACAACTTTGAACATGCGAATATCGAATTTTTGCAACAGCAATTCGACCAAGCTGAAAAAGATTGTAAAAAACTGGCTGAAAATGATTTGTTTTTACCTGCGTATGAGGAAGTGATCAAAGCTTCTCATGCTTTTAACTTACTTGATGCGCGTGGTGCAATTTCTGTGGCAGAGCGGCAACGCTTTATTGGCAGGGTGCGAGGATTATCGCGCACCGTTGCCCAAGGGTATGCGGGGGTAGAATCATGAATAAAATAATGGGTGTTATTTTAATCATGTGCGGCAGCAAAGTTTCTAAGGTGGCAAAGCGATGAAAAAACCATTGTTGATTGAAATTGGTGTAGAAGAAATCCCTGCAGGTGTTGCGCCTCGCATGGGTAATGCTTTGAAAACAGCGCTGGCTAAAGTGTTTAATGATGCAAATATTGAAACATCGGATTTGGTGTTGGGTGTAACGCCTCGCCGCTTATTGGTTCATGCTGAAAATTGCCCGATTATGCAAGCAGATCGCGAGCAAGTGATTTGGGGGCCTCCTGAAAATATCGCACTCAAAGATGGTGAACCAACCAAGGCTGCGGAAGGTTTTGCGCGGAAATCAGGTTTAAATGTATCCGATTTTGAGTTTACCGATAAAGGTGATGGTAAAGCCAAATATATGAAAGCGACTATCACAGTCAAAGGTAAAAAAGTGGCTGATATTATTGCTGAATCCATGCCTGCAACTTTGCGTGGTTTGCCAAGCCCTAAACAAATGCAATGGCAGGATGGGGATACGAGGAGCGATGCATTTATTCGTCCGATTCGCTGGATTGTGGCGCGTTTGGGCGATGATGTGATTCCATTTGAGTTTGCAGGTATTCAAGCGGGTACAGCATCTTATGGTCATAGAATGTGTAAAGACGCTAAGGGTGACATCAGTGTTACAGACCCGTTTGCTTGGCTGAATGAGCGTATGGTAGTTGCTGATAGGGCAGCGCGGAAAGCGAGCATTGCGCAAGGTTTATCAGAGGCAGCGAAGGCTGTGGGTGTATCCTTGGTGGAAGATGATGATTTGGTTGAAGAAGTCACCGACTTAACCGAATGGCCGCATGTGATTACAGGACATTATTTGGAAGAATTTTTGAAGTTACCGATTGAAGTGAGCCGTATTGAGCTCAAGCATCATCAACGCTGCTTCTCGACCAAAGATAAAGATGGCAACACATCCAATGTGTTTTTTGCAGTTGCCAACATCAAGTCCAAAGACCCTGCCATGGTGGCGCATGGCAATGAGCGCGTGGTTAATGCACGTTTGGCTGATGCGATGTTCTTCTTTGAGCGTGACCCGAAAGAAACATTGGAATCACGCGTAGAAAAATTATCTGAAATCGTATTCCAAGATGGGCTTGGCATGGTGGGCGACCAAGTGCGCCGCTTGCGTGGTTTTGTGTTGGATAATGCAGATAAGCTGGGTGTGGATGCTAATGTAGCGCAACGTGCAGCATATTTATGTAAATCCGACTTAACCACTGGTTTGGTGGGCGAGTTCCCTGAACTACAAGGTTATATGGGTGGTATTTACGCAGACATGGATGGTGAAAGCAAAGAAGTCTCGCAAGCCATCAGCCAACATTATGCCCCAGCAGGTGCAGATGATGATTTGCCAATTTCACCAATTGCCAAAGCTATTGCTGTGGTTGAACGCGCAGATAAGTTGTTGGGTTATTTCCACTTGGGTAAAATTCCAACGGCAAGTGCTGACCCATTTGCCTTGCGTCGTGCAGCCATTGGGCTTGTACGTTTGTTGGCGGATGAAAACAATCCGATTGATATGACCTTGCAGGATGTGTTGCAGGAAGCATCTAAGCAATGGAATCAACAGCGGGTAACCATTGCGATTAGTGATGAAACTCAGGCAGCCGTGCTTACCTTTATTCATGAGCGTTTCTTGGGTCTAGCTGAAGGCTTTGATGTGACCAAACCTGCATGTGATGCAGCATTGGGTGCGAATTTGGCATTGCCATTGCATCAGCATTTGAAAGTGGCGAGTTTATTAACAGGGTTTGCAGATTCAGAAGCTGGGCAAGCTGTGGCTGCGGCGAATAAACGTATTGCGAATATATTGAAAAAAGCGGGCGATGTTAGCACTAATATTGATGAAAGCTTGATGGCGGAAGATGCAGAAAAAGCATTGTTCAAAGCATTGCAGCAAGCTGAGGGTAACTTCCCAGATAATGCAAAAGCTCAACTTCAAGTGTTGGCAGGTTTGAGAGAGCCTGTAGATACCTTCTTTGATGGGGTGATGGTGATGGCTGATGATGATGCTATTAAAACGAATCGTTTGGCATTGTTGGCAAGGTTACGAGGGTTATTCTTACGTCTTGCTGATGTATCAAGGTTAGCTTAAATTTAAAATATACAAAAAAGAGGGGAAACGATGAAAAAACTAATTCTTTTAACAATCTTATTATGCTTTTCAAATATATCTTGGGCAAATGACAATTTTGACAAAGGTCTTGTTGCATATAATCAAAAAGATTATGCCATAGCATTTACTTTTTGGGAACCGCTGGCGAAATCAGGTAATAAGGTTGCTCAGTATAATTTAGGGGTTATGTACAAAAATGGTCAAGGTGTTCCCCAAGATTATCAACAAGCTGTTGCTTGGTATCGTAAAGCTGCGGAGCAGGGGTATGCGAATGCTCAGTATAATTTAGGGGTTATGTATGATAATGGTCAGGGAGTTGCTCAAGATTATCAACAAGCTGTTGCTTGGTATCGCAAGGCTGCGGAGCAGGGGGATGCGTCTGCTCAGTATAATTTAGGGATTATGTATGATAATGGTCAGGGAGTTGCTCAAGATTATAAGCAGGCTGCTGCTTGGTATCGTAAGGCTGCGAAGCAAGGACATGCGAGGGCTCAGACTAATTTAGGGGTTATGTACAAAAATGGTCAAGGTGTTCTCCAAGATTATCAACAAGCTGTTGCTTGGTATCGTAAGGCTGCGGAGCAGGGGCATGTGAATGCTCAGTATAATTTAGGGGTTATGTATGATAATGGTCAGGGAGTTGTTCAAGATTATCAACAAGCTGTTGCTTGGTATCGTAAAGCTGCGGAGCAGGGGCATGCTTCTGCTCAAAATAATTTAGGGTGGATGTACCAAAATGGTCAAGGTGTTACCCAAGATTATCAACAAGCTGTTGCTTGGTATCGCAAGGCTGCGAAGCAGGGGAATCTGCATGCTCAGAATAATTTGAAGGATGTCTTGGCAATCATGGAAATGGCTTCATGCCAAGAAGGTGCAAGCACAAAATTATTTGGAGTTTTTATAAAGTGTGCCAATCGTGATGTTATGATGGCTGCGATTAAAAAAGCTGGTGCAGGAGTCAAATCAGAAGACAAAAATAAGTGGGGCGATTATTATTATACTTCTAAGGTATTAAAAGGGAGTAGCCAACTTTATATGGGTTACACTGTAAATGATTGGTTTGCTTATGCGCAATATACTTTTCCAAGTAGGATGGATAACCAACAAGTTTTAAAAATTAAAAACATGGTCGCTAGTAAATATGGAGAGCCAGATACTGCTTCAGGCAATATTGGTTTGGGTAAGGTTGTATATCAATGGCAGCTTAAAGATGGTATCAAGCTGAAAGTATCTAGAGGTTGGCCTGATACCACCACATATATGCGTTACACTTACCCTAAAAACTATAAAGCGATGCAAGATGAGATTGAACGTCAGCGTATTGCTAGGGAAAAGAAAGAAGCACAAGCTCAGAGCAATGCTTTTTAATCAGGTATTGTTGATTGGTTGATACCTATATGGATACGTCCGTTCAAGGTCATAGGGCTAGGTTAAAACAACGGTTTGCCGAGCATGGTCTTGATGGGTTTCATGAATATGAAGTATTGGAGTTGCTGCTTATATATGCGATTCCTCGCAAAGATGTGAAACCCATTGCCAAGCGCCTATTAAAACAGTTTGAAACCTTGGCAGGTGTGTTTGATGCACAGACTCAAGAGCTGCAAACGGTTGAAGGTTTGGGTAAAGAATCGGCGCAGTTCTTAAAACTCATGAAAGCAGCGCAAGTACGTTATCTTGAGTCGGAACTGGCATCAAAACCTAAGCTAGACTCACCCGAAACGGTCAAAGCTTGGTTGCGCCTCAAGCTTCAAGACAAAAGCATTGAATACTTTGGTGCGCTGTTTACCGATCAACAAAACCAGTGCATTTCCACTGAAATATTGTTTGAAGGCACGGTGGATAGGGCTGTGGTATATCCCCGCACTTTGATTAAACGTGCTTTGGAACTGGATGCCAAAGGTTTGATTATTTTTCATAATCATCCAGCAGGTACAGCTTTAGCTAGCGAACAAGATATTGCTTTAACGGGTCAACTGATTGAAGCTTGTCATACGTTAGACATTAAGCTTTTGGATCATTTTTTATTGGCGGGCACACAGGTATTATCCTTCCAAGAACAAGGTTGGTGGCCAAAGTGAAAGGATACTTTGCAAGTAATTCCAGTGAAGATTCTGCGCTCATCTATGCTTTAGCTGCAGGTGCGGCGATTTGGTTGGGTTCTTATTTATGGAAAAGATACAATAAACCCAATCGAAAACTGCCACCTTTAGAAAACAAAAAAGATGATGATCTAGAATGAAGATTCAGGTTGTTTAAGGAAAGCGATTTCTTTAGGTGTTGATTTACGACCCAAAATTGCGTTGCGGTGCGGGTAACGCCCAAACTGGTCAATAATAGCCTTATGTTTCAACTCAAATTCATAGTTGTATTCAGCGCCAGGCTGACCAAATAGTTTCACAGCTTGTTCATGGATCAAAGCTGATTCACTGTGCATATAAGGCATATACATAAAAGAGCGTTGCTCAATATCAATGCGCTGGTCATCGCCTTGGCGAATGGCTTCTTGGGCTAGAATTAGAGCAAGTGTATCCGATGCGAAAGCTTTAGGTGTATCACGAAACATATTGCGAGAAAACTGGTCTAAGACAATGATTTCGGCAAGCCTGCCTTCAGGTGTTTCGCGCCACATATAAAGTTCACCAAGCATGGCGGCATGGTGTACGGCATGAAACTGCTCAGTAATAAGTTTATCAAGTGCTATATCTTTTATGAACCATTGTTTGGGCGCTAATGTTTTAAACCAGAAAGTGATAATGTCTTGATGCGTGATATTGGGTTTGTTCATTGTTCGCGCTCCATTTTTAGTTTTTGCCATATATATGTTGCGATTGCTCCGTTGATCCAACCACTGATGCAAGATAAGGATAGTAATGGGGGTAGTAGGTAATACAGGGCAGGCTGTTGAATAAACCATGTTTCTACGGCTATAAATTGTCCAGACATGTGGGCGATTGCAGCCAGTAAACTTAAACTTATAAGGCTGATGCGTGGTATGAGTTTGTAAAAAATCACCATCACTGTGGCGGCAGATAAGGCACCAGTAAGGCTGATAAAAAAGGTGGGCGTGAATAATGTGCCGATAAACATGCTGCCGATGATGACGCGGGCAATGGCGAGGGTGAATGCAGCCCTAGCTCCTAAATACATCAGTGCCAATAAGGTCATGATATTGGCTACACCAAACTTAAACCATGGACCTAAACTGGGTAGTGCTGCTTCAAACACATGTAAACCAATCGCCAACAGTACGAACGAAAGCCAAACTGCTTGCTGTTGCAACAATGCAAGTGGTGGGCGTGGTGGAATGTTTATTTTTTGCTTAACCATGTTTACTCAGATATGGCATCAAACTTGATGCTTTCTTTATTTTCTTTATCTGAGCCACGAATGACCACCATAATATGGTTGGGTACACAGGCAATCACACTGCCTGCATACCTTTTGCTGCCTGCAAGTATGCAATGGTGGGTGGTGCATGGTGAGCTATCAAAACGAATACCATTTTTAGATATTTCAATATCAGATATACCTATTTCACCTTGTGCTGCGACATGAATAATATGCTGGTCATCAGGCAGGGGGTATTTTGCTAACAGTGTATTACCGTGATAAATGTAAGCAGTGGGGGTGCCTTGATTGAGTGTCTGTGAAATTTGTAACCATAAAAATGCAATGACCAATAATAAGGAAAACAATAAGATTCTATCCGCCCAAGTGCCTTGAAGACACTGGCGAAAACTAACCGTAACCGCTTTAGGGTGGTTGTTTTTTGTTGTCATGGGTATGTTTCCACATACGCAAGCTAGATGATGGGGAATGATTTTGGAACATACGCGCATTTATCGAGAAGAATTGGCTGATTATTTCCGCCGTGGCAATAAACCAAGAGAAGCTTGGAAGATTGGTACAGAGCATGAAAAAGTTGGGTACTGTACGCAAACATTGCGACCTATTCCGTATTTCGGTGAAAAAAGTATTCAACATTTGTTACAGCGATTGGCAGATTGGAATCATGATGAACAATGGCTTGCTGTGCTTGAAAATGGCAATCCGATTGCACTTAAACATGGGATGGCATCCATTACTTTAGAGCCAGGTGGTCAACTTGAATTGTCAGGCGCACCACTGGCAACCATACATGAAACGCATGACGAGGTAGGTCGTCATTTTGACTTGTTGCGTCAACTTAACAAAGAATTAGAAATTGGCTTTTTGGCAGTTGGCTTTCAGCCGAAATGGAAACGTGGCGATATTCCGTGGATGCCTAAAGCACGGTATAATGTGATGCGTGAGTACATGGTTAAAGTGGGTAATAAAGGCTTGGATATGATGTTGCGCACGGCAACCACGCAAGCCAACTTAGATTTTGAATCCGAAGCAGATATGGCGAAAAAAATGCGGGTTGCTTATTGCTTGCAACCTATGGTGACAGCCATGTTTGCCGCATCACCATTTAAAGATGGTAAACCATCGGGTTTATTGTCTACACGAGCCGATTGTTGGTTAGACACAGATCCTAATCGCACAGGAATTCCCAAGTGTGTATTTGAAGATGATTTTGGTTTTGAGGCTTGGACAGAGTGGGTTTTGGACGTGCCGATGTATTTTGTATTGCGTGATGCAGAATATATTGATTGCACAGGCGAATCTTTTCGCGACTTTTTAGAAGGCAAGCTGCCCATGTTGCCAGGTGAGTATCCGACACATGCCGATTGGGAATTACATGTGAGCACCACATTCCCTGAAGTACGCTTAAAGCAGTTTATTGAGGTGCGTGGTGCAGATGCAGGTGGTTGGGATTGGATTTCAGCACTGCCCGCATTGTGGAAAGGACTGTTGTATGATGAAAAAATCTTAAATAAGGCTTGGGATATGGTGCAAGGCTGGAGTCATGCAGAAGTAGTAGAGTTGATGCAGAATGTGCCAAAAACTGCGCTAAAAACACCATTTCTAGATAATAATGTGCAGTTTTATGCTGAAATTGTGTTAAATATGGCAAAAGAAGGGCTAAAAAATATCAATATTTGTGATGATAAAGGTAGATGTGAAATGCAATACCTTAAACCATTATTTGAGGTGGTTGAAAGCGGTGAAACGCAAGCGGATAAATGGTTGAAATCATACCATAATGAGTGGAATCAGAATATTGATTGCTTATTCAAAGAAGCTTCGCATGACTAATTATATGAAGAAACCTTAGGCTATGAATATGTTTGTAGTTCTTTGGTGAAAAATTGATTTTGAAGTTTAGCTATTAAAAAAGCCTAGCATGAAAATGCTAGGCTTTATAATTATATAAGAATGCTTTCTATTTTATTGCGTTGTTGTACGCATATAAAATATTATGGCTTAATAGTTCATTCTACGTAAGTTTTGTTTTGCTGCTTTATAGTTTGGACGAAGGTATAAAGCGATTTTAAATTGATCGCGAGCACGCTTATTATTTAATTTTCCGCCAAGGTTATAATAACTTACACCCAAGTCATTATGTACACGAGCATCTTGAGGACAAAACCAGGCAGCTTTTTCTAATAAGTAAGTTTGTTTGGCTACACTTTGAACTTGAAATGCTTTGTTATAAAACTCTTGTGCTTCATGGCAACGATTTTTCGAGCGCTTCACGACACGAGCCTGTCCTTTTTGATTATGCTTGTAAGAGTCCTTATGTTCATCGCGTTTAACAACTTCACGACGGTTATCATGACGTTCTGATGCATTGGCTGCTCCAACAGCACTTCCTAATACATAACCACCAATTGCACCTATTACAGCTCCCTTAGCAGTATTGCCTTTATTGTGTCCAATCATGGCACCAACACCAGCTCCAACCAGAGCACCCTTTGCACCAGCATCGGCTTGTGCAATACCACTACTCATAAACATCGCAGTAATCATTAATATTAAAATACGCATTTTATTTCTCCTGTAAAATGATAAAAAAAAGATATATGCTAAATAGAGTAAGGTCAAATATAAGTGTACTTATGATGATTATGGTTTTTAATGGGAAGTTAGGGGAGGCTTTTTGCTTGTAGAAGTGCGTAGGAGGGAGGTACAGAAAAACCCAGCGTTTTACGGCTGGGTTTTTATTTAGAGTTATCAGTTTTTCACGGCTGGGTCTGGTTTGCCGCGTTGCCATAGATAATACATTAATGGTGTTACAAATAGCGTAAGAATTGTTGCTGCAACCGTACCAAACGCCATAGACACACCCAAACCACCAAATACAGGGTCAGTAATCATGATGGATGTGCCAGCCACTACAGCAATGGCTGTAAGCAGGATAGGGCGAGCACGTACGGCACCAGCTTCAAGCACCGATGTTTTGAGGTCATACCCTTCTTTTCTGTATTCAAGGATGAAATCAATCAACAAAGTTGAGTTCCGTACTACAATCCCCGCTAGTGCAATCATCCCAATCATGGATGTGGCTGTGAAGGGCTGCCCTGTGATGGCATGACCTGGAAAAATACCAATCATGGTTAATGCTGTTGGTGCCATAACCAACATAGGAAGAATAAACTGGCCATAATATGCCACCATCAATAGGTAAATTAATACCATAGCCACGATGAATGCTGCACCCAAGTCACGGAACACATCCAGTGTAAGGCGCATTTCACCATCCCAAAGCATGTGGTAACCAAAGGTGTCTTCAGGGGCTGTGTCCGTAAAACGCATACCACCTGTTTTCAGTTCAACACCTGCCAGCTTTTGACCGTCAATTTTACTATCAATATCAAGCAAAGAATAGACTTGTGAACCCTGTTTTGGTTCAGCAGATACATAGACTACAGTGTGTCCATCTTTACTGAAAATAGGATTTTTTACGGTGCTTTCTTCTACTGTCGCAATCGCGGATAGTGCTACTGGACCTTGAGGAGAGCTGACATAAATTTGATTTAGGTTTTCAGCATTGACCCGCATGGAGCGTGGCAATTGTACATGTAGATTTACGATATGACGCTCATCTTCAATGTGTACTGCACCAAAATTATAGCCAGATAAGAAGTCTCGCAATGCTACTTCAACTTGCTGTGTAACCACACCAAGACGTGCAGCTTTTTCTTTGTCCACTTTGATGTTGAGCTGGGTTTGTGATGCACCAATGGAGTCATCTAAGTCTACAACATCATAAGTGTTAGCAAATGTTTTACGTACTTCTGCTGCTACTTCTTTTTGTTTGGCATAATCAGGGCCATAAATTTCAGCCAATAAGGTTGCTCGCACTGGTGGACCTGGTGGATCTTCTACCAATTTAATGGATGCTAAAGGGTTTTCAGCAAATACTGGTGCTAACATTTCACGTAGCTCCAACACAATATCTTCTGAACGAAGGCTACGTTCATGTTTATTGCGTAAGTTCACCCGAATTTCACCCAAATGTGGTGCTTCGCGGAACAGTGCAGCACCACGTAAGATACCATTAAAATCAATAGGTCCACCACGACCAACAAAAGTTTCATAGTCTTTCACCATTTCATGTTGGCGCAAGATGTTACCAATTTCTCTAGCAACACGGTCTGTTTCTTCCATGGTACTACCTTCGGGTAAATCAATAGTGATATTAAAAGTATTTTGGTTGCCTTTGGGCAACATTTTTAATTCCACGCCACCCATTGTTAATGGACCATTGATGCCAGATGGGCGGATAAATTGCCATGCAGGTTGCAACATTGCCCCAATAAATAAAGCAGCTACAACTATCCAGAAGATAAGGCGAACTTTAGCGCTCTCAACCAGTGGTGTAGCATACTTCATGTATGTGGTATGCACCCAATCTTTGGGGTCTTCATCTTGCTCTTCCATGGTTGGCTCAACCATTTTATTGGGCAAGAAGCGCTGGGCAATCCATGGGGTAAATGCATAAGCAATAATTAACGATGCGCCCATAGCCAAAGGAACATTGAATGGAATGGGCGCCATAAATGGCCCCATCATACCTGTGACAAAACCCATAGGGATAAAGGCAAGAATCACAGCAATAGTCGCTACAATCGTCGGTTTACCCGTCTCATTGGTGGCTCGGATAATCAATTTGGCTTTTTCTGCAGAATTTTTTACACCTTTGTGTAAATGCCTATGAATATTCTCAATCACCACAATGGCATCATCGACCAACAGCCCCAGCGCAAGAATAAGCGAAAATAGGGTGATACGGTTGATGGTTTGGTCAGCTAGGAAACCAATCGCAAGCACAATAAACAAAATCAAAGGAATGTTCATTGTAACAATCGTTGCCTCACGCCAGCCCAAGAATAGCAATAAGATGATAATCACGGAGCCAATGGCAATCGCCAAATGTTCTACCAGATAATTTACCGCTGCATTGGCTTTTTCACCCGAATCACGGGTAATATCGACACGCACATTACTTGGAATAAAGTCACCTTTAAGTGTTTCCAGTTTATCAACGATACGTTGTGTAACAAATACAGCATTGGTACCACGTTGTTTTGCCAGTGTAATTGAAATTGCATTCATTTCAGGCTCTGAACCTGTTTGTGCACCATGCTCAGCAGAAGGGCCATAAGCAATACGATGCAATTGTGTTACTTCGGCAGGGCCATCCACAATGGTTGCTATATCACGAAGGTAAACAGGCTTGCCACCATGGCTACCCACGATTAATGCGCCGACTTCTTGTGCATTTTCCAAATAACCCGATAACCAAACTTTGCTTACGCGGTTGTTGCCAACAAGTTCACCTACAGGGCCACCTGTGTTGGCACTCATCAATACATTATGCAGTTGGTCTAAGGTAATTTTATAGCCAGCCATTTTGGCAGGATCGATTTCAATACGTACCTCATGGTCACGACCACCAATAATATCAGCAACAGATACACCTTCTAGCGGCGCTAGCTGTTCACGTACGCGTTCTGCAAGGCGTTTTAAGCTTAACCCATCAAGTTCGCTGGATGAAAGTGTAATCACTGCTGCAGGTACTTCGTTTACATCCATGGGTTTAACCAAGGGTTGGGATGCACCAGGCGGAATACGGTCTAGGTTTTGCATGATACGGTCATACAACTTAACCATGCTTATTTCTGTATCGGCACCCACTTCAAACACCACGGTGACAACGCCAACATTACCCATGGCTGTACCATAGGTATGGTCAACACCACTCATTTCGCGCAACACCATTTCCATAGGGTGTACAATAAGGTTTTGCACTTCCTCTGGGCTTGCACCATTCATTTGAATAATCACATTAGCAGCAGGCACATCAATTTGTGGGTTTTCTTCACGCGGTGTAATAAATAGCGCAAAAACACCAATCAATAGAATCAAAATGCTGATAATAGGGGTCAAATTGGTCTTCATTGACACCAAACCCAGCTTACCTGCGATATTTAAGGGTTCTTGAGTTTTATTTTCTTGTTCAGCCATGGTTATTTACCGTTTTCAGCTTGGATTTTCATACCAGTTTTAATGTTTGGGTTACCCCAAACAATGGTGTCGCCATCATGTAAACCGGCAACAATTTCAACTTTATCACCCAATGTTTGTCCAAGTCGAACAAGGCGATATTGGCTGATACCATGGGCATCAAGCACATATACCGCATGTAAACCTGAGTGTGTTTTTAATGTGGACTGTGGCACGAGAATGGCCTGACGTTCACCCACACGGAAACCAGCTTGAGCAAACATACCTGGATGAATATCTGCAGAAGCTTTAAGAGCTACTTTTACCAAGAATTGGTGTGAAACAGGGTCGGCAGCTTGCACCACTTGGCGCACAGTACCTTCAAAAGTTTGGTGTAATGATGGAATGGTGACATCCACAATCGCATTTTCATGAATTTTACTGATAAAACCTTCAGATACATAGGTTTCTACCAATAGGCTTGCTGGGTCTTCAATGGTTAGAATCGGCATGCCAGGAGCTGCTAAATCACCTTGGCTAAGGCGTTTTTCTACCACTACACCAGCAACAGGTGAGCGTACCTCAGCATAACTTAATTGGTTGCTGGCTTGCTTCACTTGGGATTTGGCAACGGTATAACGCAGTTCAATCTTGGATAACTGCTGTTTGGATACAGCACCCGATTTAAACAGTTCCTTATAACGATTTAAGTCGGCTTCTGCATCTGCTAAATCTGCTTTGGCTTGAATCAAAGCTTGTTTGGCATCAACAGGGTCAACACGCACCAAAATTTGCCCAGCTTTGACTTGATCGCCTTCACGTACCGTTAATTCACGGATATAACCCGATAAACGTGAGCTAATAGATACACGATGGTCAGAAGTTACCGTACCACTGGTGGTATAATATGCGGGTACAGCTTGTTGGTGTACGGTCATGGTTTGTGCTGTTGCCGTAGGGTAGTTTGTAGTGACTTGTGCAGATTCATCTGAGCAAGCGACAAGACTGGTCACGGCTGCAATTAAAGTGATGTATGTTAATTTTTGTTTGATGTTGTTCATTGAACTACCCCTTCATGTAATGTGCCCGCTGCTAGCAATAAGGCGGCTTTTGCAATCATATAATCATATTTGGCTTGAATTTGTGCGACTTTAGATGCATCAGCACGAGCTTGAGCATCGAGCAAGTCAGATGTTTTCTCTAAACCTTGCTTTTGACGCAAGGATTTAATGCGTAACGACTCCAAAGTTTGGTTCAGAGCTTCTGTTTCGCTCTGTAAGCGTTGTTCAGCAATGTGCAGCCCACGCCATGCTTGACGTACTTCATTGGCAATTTGTTGACGTTTATCTTCCAACTGTAAACTTGCCATAATACGTTTGGACTCTGCGGCACGTGTTTGTGCACTGTTGGAACCGCCTGCAAAAAGATTCATGGTTAAGTTAATGCCTACGGTTGTATTATCATTTTTTAAACCAAAGGTGTCGCTATTCCACTCTTTGGCGGCGATTAAATTGATATGCGGATAATAACCTGCTTGGGCTTGGCGTTTGCCTGCAGTGGCGGCTTCAACACTACTTTGCAATGCCAATAAGTCAGCACGGTTGGTATAAGCTTGTGCCAAGAGTACTTCAACACTTTCAGCCTGAAATTGAATGACAGGTTCTGCTAAGATGGGTGCTTGTTTCGTATTTTTCATGCCTAAGACCAAGTGCAGATTTTCAAGGCTATCTTGATATTGTGCTTTGGCTTGAGCAAGCGCAACTTGATTGCGTAACACATAAACATGCGCATCCATGACATCACTTTCGATGGCAATGCCACGTTTTTTCAAGGCTTGGGCATCATGCCAACGGTTTTTGGCAGCGCGTACAGCATGTTGCTGTGCTTCAACTTGTGCCAAGGCTTGGCGGGTTTGTACATAAGCAGCAATCGTTTGATAAATCATTTGCTGTTTGCGGAAGTCAAATTGGTATGTGGATGCTTGGGCTTGAGATTTAGCAGCTGCCCGTGCAGCCCAATTTGCACCACCAGCAAACAAGGGCATGGTTAAGTTAAGGCGGGTTAGATAGTTATTAATATAAGCAGGGTTGTTTAATAAAGCAGGATCAAAATCGGCAATCGTTACACCTTGTTGCTGTAGTTTGGTGCCAAAGGTATTGAGTGGTGAATTGGTGCGAAATAAACCTGTGGAAAGGTCTAAACGTGGCATAAGTTGCCCTGTGGCAGTATCAGCTTGTGCTTCAGCAGCTTGCACTTGTGCTTTAGCAACAGACAACATACGATTATGTTCAAGTGCAAAAGAAACACTATCTTTGAGCGATAATGTATCGGCTGCATGGCCAATGATTGGTGAGACACATATGAGTGCAAACCATGTCAGGCGTTGGGTTATGGATGAGAAAGACACGTTTAACATCTCCTTTTACCTTTAAAATTGGATGGCGAAGTATAATGTAGTTTAATATATTAGCAAGTTCTAATCTATATAGGTTAAGTCATATAATCTTTCAAGGTCTAGATTGTTTGCTCGACATAGGATGGCTGTGTTCTTATGTTTCAGCCTATGCAAGTTTTACGTTCATTTGATGCTGCAAAAAAAGCAGGCTTAAACGGTTGTACTATAACCATTGGCAATTTTGATGGTGTACACATGGGGCACCAACAAGTGTTGGCGGAACTAAATGGTCATGCTACTGCATTAGATGATGCAAAATCGGTGGTGATTACCTTTGAGCCACACCCACGAGCATTTTTGTTTCCTGAAGAAGCTCCACGGCGTTTATCGCATTTGCATGAGCGTTTGGAAGATTTAAAAAGTGCAGGTGTGGATGCCGTTCTTTTACTTCATTTTAATCAAGCTTTGGCATCCATGTCTGCCCAAGATTTTA